>Ga0196963_10000723_pt1 | contig 26348 bp, 25 predicted proteins | sample S1_5metaG_FD_148600 | JGI IMG/M metagenome (GOLD analysis project Ga0196963, IMG submission 148600) | Soil microbial communities from Anza Borrego desert, Southern California, United States - S1_5 | ecosystem: Environmental > Terrestrial > Soil > Desert | place: USA: California | collected...
CGTTCGAGGGCAGGGTCTCACCGGTCGCCAGGTAATGATCGGCGCTCCACGGCAGGTGCTCGACGCGAATCTCTCGGCCGAACACCTCCGAGACGGCACCGAGCACCTTGATGGCTTCAGCGGTGACGTCTTTTCCGATTCCATCCCCCGCGATAACGGCAATGTGCATGCAGTAACTTTTAACTTTTAACTTTTAACTTTGCACTTCAACGGCCATGGCCATGCCCATGCCGCCGCTGACGCACAGCGTTGCAAGCCCTCTGCTCTGGGCGCGGCGCCGCAATTCATGCAGCAGCGTGACGATGATGCGCGCGCCGCTGCAGCCGATCGGGTGCCCGAGCGCGATGGCGCCGCCGTTGACATTCAACTTGTCCGCTGGAATCGGCACGTCTTTCAGCACGGCGAGCACCTGCGGCGCAAACGCCTCGTTGATCTCGACCAGGTCGACGTCCTCGATGCCCCAGCCGATCCGCTGCCGCAGCTTGGCAATCGCCGGCACCGGCCCGATGCCCATGATGCGCGGATCGACGCCGGCGCTGGCCCAGCCGACGACTCGGGCCAGCGGCTGCAGACCGCGGGCGCGGGCAAAGTCACCGGACGCGAGCACGACCGCCGCCGCCCCGTCGGTGATGCCGGACGCCGACCCCGCCGTAATGATGCCGTCATGGCCTTCGACTTTCGGAAACGTCAGCGGCAGCTTCCTCAACGCGTCGATCGTGGCTCCGTGGCGTGGGTGCTCGTCAGCGGCGATCGCGATCGATTGATCTTTCTGCGTGATCGTCACCGGCGCAATCTCACGATCGAAGTAGCCGGCTTTCTGCGCGGCCTCCGCCTTGCGCTGACTCTCGAGGGCGTACTGATCCGACTGCTCTCTGGTAATGCCGTACTGGCGCGCCAGGACTTCCGCGGTCTCGCCCATGATCAAGCCGGACAGCGGATCGGCGAAGCCGTCGCGATACATCGCGTCGACAAATTCGAAGTGGCCCATCTTGTGGCCCCACCGGGCGTCCGCGGCGTCGATCAGATACGGCACGCGGCTCATGTTCTCGATGCCGCCGGCGAGCGCGACCTCCGATTCGCCGAGCATGATGCTCTGGGCGGCGGACGCGACGGCCTGCATGCCGCTGGCGCAGGCTTTGTTGATGGTGAATGCGGACGACGTGTCGGGCACACCGGCGCGACGGGCGACCTGCCTGGCCGGATTCGGGCCGACCCCTGCCGGCCGGCCGTGCCCCATCATCACTTCCTCGATGTCCGCCGGCTGCAACGTCGACCGCGCAATCGCCGCAGCGGCGGCGATCGCCCCAAGTTGTGCGGCGTGCACGTCCTTGAAGGATCCGCCGTACTTTCCAATCGGCGTCCGGGCAGCGCCCAGAATGACCACGTCGCGACCTGTCATCGTCAGTCGATGATATCAAACGCTCGTTCAAATGAGCGGTTGGCGCCGCAAATGCCGGTGGTCGCTACAGGTTTTCCGTGTCGATTTGCGCGCGCTGCAGTTTGCCGCTGAAGTCGACGTAGACCGACTTCCACTCGGAAAACACGTCGAGCGCCGCCAGGCCCGCTTCGCGATGCCCGTTGCCGGTGGCCTTCGTGCCGCCAAACGGCAAGTGCACCTCGGCGCCGATCGTCGGCGCGTTCACGTAAAAGATGCCGGTGTAGACATCACGCATCGCCTTGAACGCGCGGTTGATGTCCTGCGTGTAAATCGAGCACGACAGGCCGTAGACGACGTCGTTGGCGACCGCAACCGCCTCGTCAACCGACGCCACTTTCATGACCGAGACTACGGGTCCGAAGATCTCTTCGCGCGCGATGCGCATCGACGGCGTGACACCGGTGAAGATGGTCGGCTCGTGGAAGAAACCCTTGGCGTGCGCGCCGCCGGTCAGGCGGTTGCCGCCCACCGCGACGGTGGCGCCTTCCTGCTTGCCAATTTCGACGTAACTCATCACCTTCTGCAGCTGGCGCTCGCTGATCGACGGTCCCATCTGGGTGTTCGGATCGAGACCGTCGCCGACGCGCAACGCGCGGGCGCGCTCGACGAAGCGATCGACGAACCGATCGTGAACGCGTTCGTGCACGATGACGCGGCTCGCGGCCGTGCAGCGCTGCCCGGTCGTCCCGAAACCGCCCCACACGCACCCTTCGAGCGCCAGGTCGAGATTCGCGTCGTCCATGATCATGATCGCGTTCTTGCCGCCCATCTCGAGATGGACCTTCTTGAAGAACGGCGCGGCGTTCTGGTTGACCAGCCTGCCGACCGCCGTCGATCCCGTAAACGACACGACCGCGACATCGGGATGCGTCGTCAGCACTTCACCGATCGCGGGGCCGCCTGTCACCATGTTGACCACGCCCGGCGGGACGCCCGCTTCCTCAAGCGTCTTGATGAAGTGCATCGCCGACAGCGGCGTCAACTCCGACGGCTTCAACACCACGGTGTTGCCGCACACCAACGCCGGGATGATTTTCCACGACGGGATCGCCATCGGAAAATTCCACGGCGTGATCATCGAGCAGACGCCGACCGGCTGCCGCAACGACATCGCGAACTTGTCGCGCAACTCCGACGGCGCGGTCTGTCCGTGCAGGCGGCGTCCTTCCGCGGCAAGGAAGTAGGTCATATCGATCGCTTCCTGCACGTCGCCGCGCGTCTCGTCGAGGATCTTCCCCATCTCGCGCGTCATGTCACGCGCGAACTGTTCCTTCCGCTCGACGATGAGCTGCGCGGCCTTGAGCAGCAGCTCGGCGCGCTTCGGCGCAGGGACGAGCCGCCAGCTGTTGAATGCGCGCCGGGCAGCGGCAATCGCGTTCTCGGCGTCGTCGGTCGTCGAATCAGGGAACAACCCGATCAGGTCGTCGGTATTGGCGGGATTTCGGTTCTCGAACGTAGCAGCCGATTGCGCTGGAACCCAGCGGCCACCGACAAAGTTGCCGGAAAACGTCATCCGTAGATTCTATGCCTGTCACTTTTTCGGTGCGGTGCTCGTCTATTTCTGTAGGGAAATGAACATAACCGTCTGGCACGCTTCCTGTATTCATTGCGGCAGGAGACGACGTATGAGGGCCGTTCCAACCGCTACCGCGAGCACCATCCTTCCCAGGGCCTTGGTTATTGGTGCGGGCCCGGAGGCACTCATCGGCGTCGAACCGATGCTTGGCTCGAACCGCTTCCGTGTCAGCTTTCTCGACAAGGACTCGACGCCGTACATCGCCATCCGTCAACAACGTCCGGATCTCGTCGTCCTGTGCTTCGCCCCTGACGACGAGGAGGCGTGTCAGGTGCTCCAGATGTTGCAGTTGGACCCGGCCACGCGCCGGCTGCCCATCCTCACCTATATCGCCGGCGAGCCCTACGCTATAATCCCGAGCGAATGGCCACGGACAAGCGGGATTCCGAGCGCGTCGAGTTCGTGGGAGCCCTGCACGGTGAGGTAATGATCTTTCAGCCGGCCGCGATCCGCCAGATGAGTCATGGCGGCATGCAGGTCGAGACCGGCTATCCCCTGCAACTCGATTCCCTTCACGACTTCCGCCTCACCCTCGGCCAGCGTTCCGTCGTCGTCAAAGGGCGGATCGCGCACTCGCGCATCAGCGACGTCGATCAGGATGTGATCACCTACCGCTCCGGCGTCGAGTTCATCGAGTTGTCCGAGCGCGTTGCGGCGGCAATCGCGCAGTTCGTCGACGAAATCGCGCAGCAGAAGGTCTCCGGCGCTCGATGAGCGTGCTACCTGGTCTCGGGATGCTTCATGCCGAGGTGCAGCAGATAGTCTCCTGAAACGATGCGCTCCGCACGGCCAAGCGGCGCGTTGTAGAAATACACCCACGCCTGCGTCTGTGCGCCATCCTCGAGTGTCACTTCTGCCAGCGTTCGCGTGTAAAGACTGCGCGCGGGCTCGGTCGGCCGAAATCCTTCGATGTCGTCGAGCACGCTCAGCACGCCCGTCGGGTCCGAGGTCTCGTAGACTTCGCCCCACACCAACCCGGCATCGTCGGCGGGCACGGCGGCGGGATAGATGCCGAGATCAAAAAGGGCCGCGCGAATGGCGCCGCGGCCTTTGTATGAGAGTTTGGGAGTGATCCGCTGACGCCCCGGCCGATTGAACGGGGACATCAGCGTGCCGTAGAAGAAGACGTGGTCGCCCACGCCGCGGATTCTAAATCAGTCGATCACGAAATCACTACAGGCCCTTGCGGCCCTTGGCCATACTCTCGAGCACGTCGAGCACCTCGCTCGGGATCGAGAACGCGAGCGCGACGTGGTGGCCGTCGCCGGAAATCTGCAGCGAATCGACCAGCTGCTGCATGCCTGGCTTGCTGCCGGCCTGCATCTTTGCCATCGCGACGAAGCCGTTGAGGACGTCACGGAGATTCTTGGCGGTCGCTTCGTCCTTGGCTTCCGCCTTGAACGTTCCGCTGACGCCGCCATTGACGTGGCCGGCGGCGGAGAACCACGAGATGGCCGGCATGGCCGCGGTGAGTTCCGCGGGCAGGCCCGCTTTGCTCGCGATGGCGTCGAACTTGCCGACGGCCCACGCGTTGGCGTTGTCGATCTCGTTCACCAGCTTCATCATGTCGTTGTTCGACACGACGTTGCGGTTCGAGGCGCGGGCATCGATCGATGCTTTCACCGAATCGAGGGAGCCGAACGCGACAAGGTCGGCCTCCAGGAAACCAAAGGCCATGTCATGGCCGTTCACTTCGGCGGGCCCGTTGGTCTCGTGAATGACGATGCGCTTGCTGTTGTAGTCGGTGACCTTCGCGCCGTGTTCGAGCGCGAGGGCTTCGAGCCGCTCGGCCTGGTAGCGGGCCCGCGCGAGGATCAGGAAGCTGCCCGCGGGATTATTGGCCATGCCTTCTTTCGGCATCACCGCGGCGACCACGGATTCGACATCCTGTTCGAGGTTGAGTCCGGTCTTTTCTTCGAAATCGTTCTTCTGGTCGTGCGTCGGCTCGAGGTCCTTGAAGCGCTGGCGGAATTGCGAATTCATCACGTCGCGAACGTTGGCGTAGGCGACGACGGCGGCATCGGCGGGAACGTATTGCAGTTCCGCGGGTCCGGCCGCGCTGGAGAAGACCGACACCGGCAGGCCCATGTAGGACGCCACCATGCCCGTGCCAAGCCCGATTGCGAGAATCGTGGCCGAGATTGCGACGAAATACCGGGTCTTCTTGTTCGACATGCGGAACTCCCTAGATCCGTATACGCGAGTTCGTCCAGGATTGTTCGGTGTTTGGTCCCCGTAAAGCCTTATTTTGGCAGCGGTTCGAGCCGTAGCCGGCGGCACGGCCAAGGCGGCAGTGCGGTCTACTGCTCCAGCACGTATTCTTTGCGTTCGACGACCCGGGTGGCCAGCCACAGGAATCCCGCCAAATACGCAAAAAGCCACAGCAAACAGACAATTACCGGCGGGTTTTCGCGAAACATGCCTTGGAGGATGCTGGTGACCCCGTCAGAGGGCATCGCGTGCGGAACCAGCGCCTGCAGGTAATAGGCGACCGTGAACTGCTTCAGGTAGCCGGGCAACGCGAGAGTGACCTGTTCCCAGCCGAAGGCGAACACCAGGCCAATGACCAGCGGGCGCTTGAAGAACGCGCCGACGAACGCGAACAGGCCCCCGTAGACGGCCAGACCGAGCGCCAACAGGGCGAGGTCGACGAGCAGATTGCCGAAGGTTGCCGGCAGCTGCGAGAACGGCACCAGCAGGAAGTAGACAATCATCACGGACGGCAGCACGACGAGCAGCGTACACGCCAGGTAAGCGAGATATTTTCCGACCAGCACGGCGCCTCTCGGAATCGGCCGCGTGAACAAGTACGTGAGGGTCTTGTCCTCGACCTCGTCGGCCATCAACGCGGTGCCGTAGAACACCCCGAGCACGGGCACGATGAACCGCAGGAACAGCATCCAGATCATCACGCCGAAGATGCCGAAGCCGGCAACGCGCTGGCCGTTGACCCGCAATGCGGACATGCCGAACATCTCGACGGCCTTGACGATCACCGCCAACAGCACGGGACCGCCAACTACCAGCGCCATGAAGATGGTGCGGCGCGACCACAACATTTCGCCAAGCGACAGGTCGAACACCCGCCTCGCGGCCCCGAAGAACGTCATCTTCTGCCGGCTCACTGTTTCACCAGGTATTTGAAGACGGCCTGCAGGTTGTCGTCAGGCGACTGCACTTCGTCGATGACGCCGGCTTCGCCCGAGGCCGCCAGCTCGGTCAGGCGCGCGTAAAAGCTGTCGGGACGCGCCGTTTCGACGACCACGGCGCCGCTCTCGAACTTCATGCTCAAGACATCGTCTTCGGCGAGGAACCGCCGCGCCAGCGCGCGCGGATCGGCGGCGCGCACGTAGACGGTGTGCGGATGCGTGTCGATCAGATCGCGAATCGTATGCACGTTGCCTTCGGCGAGGATGCGGCCGTTGTTGATCAACAGGATGTTCGAGGTCATCGACTCGATCTCGTGCAGGATATGGCTCGAGACGATGATGTGCTTGCCGGCGCGGGCCCAGTCCTTGATTAGCCTGATCGTCTTGCGCCGCATCAGCGGATCCATGCCGGTCAGCGGCTCGTCGAGGATCAACAGCTCCGGATCGTGCACCAGCGACTGCGCCAGCTTGACGCGCTGCCGCATGCCCTTGCTGTAGGCGCCGATTTTCTTGTCGGCCGCGTAGATCAGATCCACGCGGTCGAGCGCCCGCTTCGCGGCGGCATCCGCTTCGGCATCGGTAAGCCCGTTGAGGCGAACCAGCGCCGTCACCCACTCGAGACCGGTCATCCGCTCGTAGAAGGCGTCCTGCTCAGGACAGAACCCGATCCGATCGTAGATCGCAGGGTTGCCCCAGATCGGCTCACCGAGCACCCGGATGGTGCCCTGACTCGGCTTGAGCTGCCCGGTCATCAACTTCATGAAGGTCGACTTGCCCGCGCCGTTCGGTCCAAGCAGGCCGGTGATGCCCGGCGGTATCGTCACGGTGACGTTGTTCAATCCGCTGACCTGGCCGTACCACTTGGAGACGCCATCGGTCTGCACCAGCGCACTGCCCGACCAGGATGCGCCAGGCGACGGGATACCGGCAGCCGCGGGGATGGCGCCGCCCGAGCTGTTGCCGGTGTGCTCGGTCGCCATTACGTCACGATCTCCACGCCGCGGACGCGGCGCATCAGGATCCATAGCGAGCCCGCAATCAGCACGAACACCGTAACCGCCGCGATTGCGGGCGACATCGTGTAGCGCGGCGGCAACCGGAAGATCACGTCACCAAGCTGTTCGAGCGACGCGCCGGGCGACAGCCACGCAAACGAGCTGCGGCCGGTAATGCCGCGCAACGCGTTGAACAGCGCCGTCGTGAAGAAGAACAGCCCCGCATACATCACCGACACGAAGCGCGCGCTCTTCGACATCGACGACAGCGCCAGCATCGTCGTGGAGGCGAGCAGCACCTGCGCGAGCGAGAACAGCGTGATCGCCGGGAACAGATAGAGGTTGTTGCGGATGAAGGTCAGGCTGCCGGCGAAGATGGCCTGCGTGAGCAGCAGCATCATGGCCGGGAGAAACGTCACGGACACCAGAAACAGGAAGAGAATCGCGAGCTTGCCGGCGATGTATTCGGCACTGGTCATCGGCTTCGACAGGTACAACTGCAGCGCGTTGGCGCGGCGGTCGTTGGCGATCAGGCCTGCGCCAACCCAGATCGTGACGAAGAAGACGAACGCGCCTTGCTGATCGAGAAACTCGCGGAAGGTCTCGCCCTTCGGCGCGAGGAACGACGCCTGCGTGAACGTCGCGGACACATAGATCTGGACGGCGCGAACGACGAACGGCGCCCAGGCGAACAGCATCAGTCCGATGAACTGGCGCTTGCTGACCATCGACATGACGCCGGTCCGGGTCATGACCTGCCACGAGCGGCCGATCGCCGAGCGCGAGCCGAGGTAGCGGCGATAGCCCTGATCATGAATCGGCATGCCTAGACCTCACCCACCGCGCGCGCGAACACGTCCTCGAGCGTCGGGATGCTCGGCCGCAGGTGTCGCACCTGCACCCGCTCGCGCGCCGCCAGGCCGAATAGCGCCTTCGCTCCGGTGTCGCTGCTGCCGGGCACGAACACGCGCACCACGTCTTCGTCCGTGTCGTGCACCTCGTAGCCCTCGGCGCGCAACACCTCGATGAAGCGCTGTTGATCGCCTTTGATGCGCATCTCGAAGACCCGCCCGTGCGTGCCTTTGAGCGCCTCGATCGGACCGTGCGTCGCCACCGTGCCCTTGTCCATCACCACGACGTAATCGCAGGTGTATTCGACATCGGGCAGCAGGTGCGACGACAGGATCAAGTTGACGTTTTTCTTGTGCCCGAGATCGTGGATCAGCTCGAGCATCTCGTCGCGGCCTTTCGGATCCATGCCGTTGGTCGGTTCGTCGAGAAACAGCAGATCCGGATCGTGGACGATGGCCTGCGCGAGCTTGATGCGCTGCTTCATACCGGTCGAGTACGTCTCGAGGTTGCGGTAGCGCGCTTCACCGAGACCGACGTAATACAGCACCTCGTGGGCGCGCTGCATGGCGTCGGTCGCCGGCAGCCCGGACAACTGGCCGCAATAGGCCACGAACGACACGGCGTTCATGCCTGGAATGTGGGCGTCGCTTTCCGGCATGTAGCCGATGCGCTCGCGAATTTCGAGCGGCGCCGCCGCGACATCGAGCCCGAGCACCTTCATCGAGCCTTTTTCGGGAACCAGGAAGCCGAGCAGCGATTTGAGCAGCGTGCTCTTGCCGGCGCCGTTGGGCCCGAGCAAGCCAACCGCGCCGGGCGGAAACAGGGCGGTGACGTCGTTCAACGCGACGTTCTTGCCGTAGCGGACGCTGAGGTGATCCGCCACGACCACGGGGCCCGTAAACCGCTCGGGCGGAAACGGATCTTGCACAGGAGCCGGTGACAGGTCAGGCATCAGGCGCGGTTAGGAGAGTATACGGGCTGAGCGGTTAGAGCGTTCCGCGCAAGCCGAGGGCATCGGCCTGCAACCGCATGAAACCAATCACGTTAGTGACGTGGTCTTCGAGCGGCAGCCCCATCAGCTCTGCACCCCGCATCAGATGTTCGCGCGGGACCTGCCGGGCAAACGCCTTGTCCTTCATCCGCTTGATGACGGACTTGGCTTCGAGGTCGAGGATGCTCTTGCTCGGCCGCACCAACGCCGCCGCCGTGACGAAACCCGCCAACTCGTCGCACGCCACCAGCGTCTTTTCGACCGGCGTTGCCGGCTCCACCCCCGTGATTTCAGACGCGTGCGACAGGATCGCGCGCATCACCCACTCCGGATACCCGAGCGATCGAAGATGTTCGCAGCCTTTGTTGGGATGATCGCCGAGCGTCGGGTAGCGCTCGTAGTCGAAATCATGCAGCAGCGCGACGACGCCCCACTCCTCTTCGTTGGCGCCGTGTTGACGCGCGTAGCCGCGCATCGCCGCCTCGACCGCCAGCGCGTGCTTGCGCAGGCTCTCGCTCTGCGTCCATTCGGTCAGAAGCTGCCAGGCGGCCTCACGCGACAGGGTCATGGCTGACGATGATAATTCAGACCGCGCTCGATGACGGCGCGGGCATGCGCGTTCACGTGATACTCCTCGACGTCGGCCGCTGTGACCCAGGCGATCGCCTCGGCGTCGGAACCGGCGCGCGCCTCACCGCCGACCGGCCAGCACACGTAGTCGACGATCACGAAGTGATAGCGGATGCGACCGTCCGGATCGCGATGCACCCGATCGAAGGTCTCGATGACCGGGCCGATCTCGACGTCGAGGCCGGTCTCTTCCTTGACCTCGCGGCGGATGGCGTCGGTCAACGATTCGCCAAGCTCGAGCAGGCCGCCCGGCAACGACCATTCTCCCCGGCGCGGCTCGTGCGCGCGTTTGACGACGAGTGCCTTGCCGTCCTGCACGATCACCGCGCCGACACCGACGACGGGCCGGTCAGGGTACTCGCGCGCCACGGAGGTTCGCCACGACGGACACCAAGAACACGACGCTGTTACTCTCCAACGATCTTGATGAGCACTCGCTTGTTGCGGCGGCCGTCGAATTCACCGTAGAAAATCTGCTCCCACGGGCCGAAGTCGAGCTCTCCTTTCGTGATTGCGACCACCACTTCGCGGCCCATGATCTGCCGTTTCATGTGGGCATCGGCGTTGTCCTCGCCCGTTCGGTTGTGCGCATATCGCTCCGGCGAGGCATCGAACGGCGCCAGCGTTTCGAGCCACTTCGCATAGTCCTTGTGCAGCCCGCTCTCGTCGTCGTTGATGAACACCGACGCCGTGATGTGCATCGCGTTGACGAGGACGATGCCTTCCTTGACACCGCTCTTCTTGATCGCGGCATCCACTTGCGGCGTGATGTTCTCGAACCCAACGCGGGATGGGATGTTGAAGGTCAAATACTCTGTGTGCGACTTCATAGTGTCCTACGGACTTTGTGCCCTTCGTGTGCTTCGTGGCCGAACGTAATCACAGCGGCAACGACGCCGCCGCATTGAGATCGGCGGCAGCAATTTCCCCTGCGGCCAATTTCCGTAACCCGGCCGCCGCAATCATCGCGGCGTTATCGGTCGACAGCGACAACCTGGGAACGTACACCGGAATCTCGCTGCGCTCCGCTTTCGCCAGCGCGTCGGCGCGCAGCCGTGAATTGGCCGATACTCCGCCGGCGATGCCGATCGACTTCGCACCATGCCAGCGCGCTGCCGCAAACGTGCGGTCGATCAACGTCTCGACGACGCGGCGCTGGAAACTCGCGGCCAGATCGGCGATTTCGCCCACGGGCAGCTGCTCGACGCCCAGCGCCTGCTGGCGCTGCCGCACGTGGCGCAGCACCGCGGTTTTCAGTCCGCTGAAACTGAAATCGAAGCGCCCGTCGCGTTCCGGCGCGTTGCGATCGGGATGGGTCAGCCGCGTGCCGGGCCACCGCACCGCGATGTCGCTACCATCCTTCGAAAGGCGGTCGATGATCGGGCCCCCCGGGTAGCCGAGATTGAGCAGCTTCGCGACCTTGTCGTAGGCCTCGCCCGCCGCATCGTCACGCGTGCGGCCTAGCAACTGATAGACGCCCGCCGTTTCGACCAGATACAGGCTGGTATGGCCGCCGGATACGACCAGAATGACCGCCGGCAGCGGCACCGGCCCGTGTTCGAGCCAGATCGATTCGATGTGGCCGGCGAGATGGTTGACGGCAACAAGCGGCTTGTTCAAGGCCCAGGCCGCGGCCTTGGCAAACGACACGCCGACCAGCAGCGAGCCGACGAGGCCCGGCCCCTGCGTCACGGCCAGCGCGTCGACGTCCGACCAGCTGACGCCGGCGTCGCTCAGCGCGCGCTCGACGACACCACAGATGTCGCGAATGTGCTGGCGCGAGGCGAGTTCGGGAACCACCCCGCCCCAGTCGCGGTGGATCGCTACTTGCGACGCGACGACGTTCGATCGCACCGACCAGCGCCGATCGCGATCCTCGACGATCGCCGCCGCGGTTTCGTCGCAGGACGTTTCAATTCCCAGCACCAGCATCGGCCAGGCTTTCACTGAACGGAGCGGTGTAGACCCCGCGGTCGGTGATGATCGCGGTGATGTATTTGTGCGGCGTCACGTCGAACGACGGGTTGCGTACCTGCGCGCCGTCTGGCGCCAGCTGGTTGTTGCCGACGTGCGTGACTTCACGCGCGCTGCGCTCCTCGATCGGGATGCCGTCGCCGTCCGGTGTCGACAAGTCGATCGTCGACCATGGCGCGGCGACGTAGAACGGAATGCCATGCTCCTTGGCGAGCACGGCCACGGAGTAGGTGCCGATTTTGTTGGCGGTGTCGCCGTTCGCGGCAATGCGATCGGCGCCAACGACCACGAGGTCGACGTGGCCCGCTTTCATCATCGCACCGGCCATGTTGTCGGTGATCACGGTGGTATCGATGCCGTCTTTCATCAACTCCCACGCGGTCAATCGTGCGCCCTGCAGAAACGGCCGCGTCTCGTCCGCGAGCACTCGAATGCGGCGGCCGGATTCGACCGCGCCGCGGATGACGCCGAGCGCGGTGCCGTAACCGGCGGTCGCCAGCGCGCCGGCGTTGCAATGCGTGAGGATGCTGGCCTGCGCCGGCACCAGCGCCGCGCCGTTGGCGCCAATCGCCCGGCAGCTCGCGACATCGTCGTCATGAATGCGGTCGGCTTCCGCCCGCAGGCGGGCTTTCAGCTGATCGACCGACTCCCCCGCCAGTGCGCCTTCGGAAAACGAGCGCTTCATCCGCTCGATGGCCCAGAACAGATTGACGGCGGTCGGCCGGGTCGACGCCAGCAGGTCGCAGTGCCGCTGGAACTCGGTCGTGAATTGTTTGGTGCCGGTCGCCTTGCTGCGGGCGCCGCCGAGCGCCAGCCCCATCGCCGCGCACACCCCGATCGCCGGCGCGCCACGGATCACCATCGTGGTGATCGCCTTCGCGACGTCGTTGACGGTCTTGCAGGTCACGTAGATTTCACTGGCCGGCAGCTTGCGCTGATCGACCATGACAATGTCTTCACCTTGCCAGGCAATGGTTGGCAGCATGTCGATGTTGATGTCGGCTCGAAGATGGCAGAATGAATTGTAGATCTACGAGCGGCGTTTACAGACGCGCAATGATGCCCTCGAGCAGCGCGATGAATTGCCCCTTCACCTGTTGCGCGGTCTCCATCACTTCGGAATGATGCAACGGCTCTGGGAAGACGCCGGCCGCGGCGTTGGTGATGCACGAGATGCCGAGCACTTCCATCTGCATGTGCCGCGCGACGATCGCTTCCGGAGCGGTGGACATGCCGACGGCGTCGGCGCCCAGCGTCCGGAAGGCGCGAATCTCCGCGGGTGTTTCGTAGCTCGGCCCGAGCACGGCGATGTAGACACCATGCTGGATCGGCAAATCGAGCGCGGCCGCGGTGTCGTCGGCAATCCGCCGCAGACGCGGCGAATAAATGGCCGTCATGTCGGGGAAACGCAGCCCGAAGCGATCGTCATTCGGTCCGACGAGCGGATTGTTGCCCATCAAGTTGATGTGGTCGTCGATCACCATCAACGCGCCGCGGGAGCAGTTCGGCGAAATCCCGCCTGCGGCATTGGTCAGAATGACGCGCGGCACGCCGAGACGGCCCAGCGCCCGCATGGCGAAGGTCACCGTCTGCATGTCGTGACCTTCGTAGTGGTGGACCCGGCCGGACAGCGCCAGGACGCGCCGCCCCTTGACGGTGCCGCGGACCAGTTTGCCGGCGTGTCCGATGACACGCGACGCCGGCCAGTGCGGAATTTCTCCGTACGGGATGCTCGACGAATCGTCGAGATGATCCGCGAAGTCGCCGAGCCCGGACCCGAGCACGACGGCCACGTCGGCGTCGCCGCACTGTCGCGCGCGCAGCCAGTCCGCCGCCTCGCTCGCCTGCTCGAACGCACTCACAGCAGGAAGCCCACGATGATCGCGGTGACGAAATTGGCGAGGGTGCCGGCGAGCATCGCCCGCAGGCCGAGCCGCGCCAGGTCGCCGCGCCGCGTCGGGGCCAGCGCGCCGATGCCGCCGATTTGCATGCCAATCGACGCGAAATTCGCAAATCCGCACAGCGCGAACGTCGCGATAGTGAACGATCGCGGATCGAGCGACTCTTTCAATCCGCCCAGCTGCGCGAAGGCGATGAATTCGTTCAGCACCATGCGCGTGCCGAGCAGGTTGCCGACCGCCGCGGCATCACGCCAGGGCACGCCCAGGCTCCACGCCACCGGCGCGAACACCCAGCCGAAGATCATCTGCAACGACAGGCCGATGGTGCCGAGAATGCCGTTGATCAGAAAGATGATCGAGACAAACGAGATCAGCATCGCGCCGACGTTCATCGCCAGGTGCAGGCCCTCGGCGGTGCCGCGCCCGGCCGCGTCGATGACGTTGACGTCGGTTTTTTCGATCTGCAGCTTGACGCTGCCGCGCGTCTCGGGCGTCTCGGTTTCCGGCACGAACATCTTCGCCATCATCAGCGTGCCGGGCGCGGTCATGATCACCGCGGTCAGCAGGTGGCGCGCCTCGATGCCGAACGCGATATAGGCCGCCATGATGCCGCCGGAAATGTGCGCCATCCCGGAGGTCATCACCGTCATCAGCTCCGACTGCGTCATCCGCGCCAGGAACGGCCTGATCGTCAGCGGCGCTTCTGTCTGCCCCATGAAGATGCTCGCCGCCACATTCAGCGACTCGGCGCCGCTGGCGCCCATCACCTTGTTCATCACGACCGCAAACGCCCGGACGATGATCTGCATCACGCCGAGGAAGTAGAGAATGGCAAACAGCGCCGCAATGAAAATGATCGTCGGCAGGATCTGAAACGCGAAGATCACGGCGTATTGGCCGCCCTCCGCGCCGAGCGCGCCGTTCATCACCTTCGACCAGATCGCGGCGTCGCCGAGCGGCCCGAACACGAACCGCGAGCCCTCGACCGAGTAGTGCAGCAGGTCCTGGATCTTGCCGCCGAGCCACTGGAACGCGCGAATCCCCGCTTCGGTCTTGAGGACGATCAGCGCAAACAGCACCTGCAGCCCGAGACCCCAGCCGACGATCCGATAGCTGATCGCGCGGCGGTTGGTCGAAAGGGCGTAGGCAATCGCGAGAATGCCGACGAGCCCGATCAGTGGTTGAAGCCGGCTCAATATGTCCATAGCTGCCTATGCAAGGGCGACGAACATCTGCTCGCCGCTGTCGTGGACCCATCCAATTAGCAGCGGCGCGGCGGAGGGTGCCTGGTCGCCGATGACGACCGCCTGGGACGCGAGCTGCACCGCCGCGTTCAGTCGGGACTCGTCGTTGTAGCGCAGTTCGAGCACCGCCTCGCCGGTCGACACGGGTTCGCCCGGCTTTTTGTGCAGCAGGATGCCGGCGGAGAGATCCACGGCATCGCCCTTCTTGTCGCGGCCGGCGCCGAGCGCCACCGCTGTCCTGCCAATCAGCAACGCGTCCAGGGACTGCACGAATCCGGAGCGCTGGGCCGCGACGTGGTGGGTGTGCCGCGCGCGCGGCAGCAGGCCGGGGTCGTCGACCACCCCCGGATCGCCGCCCTGCCACTTGATCATCGCGCGCAGTTTGTCGGTCGCGGCGCCGGAGGCCAGGGCCGCGCGCACCTTTTCTTCGGCTGCCGCTTCGCTGGTCGCCTGGCCGCCCAGCAGGACCATCCGCGCCGCCAACCGCACGATCAACGCGGTCAGATCGTCCGGCCCTTTGCCGCCCAGCACGTCGATGCACTCGGCAATCTCCAGGGCGTTGCCGACGGCGCGGCCGAGCGGGGTGTCCATCCGCGTGATGAACGCCTCGGTACGGACCCCCGCAGTCGTGCCAATCGTCACCATCGCGCGAGCCAGCGCGCGCGCGTCCTGCGGGCGTTGCATGAACGCGCCGCGTCCGCATTTGACGTCGAGGACCAGCGCGGTGCTGCCTTCCGCGAGCTTCTTGCTCATCACCGACGCCGCGATCAACGGCAGACTCTCGACCGTGGCGGTGACGTCACGCAGCGCGTAGAGTTTCTTGTCCGCAGGAGCGATGGTCTCGGTCTGGCTGATCAGACAACATCCGACCTCGGACAGGATCTGTTTGAACTCATTGAGCGACAGCGCAATCCGGAAGCCCGGAATGCTTTCGAGCTTGTCGAGTGTGCCGCCGGTATGGCCGAGGCCGCGGCCCGACATCTTTGGAACGACCACGCCGCATGCGGCGGCCAGCGGCGCGAGGACGATCGACACCTTGTCGCCGACGCCGCCCGTGCTGTGCTTGCCGACCTTGACGCCGGAAATATGATCGAGATTGACGCGATCGCCGGACCGCGCCATCGCATCGGTGAGCCACCCGGTCTCGACGGGGTTCATCCCTTTGAGGACGATCGCCATCAAGAGCGCCGACGCCTGGTAGTCCTCCCACGACCCGTCGGTGACGCCGCGAACGAAGGAGTCGATGGCCTCGCGTGACAGGGCTTCGCCGTCGCGCTTGGCGCGTATGATGTCCACCGCTCGCATGGGCGGTCGGCAGTATATCGTATGACTTCGCATGGCCCAGCGTGCTGCATCGACCGCCGATACCACGCGACTCGCCGTGGCCTTTGCCCGCGCGATGACCGTCGGCCTGCGCAGTTGGGGCTTTTATCCGCCTGAACATCCCGCGGTCGTGATGGCCGTCGAACGGCTGATCGCCACCGCCACCGACGCCTGCGCGGCGAGCATGATGCAGCTGGCGGTGACGCCGCGGGCGCTGCTGGTCGATGGCGTCCCGCTCGATTCGACCGACCTCGCCGTCGTCGAATGCGCCGAGCTGCTGCACGATCGCGACATTCTGCAACTGACGATCGCGTCACCGCCCACCGACGCCGTGGTGCGGGCGTTGCTGTCGATCCTGTCGCTCGATCGCGAGACGCGCCGCGCCCGCGGTGGCCCCGCGGCGCTCTGGGGCGCGGAGGACCAAACCGCGTTCCTGCTCGAACAGATCGACTATCAGGAGATTCTCGAACGCGAGGCCCTCGGTGAAGGCGCGGCGCGCCGCGACGCGACCTGGAAGTCGATTGTGCGTTCGATCATCATGGGTCACACGACCTTCACGGCCAACGAGCAGCAGCGGCTGCTGGAAATCGCGCAGGACGTCGGCGCCATCGGCGAGCTGTGCAAGGACGCGCGCGAACCGTTCTGCATGCCCGACGGATCGCCGATGCTGACGACGCAGGCCGCGACCATCCTCGCGGTCTACCGCCACATCGCCAAAACCGTCACCGCCCTGGAGCCCGAACGGATCAAGGAAGTCATCGATTCGCTGGCGCTGGCTGCGGGCACGCTGGAACCGACGACCGCGCTCGAACTGCTGCTGCAGGAAGACCACGCCGACGAGGGCATCCCGATCATCACGGCGCTGAAGCAGTCGTTCGACGATCAACAAGTCGCGCTGCTGCTTGCCCGCGCGCTGTCGTCGCCCGGGCAGGCGACCTCCCGCCTCGCCACAGTGCTGGACACGCTGGCGCCGGATGAACAACGCAAGAAGCGCGTCTTGACCCTCGCCAAGAAGCTGATCAGCGAGCGCGACTTCGGCAGCAAGCGGCCGGTCGACGACATTCGCAAGTCGCTCGACGAACTGTTGCTGCAGTACGACGAGAGCACGTTCGTCTCGAAGGATTACCGCGACTCGATGGACCACGCCGCGAGCCGCGCCGCCGATCTCGCGGCGCGCGGCCTGCCGCCCGAGATGGACGACTGGCTGAAGACGCTCGGTGCCGACAGCGTCCGCCGGTTGTCCGGGCAGCTGCTGATCGATCTGCTGCGGAATGAAACGGTGCCGGGGCGCATGAGCGAGACCGCGCGCGACATGGGCGCGTTCATCGAAGAGCTCCTGCTCGCCGGTGCGTACAGCGACTGTCTCCCGTTAGTCGGTGAGTTGAACGCGGCAGCCGCACGAACACCCGCCATCGCCCCAGACGCCTGCCGCAAAGCGATCGAAAGCGTCGGCGTGTCGAGCCCGCTCGCCGAGGCTGCGTTGGGCGTCGCCGATCAGAGCGGCGCCGAGATGGCCGCGTTCGAGACGCTGATCCGCGCGATCGGACCATCGACCGTGCCGGCGCTGGTCAATGCCTATGGCGAACACGGCGGCGTCGCCACCGAGCGCACGACCGCGATGCTGACGCGGCTTGGCCACGCCGCCATCCCGGCGATCGCCGCCGCGCTCGACGACAAGCGCTGGTTCGTGCAACGCGAATTGGCGAAGGCGCTCGGCAAGATCGGTACGGCGGCGGCCGTGCCGCCGTTACAGACGCTGCTGAGACGAACCGACCTGCGCGTCCTCGAAACCGCGGTCGAGTCGCTGTCGGCCATCAACGATCCGGCTGCGGAACGCGCGCTGCACATGGTCCTGAAAGCCTCGACCGGCGAGGCGCGCGCCATCGTCATCGCCTCGCTGGCCGGTCTGAAGGATGCGCGCGTCGTCCCGATGCTCGCGCGCGTCCTGCAGGACAGCGATGCGTTCGGCGAGGAGCATGCGTTGGTTCTCGAGACGCTGGCGGCGCTCGCCTCGATTCGCGATGACCGCGCGGTGCCGCAGATCGCCGCTGTGGCGCGCGCCAAGCGCTGGACGGCGTGGCGCAAGACGCGCCAGCTGCGACAGGCGGCGTTGCAGGCGCTCAGGAAGATCGGTTCGGCCAAGGCGACACAGTCGCTCGAAGAGCTCGCGAAGACCGGGGACTTCTTCCTGCGGCGGATGGTGGGACGCACGGCATGAGCGCCAACATCGAGGACTTCATCCGCCGGCTCGGCGCCACGGTGCGCGCGTCGGAGCTCTACGCGCCGACCCACCCGCTGGTGCAGCGCACGGCCGCAGGACTGCACGGAGTCCTGTTGCCGATGCTCGAAACCTCGCCCACCGTCATCGTCGGCTTCCTCGAGGACGATGTGGTCGTCAACGACTTCCGCTTGGCGCGCGGCTCCGCCAACCTGGTCGGACTGCTGCGCGACATGCGCGAACGCAAGGTCGAGAAGATCACGTTCGGCCGCGGCGTCGAATTGAGCGACGTGCGCGCGTTGATGGACGAGCTCGCCGACCGCACCGCCCGCAGCGGCGTCGGCGATCGCCTGACCGCACGGGGCATCCGCCGTATCGTCGTGTCGAAAGTCGCCGTCGAGGACGAGGACGCCGAACCGGTTGGACTGGCGGCGGCCAAACAGATGTACTCGCAAGCGGTGGCCAGCGCCGAGACCATCTGGGCGGCGACCAAAGCCGGCGAACAACCGAATCCGGCCGACGCTCGCGGCATCATCGACAGCCTGTCGCGCCTGGTCTACCAGGACCGCACCTCGCTGCTGGCGCTGACCGCACTCAAGCGCCATGACAACTACACCTTCACGCACATGGTGAACGTCGCGGCGCTGTCGATGGCCATGGCGCGGTCGCTCGATCTCGAGGGACCGATGCTGCGCGAATTCGGTTTCGCGGCGCTGATGCACGACATCGGCAAGGTGCACACGCCGCTCGAGATCCTCAACAAGCCGGACAAGCTCACCGACGAAGAGTTCCGGATCATGAAGCAGCACGTGATTGACGGCGCGCACGTGCTGCGGCGAACGCCGGAGACGCCGGCGCTGGCGCCGGTGGTCGCGTTCGAGCATCACCTCAAGCAGGACTTGAGCGGCTACCCGGAAAATGTCGGCGCACGCCAACTGAATCTGTGCACGATGGTGGTCAGCGTCGTCGACGTGTTCGACGCGTTGCGCAGCAATCGCGCCTACCGTCAGGGCCTGGCCACCGACCGCATCAAGCACATCATGCAGCAGCAGGACGGCACCGCGTTCAATCGAACGCTGCTGCGGCGCTTCGTCAACCTGATGGGGCTGTTTCCGATCGGCACGCTCGTCAAGCTCAACACCGAGGAACTGGCCGTGGTCACGCAGACCCACCCGGAGGATCCGTTCCGGCCCCAGGTGAAATTGATCACCGATCGCAAGGGTGACCGCCTCGAAACGCCGCTGCTCACCAACACCTGGGATCGCGACAGCCGCGGCGAATTCCCACGTGCGGTGGTCGAAGCGGTCGATGGCGCGCAGGTAGGCATCGACCCGCTCGCCTACCTATAATTCCTTCTGGCCACCCAGTCGATGGCAAGCCCCGAAGCACCTCCGGAACCGCTGCCTCCCGAAATTTCGAACCGCCTTGCAGAGTTCGCGCGGGCCTGTAAGGCGGCGGCGCGCATCGTCTCGATGTACCCGCCCAGTCACCCGGCGATCCAGTCTGCGCTGAGCCGGATCGGCGAGGCGACACGGCAGGCGACGCTGAGCGGGCCCTTCACGATCACGGTCCTGCCCGACGCACTCGTGGTCGGCGGACGCGGCCTCGCGCGGCCGGAACCGTCGGCGAACGAGCTCGCCGCCATGTTGCACATGCACTTGATCGGCGAGCTGACGCTGTACGACCGCCTCGACAACGAAGACTGGCACCAGTTCCTGTCGTTGATCGCGAAGAGCCCGGAAGAGACCCTGGCGCTCGGCGGCGTGACCAAGGCCTGGGAAGAGATTGGCAACAAATCGATCGCGCTCACCGAAATTGATTACGCGGACATCCTGCGCGAGCGCAGTGGCGGCGGCGACATCGCGACGTGGGATCGCATTCTCGCCGCGTTGAAAACCGAGCCGGCCGGAGAAGGCGCGCCGTCCGCCGGCGCCATGCAGCAGATGATGACCCTCGCCGAAGACCCGGCGCGTCTCGCACAGTTCGCGCAACGGCTTCAGGACGCCGGCAAGGCCGGCGGCGACGACGCGGCGCAGCAGCGGCGGTCGTTGCTCGGACTGATGCATGGACTCGCGAACTACGCGGCGGAGCGCAAGCCGCAGGACCTCGATGCGGTCTTGAACACGATGGCGAGCGCCGCGGCACAACTGCCTGCGGACATGTTGCTGTCGCTGATCACCGATCCGCCGCCGATGCCGGCGGCTGGCGCCTCGCGCCTGGATCTGGCCGGCGAGCTGCAGGCGCGGCTCACCGACGACATGGTCAGCAGATTCCTCGTCGACAACATCATGAAAGATCGTGGCGCGACCAGCCGTCTGGCGACCGCGTTCCAGACGCTGGTGCCCGACGCCTCGAAGCAGCAGGCGATTCTGGCCGCTGCCGCCGAACAGGCCGCCGCGATGTTCGGCGACGATCCGCAATTCGAGAGCGTCTGGCAGAGTTCGACCCAGATGTTGATGTCGTATTCGGACGCAAAATACGTGTCCGAAGGCTACGCGCGTGAACTGACCACCGCGCAATCGCAGGCCGTCGACGTCTCGCAGACTGGCGACGATCCGCCGGTGCGGATTCGCGCCTGGCTGTCGACGGTCAGCGACGAGGAGGTGCGGGCGCTGGATCAGCGGCTGCTCCTCGACTTGCTGTCGATCGAAACGCGGCCGGACGCGTGGTCGGGCGTGCTGGACGCGGCGATTCACGACATCGATCAACTGGTCCTGGTCGGCGATCTCCGGCTCGCATCGCAGTTGCTCGAAGCCGTCGCCGCAATCGCGAAGGACACCTCGTCGCCGTTCGCGCCGGCCGCGGCCGCCGGTATCACCAAGCTGGTCGAAGGACCGATGGTGCGTCATCTCGCGCTGTTCATGCACAAGGCCACGGACACGGAATTCGCGATCGCCGAGCGGATGTGCACGACGATTGGTCCGTCGCTGGTCAAGCCGATGTCCGACGCGCTGATGGGCGAGGACAACGCCCGCACCGTCCGCCGGCTGCGCGACATCCTGATCTCGTTCGGCCCGGCCGCGCGCGAGTATGCCAACGAGTTGAAGAGCTCGCGCAATCCGGCCGTGCGCCGTGCGGCGATCGATCTGCTGCGGGGCCTGGGCGGCGAAGCCGCGCTGCCGGATCTCCGGACGATGCTCGACGATTCCGACGCGCAGGTTCAGCGCGAAGCGCTGCGCGGGATCCTGCAGATCGGCACGGACGAAGCGTACCGGATGCTCGAACAAGCCCTCAAGTCAGGTGCGCCGCATACGCGCGACGCGATCATGCAGGCGCTCGGGGCCTTCCGTGACGAAAAGTCGGCGCCGCTGTTCGTGCACATACTCGACCACACGCCGTACACCGGCGCCAATGAAAGCGTCTACACCCAGACCATCGAATCGCTGGGCAAGGTCGCGGTCGACGAGCGGTCGGCGGCGAAGCTCAAAGAAATTTTGTATCGCGGTGAATGGTGGGCACGCGGCCGGACCTTGCGGTTGCGTACCGCCGCGGCACGGGCCCTGCGCAGCATGGGCACCAGCGGCGCCGATCGCGTCCTCGAAGATGCGGCCGCGTCCGGGCCCGGCGCGGTCCGCAAGATCGCCAGAGCCGCATTGGCCGAACCGGCACCGCCACGGCGGACGGCCCGCCGCGACCGGGAGAAAGAATAGTGGACCAGGTCGCCCGCCTGCGGATGGCCGACGATTTTCTGCGGCGACTGAGTGCGGCGTTGCGCGCCGCGCAGCTCTACGCGCCGTCACATCCGCTCGTGCAGCGCGCGCTCGACAGCTTCAACGACGTGCTGGCGCAGCTGCTCGAGGATCAGCCGACCATCGCCATCGGCATCATCGGGCAGGAAGTGATCGTCGGCGACGTGCCGATCCCGCGCGCCGCCGAGTCGATGGGCGAAACGATCCGGCGCCTGAAAAGCCTCGGCATCGAACGCATTGCGTTCGATCGCGGCGTCACGCCCGAACAAATCCAGACCCTCGCGCTGACCATCGCGCATCCGGAGCGGAAAGCCGGCCAAGCCGGGCCGGGTGTCGAGCCGGCCGACCCGGCCGGCGTCCTGAACAGCCTGCCGAACATCCGGGTCGGCCGGATCCAGACCGAAGAGAAGAAGGAGCAATCGGCCGCGGACGTCGCCACGATTCGCCGCCTGTATTCAGATGCCACCAGCCTGGCGGGGTCGATCTGGGACAGCGCGCAGACCGAAGGCATGCCGGACGCCCGGGCGGCACGGGCCCTCGTCGACTCGCTGGCCCAGGCGGTGTCCGCCAATCGCACCGCGCTGATCGCGCTGACCGCGCTCAAGAACTACGACAACTACACGTTCACCCACATGGTCAACGTGTCGATCCTGACGATGTCGCAGGCACGTGCGCTTGGCATCGAAGGGTCGACGCTGCGCGAAGTCGGCCTCGCGGCGCTGATGCATGACATCGGCAAGGTGCGGACGCCGGCCGAAGTGCTGAACAAACCCGAAAAACTCACCGACGACGAATTCCGGATCATGCAGATGCACGTCGTCGACGGCGCGGAAATTCTTCGGCGCACACCGGAAATGCCGGCGATCGCGCCGGTGATCGCGTTCGAACACCACCTCCGCCTCGACGGCACCGGCTACCCGGCCGGGGTCCACCGCAGCGCGCTGAATCTCGGCACGATGCTGTGCAGCATCGCCGACGTCTACGACGCGATGCGATCGCAACGCGCCTATCAGCAATCGTTCCCGTCCGATCGCATCCTCGCGGTGATGAAGCGCAACGACGGCCAGCAGTTCGATCAACACCTGGTCCGCCGTTTTACGCAGCTGCTCGGCATCTACCCGCCCGGCAACCTCGTGCGCCTCGACGACGGCGCGATGGGTGTCGTGATAGCCGTTCACGCACCTGATCCGTTCAAGCCGCGTGTGAAGGTCATCGCCACGCCGGCGGGCGAACCGCTTGAAGCGCCCTACGAGCTGAACCTGTGGGAAATGTCCGACAGCATGCCCGGCCCGAAAAGTGTGAAGGCGCCACTCGATCCCGGCGAGCACGGCCTCGATCCGCTGAATTACCTCTAATCCGATCAACTACTATGGGTTCATGAGCTCATCACGCGCCGTCGTCGGCGCGGTGGCCCTCGCCGGCGTCGCGTTCGTCAGCATCGCCGCGCAGGAGCTTGGCGGCACCTCGCGAGCGCTGGTGGTCGATACGGCACTGCCGGGCATCGACCGCGGATTACGGGCTCAGGACCCACCACGCGCGGCACGCAATCGGCAGTCCGAGCGCCGCATGGACGCAAGCAACGGCGGCGCGCTGCCATACGTGCGCGGCTCGATCATCGTCAAGTTCAAGGACGGCGTCTCACGAGGCTCAGCCACGGCGATCACCGCGCAAGTCGCCGGAACCGTCGTCGATCGATCCTCCTGGGCGAATTTCGACATCGTCGCCATCCCGGACGGCACCGATCCGGAATCGGCCGCCGCGGCGATGCGGGCGCGTGACGATGTCGAGTATGCGCAGCCGCGCTACATCAACCATGCGCTGGCGCGGCCCAACGATTCGTTGTACGGCCAACAGTGGAACTTCGCGGCGATTGACATGGAACGCGCCTGGGACATTCAGCCCGGTGCTTCATCCGACATCATCGTCGCCGTGCTCGATACCGGCATGGCATTTCGCTCTGCCCTGCTCCGCTATAACTCGCGCTTCGCGTTCCGGCTGACGCCGAGCGGTCCCATGTATCCGCCGCTTGGCGTGGTCGAAGTGCCGTTCGCCGCGGCACCGGAGCTCGGCCCGAGCGGCTCGCCGCGATTCGTGGCGCCGCGCGATTTCATCTGGAACGATGAATTGCCGCTCGACCTCGACGGGCATGGCACGCACGTTGCCGGCACGATCGGTCAGCTGACGAACAACGGCACCGGCACGGCGGGCATGGCGTATAACGTGCGGCTGATGCCGGTGAAGGTCATCACCGGCCTGTGGGACGAGATCTTCGGCAGTCCGTTCGAGGGCACCGACGACGTCGTGGCGCGCGGCATTCGATACGCCGCCGACAACGGCGCCAAGGTGTTGAACCTCAGTATCGGCCGCGAAGAAGGCGGTCCTGCGACCGTGGTCACCGACGCGGTTCGCTATGCCGTGTCGCGCGGCTGCTTCGTCGTGGCGGCCAGCGGCAACACCCGTTCCGGCGGCAATTCCGCGAATCGGCTCGCACAACCGGCGCCGGAGATCGACGGGTTCGTTGCGGTTGGCGGCGTCGGCCGCACTCTCGATTTGGCGTTTTACTCGACGACCGGATCGTTCGTTGAATTGTCGGCGCCTGGCGGCGATCAACGGCAGGGCGGCACAACGGCCGGCATTCTGCAGCAGACGCTCGATCTCGATCTGGTCGAAACCTACATGGGTCCCGTATCGCAGTACCGCGCGCCGCGCGCGGATGTGTTCGCCTACGAGTTTTTCCAGGGCACCTCGATGGCCGTGCCGCACGTATCCGGGTTTGCTGCCCTGCTGATGCAGCAAGGCATCACCCATCCGGCAGCGATCGAGGCCGCGATGAAACAGTTCGCGACGGATAAGGGCGCCGCCGGCCCTGACAATCAGTACGGGTATGGCTTGATCAACCCGCGCCTCACGCTGCGGGGCCTCGGGCTGGCCCGGTGAACACGGCGCGATGAACAACCGATTCCGGCGGCGCTATCGTTGTGGGCTCCTGGTCTGCCTATGGCTCGCCACAGGCATCACCGTCGCCGAAGCGCAGCAGACGACTCGTCCCGTGACGCGCCGAACTCCTCCGCCGTCGCAAGGTGTCGAGATTGGCGGCTATGCAATGGTCGGCCGCATTGATTTCAGCGCGACCGAATCGTTCGATGCGATCCTCGACACGCACGCCGGGCCGGTGGTCGGCGGCGGCGCGCGACTGGGACTGCCGTGGTTCGGGCTGTTTGCGGAAATTGGCGCATGGCGATTCCGTGCTGACGGCGAGCGTGCGTTTGTTCATAACGGCACGCGCTTCCCGCTCGGCATCGACACGACGATTACGGTCACCCCGATCGAGGTCAGCGGCGGCTGGCGCTGGCGCATGCGGCGCGTGCCGAGATTGACGCCGTATGTGGCCGGCGGCATCACCTCGCTGCGCTACGAAGAAACATCGGACTTTGCCGACGCGAACGAAAACGTCGACGAAAATTTCGCCGGCTATCTCGTCTACGGCGGAGCGGCATACAAGATCACGCGGTGGCTCGGCATCGCGGGCGAGGCGGCGTGGTCCACGGTACCGGACGCGATTGGCGATGCGGGCGTCTCGGCCGCGTTCAAAGAGACGAACCTGGGCGGCACGGCGCTGCGCCTCAAGATCACCGTTGGCCGATGACACCGTTCGAGCGACGAGTGCTGAGCGTGGTGTCGCGGATTCCGCCCGGCCGCGTCGCTACGTACGGTGACGTCGCGAGGCTCGCCGGACGGCCAGGGGCGGCACGGGCGGTCGGCAACATCATGCAGCAGGCAACGAGGCCGGGTCTGCCGTACCACCGGGTGATCGCGGCTGGAGGCAAACTCGGCGGCTACTCCGACCGGGCGTTGAAGCGGTCATTGCTGGCGGCGGAGGGGCTGACGGTAACCCCGGCCCGGGTCCGGGAATTTGCCAGGATTCGATGGTCCGGCAAATAAATCGCGCGTGAATACGAACCAATTCGTCGGCTGACACGTCTGTGATGGACGAGTCGTGACCCTTGGCACCCCTGGCACCCTCGGCACCTTTGGCAAGTTTGGCACCTTTGGCACCTGTCGTATCAACCTCCTTTGCGACGATGCCGTCTAACCCTTTAGGTGACGTGAAAAGCGCCGACCTCGAATTGGTGGGCCGCATCCGATCGGGCGACGGCGCGGCGTTCGAGGCGCTTTACCGGCAGCATGCGACCCGGCTCGCCAATTTGGCGAGCCGCATGATCGGCAGCCATGGCGAAGCCGATGATTTGCTGCAGGACATTTTCCTGCTCGCCTACCGGAAGCTGGGCAGCTTTCGCGGCGAGTCGTCACTCGGCACCTGGCTGTATCGACTGGCGATGAACCACTGCCTGGACGTCCTCCGCAACC
>Ga0196963_10000724_pt1 | contig 26341 bp, 26 predicted proteins | sample S1_5metaG_FD_148600 | JGI IMG/M metagenome (GOLD analysis project Ga0196963, IMG submission 148600) | Soil microbial communities from Anza Borrego desert, Southern California, United States - S1_5 | ecosystem: Environmental > Terrestrial > Soil > Desert | place: USA: California | collected...
CGGTCGCGGCGGGTTTGATTCCCGCCGGAAAGGCCAGCAGGATCGATCCGATTCTGGCCTTACGCTACGAATAGCGGAAATCGGTCAACAGTTGAGAACGAAACTCGCACCCACTTATCCATCGACCTTGAACGTTCTCGATCCGACCTGCTGCCCGTCGATGAACACATCGACGCTGTAGTCGCCTGGGGGGAACCCACCGGAGTTCTGCAGTTGAAACTCGGTCGAGGCCGGGCCGTCGTACGACACCTGCTTGGTCGGCTCATCGATCACCTGCGTGCCGAACTTCCATTTGACGCCGATGGTGCCCTTACCCGCCGCTTTGGTCTGGACGGCGACGTACACGGTTTCGCTGGGCTTGAACAGCGTGGTGATGCTGGCGACGCTGCGGTCCTGGTTGAGCGACCGCCCGATTTGAATGTTGGCGAGCTCGAGCGGACCGCTGGAGCAGGCGAGCATGGCGACGATCGTCAGAATCGGGAGCGTCCGTGTAAGGCGGTTCACTGCTTTTTCTCCTCGGCAATGCGGGCTTCGAGGCTTTTCAGCGCTCCTGCCGCGAACGCCTTGCACCCGTGATCGACGAATGGATCCGGTCCGGCGCCCTTCAGCTCCGCGCGCTTCTGGATCTTGGCGTCGAGCCCGGTCGCCGAAGGGTGTGTTGACACCACGATGTCGCACGGCAATTCCGCCACGCGAGTAATGCTGCGACGGAAGGCAGCCACGCGCTCGGGTTCAGCGGTGTACTTGAAACCCGGCGCGGATACTGCGGTGAGGCTGTCGGCGTAGACCAGGTTGAGGCACTTGCCGTTCTCGCACGACTGCCAGGTCCAGGCGGTGCTCCCAGGTGTGTGACCGGGCGTGAAATTCGCGGTGATTGCAAGATTGCCGACGCGAAGCGTTTCGCTGTCTTTGACGACTCGCACCTGCTTCACCGCCGGAAAACCGTTCTCCGCCTTGCCAAATCCGAACTGCGGATCGTCCGGCGTGTTCTCGCCGCGCTGCAGGGCGTCGGCGCTTGACGGGCTCGCCGCCACGGTAGCGCCGCTGGCGCGTTGCAACGCGCTGATTCCGCCGGCGTGATCGTAATGGCCGTGCGAATTGAGAATCAGCTTGACGTCGGCGATGCGGAAGCCGAGCTTGCGAATGCTCGCCTCGATAAGTGCCGCCGACTGCTCGAGGCCGCCGTCGAGAAGGATGTGACCGGCGTCACCGGCGATCAGAATCGCCGACAAACCGTCGGTGCCGACGTAGTAGCTGTTGCCGTAGATGCGAAACGGCTCGCGCGGTTTGTTCCACTCGTCGCACATGCTGCAGATGTGCGGCGGATCCGACTGGAACGCGGGCGTTTGCAAGGTGACCAACAGCAGCACGACAAGGCCGGCGATGTGCACGGATCCATTGTAATCGGCTGAACAGGACCGAATATGACCAGTGCCACGGGCGGAAACGGATTAAGCTGCCCCGATGGAGCTGGACCGTCGCGTCTGCGATCGCGCACGCCGATCCCGCGACGCGCGATTCGACGGCAAGTTTTTCATCGCCGTCACCAGCACGCGAATTTATTGCCGGCCGATCTGCCCTGCGCGATCGCCGAAGGACGAGAACATTCGCTATTACTCGACCGCCGCGGCCGCCGAAGCGGCGGGGTTCCGGCCGTGCCTGCGCTGCCGGCCGGAAGCGGCGCCCGGCACACCGGCCTGGTTCGGCACGTCGAGCGTCGTGTCACGCGCGTTGCGGCTGATTACGGAAGGCGCCCTCGATCACGGCGGCGTGGACCCGCTCGCCGATCGCGTCGGTGTGACTTCGCGCCATCTGCGGCGGCTGTTCGTTCAGCACCTAGGTGCGACGCCGCTCGAGGTCGCGCTGACGCGGCGGGTCCAGCTCGCGAAAAAACTGCTCGACGAAACGCGCCTGCCGCTGGCGCAGGTCGCGGCGGCCGCCGGTTTTGGCAGCGTGCGTCGCTTCAACGGCGAAATCCGGCGGACGTATGCGCGCACCCCGGGCGAATTGCGACGACTGTCGCGCGCGGTTTCCCAAGGCAGCGGGTATCGGTTCAAGCTGGCCTATCGCCCGCCCTATGACTGGAAGGCGCTGATCGCATTCCTCGCTGCGCGTGCCACGCCCGGTGTCGAGATCGTCGAGGGCGAACGCTATTCGCGCACCATCGCCGTCAACGGCAGCATCGGGTCGATCTCGGTGAGCCACGTCGCAGACGCGTCGATGCTGATAGTCGACGTGCAGACCGCCGAGCCGCGGCGTCTACTGACGATCATCGAGCGGGTGCGGCGGATGTTCGATGTCGGCGCCGATCCCGCGGCAATCGCGGCCCAACTCGGCGATGACCCATTACTGCGGCGGCCGCTCACGGCTCATCCGGGCATTCGCACGCCGGGCGCATGGGATCCGTTCGAACTCACCGTCCGCGCCGTCATTGGCCAGCAGATTTCCGTTCGCGCCGCGACGACCATCGCCGGACGCCTTGCCACGCGGTGGGGCACGCCAATCGGGAGCGATCACCGGCTGACGCATCTGTTCCCATCGCCCTCGCAACTTGCCGCAGCGCCGGTCGAAGAGGCCGGACTTCCCGCGGCTCGTGCCGACACGCTGCGTGCCGTGGCGCGCGCGGTCAGGGACGGTGTCGTGAATTTTGACGACGACACGGGGCTTGCCGCGCTGCGCGCGATCGCCGGCATCGGCGATTGGACGACGCAATACGTCGCGATGCGGGCGCTGAATCACCCCGACGCTTTCCTGTCCGGCGATCTGATTTTGAAACGCATGGCCGGCGGCGTCAGCGCGCGCCAATTGGCGCTGCGCTCGGAGGCGTGGCGGCCTTGGCGTGCCTACGCCGTCATGCTGTTGTGGCTGTCTGCCGGCGATCAACGAACACTTTCTCGGAGGGAAACGCATGCGGACATTCATCGGCCTGCTCTGCGTGGCAGCGGTGCTCGCTCCACCGCTGGCCGGGCAATCTACGCCGTCAAGGATCTTGGAGATCCGGTCCTATAACCTGAAACCGGGAACGCGCGAGGCCTTTCATCAGCTGTTTCTGAAGGAAGCGCTGCCGATGCTGCGGCGATGGAAGGTCGACGTCGTCGGCTACGGCCCGTCGCTGCACGACCGCGACTCGTACTTCCTGATGCGTGCCTTCGACGGCGTCGGCAAGCGGCAGCAGGACGAAGACGCGTTTTACGGCAGCGAGGAATGGATCAAGGGCCCGCGGGAGCGCATTCTCGCCGGCATTGATTCGTACACGACCATCGTCATCAGCGTGGACGAAGCGACCTTGGCGGGGATGCGAAGGGCTGGAGGCGGGACCATGGGCGTTGCGAAGGATGTCGAGGAGCTGACGAAGTTGAATGAGGACTACGTGCAGTCGGTGCAGCGATCCGATGTGAAGCGTTTCCGCGAGATTCTGGCGCCTGATTTTCTGTGCTCGATGCCGGACGGCTCGTTGCTGGATCGCGAGGCGTTCCTCGACTACACGGCGCGCCCGGTGACGATCCGCAATCTGCAGGCGCAGGACGTCAACGTGCGGTTGCTGGGTGATGTCGCGATCGTGCATGCGCGTACCAGTTACGTGACGGCGGACGGCACGCCCGGCGGCGGCCGTTACACGGACGTCTGGGCCCGCCGCGACGGCCGGTGGCTCGCGGTATCCGCGCACGTGACCAGACGCTGACCCGATTCGCGGCGGCGCAGTAATATCTGCGTCGTGCGCGTTGCCATCGTCGGTGGGCCGGGGGTCGGGAAGAGCACGCTGGTGCGGCAGCTGGCCGACCTGTATCACAACGGCGCGTACGGCGAGGGCGAGAAAGGCGTCTGGGATCCGCGGGTCCTCGAGGACATCGCCGACGGCGTCAATGCCGTCGGCGTGACGGAGTATTTCGCGCGGCTTTACGACGCCAACTACCGCGACGCGGCGCTGCACGACGGCGCGCGCCGCGTGATCTTTTTCGAGGGCGCGCGGATCACGCTGGAAGCGCACATGGCGGAGTACCCGGCGGCCGACCATCCCGCGCTGCGCCGCGTGCTGTCGATCGGCGATGCGTGGAACCCTGACAGGGTCATCGTCCTGACGTCGAGCACTGCGACGATCGAGAAACATATCCGGCAGCGCAACCGCGATCACGAAAACGTCGAGAACATGGTGCGGCGCTTCCGTCTGATCGACGGCGAATTCCGGAGGCTCGCGCCGCTTTACCCGAACACGATCGTGATCGATCGCGACGGCAAGGAGTTTCACGAGCGCCGCGGTTTGCTCGAGATCATTGCGGCGGCGCGCCTGCCGATGTTCGAGGAAATTCCTTACGCGCGGTCGTGAGTTTCACGTATGATTGCTGGTTTGCACGTCTTGACTTACCAAAACTTCCCTGGTGATTGGAGTGGTTACGTATATGAGAATTGCCGCACTCGCTTTCGTGTTGCTCGCGACCGTCGCCTCCTCGCCGATTGTCGCCCGGCAGAGCAAGCTCGATTTCACGCTGATGAATCGCACCGGCGTGACGATCATGGAGCTCTACGTGTCGCCGGATGAAGCCGACGATTGGGAAGAGGATGTTCTCGGCCGCGACGTGCTGAAGCACAATGAGTCGGTCGACATCACGTTCTCGCGCAGCGAGAAGTCGTGCGACTGGGATCTGAAGATCAAAGACGAGGACGGCGACGAGATCGAGTGGGACAGCCTCGACCTGTGCGCGGCTTCGCACATCACGCTGCAGTACCAGAACAACAAGCCGACGGCGATCATCAAGTAACGCGCGCGTCCTCACGACGGGGCCTGCATCAAGCCGGGCCCTGTCGAAACTTTCCCCAACGCTTCGCCACCGCTGTCGGCTGACCGCTGGCCCCGCCCTTGCACTACAGCCGGCATGGCCGATTCCATGCCCTTGTCCGTGCAGCCTTTGAGTCAGCGAATGGAGATACTGGCCGCGCTGGAACCCAGTCCGTTTCCAGTGATCAGCCTGTACCTCAGCCTCAAGCCCAACCAGAACGGCAGAGAAGACTTCGACGTGTTCGTGCGCAAGGTGTTTCCGGAGCGCGCCAAGTCGTTCCGGCAGAACTCACCGGAGCGCGACAGCTTCGACCAGGACGCCGAGCGGATCCGGCAGTATCTGGCCAGCGAACGCGATCCGTCATGGCAGGGCGTCGCCATTTTCGCCTGCGCGGGCGCGCAGCTGTTCGAAGCCATCCCGCTCGAAACGCCGTTTGACGATCATTGGATGTTCGTCGGGTCGGTGCCGCATCTCTACCCGCTCGCCAAGCTCGTGGATACATATCCGCGCTATGCCGCGGTCATGGTCGACACCAACAAAGCGCGCATCCTGGTCTTCAGCCTGGCGGCGACCGAGCGCGAGGAAAGAATCGTCAACGACAAGACACGCCGCAGCTCACAGGGCGGATGGTCGCAAGCCCGGTACCAGCGCCGCGCCGACAACGTGCACCTGCATCACATGAAGGAAGTGGCGGAGGCGCTCGAGCGGATTGTGCGCGAAGAACATCTCAACCAGATTGTCGTCGCCGCTGACGAAGTGGCGCTGCCAAAACTACGCGAGCAGCTGCCGGCCCATCTGGCCGAGAAGATCGTCGCGACGGTGCCGCTGCAGCGCAACGCTCCTGGCAGCGCACTCGAGGACACCCTCGCCGAGATCTGGCGGAAGGACGCGGAGTCCGACGCCGAAAAGGTGCAGGAGCTGTTCGACGAGTGGCTCGGCAGCGGACTCGGCGTGACCGGTCCCGAGGCGACGCTGCGCGCGTTCGAGCTCGGACAGGTCGAAGAGCTGATCATCACCGGCGCGGTCGAAACGTTGAAGCCGGTGCAGACAATGCCGGCCAACTCTGCGACCGAGATGCAGGCCGACACCTCGGCGCCGCAGGGCGGCGTCGACGAATCGCGGTTGAAGCTGTCCGCTGAATTAATCAAGCGCGCGCAACAGACCGCCGCCCGCATCCGCTTCATCGAGGATGCCAGCCTTCTGGAGGAGGTCGGCGGCGTCGGCGCGCTGCTACGGTTCCGCATATGAGCAAACACAACAAGGTCAACCCAGGGATGTACACGCAGGCCGGCCGGCTGTCGCCGGACGACATCGCGCGCGAGCGGCAAAAGCAGGTCGACGCCGCGTCGACTCGCCGGATGGAAGGCAAACCGCCTTCCTACACCAAGGCGACGCCCTCCGGAGAATCGGCAGCCGATGCCGCCGACGCCGAACCGGCTGATCAGTCGGAAGATCAGTCAGAGACCGAAGACGACGAGAAGTAGCGACGAACGGCATAACCAGGCGAAGAGACATTCGCCGACACAGCCGCGGCGGCAACGGTAGAATCTGACCACGACTCAGCTTTGCTAGGAGTGGTCATGTTCAAACAATCAGTTCTGCTTGTCGGTACCGTGCTGCTTGCCGGCCCGGTGATCGAGGCGCGGCCGTCTGCATTCACCGCGACGACGCCGAGCCTCGTCGAGGGCCGCCAGCCCGCGCAACAGCAACGGCCGGCACCACCTCCATCCATCGACGACCGCACCTCGGGCATGAAAAAGCTCGACGGCTACTTCCCAATCTACTGGGACGAGCGGAGCGGCTCGCTGTTCCTCGAAATCCCGCGCTTCGATACCGAGTTCCTGTTCACCACCGGATTGTCGGCCGGTCTCGGCTCGAACGACATCGGCTTGGACCGCGGCTCCGGCCGCGGCAGCAGGCTGGTCGTCTTCCAGCGCGTCGGCCCGCGCGTGTTGCTCGTGCAACCGAACCAGTCGTTCCGATCGAGCAGTGCCAACCCGCTCGAACGCAAGTCGGTCGAGGACTCGTTCGCGAAGTCAATCCTGTGGGGCTTCACCGTCGCGGCGGAATCGGGCGGCCGCGTGCTCGTCGACGCGACCGATTTTTACCTGCGCGATGTCGCCAACGCCGCTGCGAGCTTGCGGCCGGGCAATTACCGGGTCGATCGCACGCGCAGCGCGTTCTATCTGCCGAACACCCGCAACTTCCCGATGAACACGGAAGTCGACATGACCTTGACGTTCGTCAACGAGCCGACCGGCGGTGGCGGCGGCGGCGGACCGGTCCAGGGGCCGGCGCCGATCGGCCAGACCGCAGGTGGCGGCGGCGGCGGTTTTGGCGGCGGCTTGTTCTCGGGATCGGTGGCGAGCGTGACGCCCACACCGGAAGCGGTGACGCTGCGACAGCATGCCTCGTTCGTGCAACTGCCGGACAACAACTTCAAGCCGCGGCACGATGATCCCCGCGCCGGATACGGCGGCGCGACCTTCGTCGATTTCAGCCAGCCAATCGGCGAGCCCATTCAATTTCGCTACATCCGGCGCCATCGGCTCGAAAAGAAAGATCCCAACGCCGCGATCAGCGAACCGATCAAGCCGATTCAGTACTGGGTTGATCCCGGAGCGCCGGAAGACGTCAAGAAAGCGCTGATCGAAGGCGCGATGTGGTGGAACCAGGCCTTCGAGGCCGCGGGCTTCCGCAACGCCTTCAAGGTCGACGTGCTTCCGGCGGACGCCGATCCGATGGACATCCGCTACAACATGATCAACTGGGTGCATCGCTCGACGCGCGGCTGGAGCTCCGGCGGGTCGGTGTCCGACCCGCGCACCGGCGAGATCATCAAGGCCACCGTCACGCTCGGATCGTTGCGCGACCGCCAGGACTACATGATCTTCGAGGGGCTACTGTCGCCGTACACCAACGGCACCGAACGGCCCTCGATCCTCTATGACGCTGCGCTGATGCGCATCCGCCAGCTGTCCGCGCACGAAGTCGGTCACACGCTCGGCCTCGGCCACAACTATTACAGCAGCAGCAAGGGCTGGATCTCGACGCTGGATTACCCGCACCCGCTCGAGACGCTGCGTGAAGACGGCACCATCGATCTGTCGAAGGCCTACGAGCAGAAGATCGGCGACTGGGACAAGGTCGCGATCAATTACGGCTACCGGCAGTTTCCGGCCGGCACCGACGAGGCGGCGGCGCTGACCAAGATCCTCGACGATGCGTGGAAGGAGGACTTGCGGTACTTCACGAACCAGGATACCGACATTCACCCGCGCTCGGACCAGTGGTCGAACGGCACCGATCAGGCCGACGAGCTGGCGCGCATCATGCGCGTGCGCCGCGCGGCGCTCAATCGCATCGGCGTCAACACGATCCGCACCGGCACGCCGACCGCGCTGATCGAAGAGCCGCTGGTCACGACCTATATGTACCACCGCTACACGGTGGAATCCGCGGCGTCGATGATCGGCGGCCAGGACTTCGTCTATGCGATGCGCGGCGATGGCCGCACGCCCGTCGAATGGGTGTCTGGCGAAGCCCAACGCAAGGCGATCGACGCGCTCGGGCAGACGTTGCGCGTCTCCGAACTGGTGCTGCCGCAGCGGATTCTCGAGTTGATTCCGCCGCGGCCGCCCGGCTACGGCATGCACCGCGAATTGTTCAATCGCACGACCGGCGAGGCGTTCGATCCGATCGCGCCGGCGGCGATCGCCGCCGAAGTGACGATCGGGTTCGTGCTGCAGCCGGATCGGGCGGCGCGCATGGTGGCCCAGCACGCCGTGGAGCAATCGCGGCCTGGGCTTGGCGAAGTGATCGATCGTCTCGTCAAGGCGGCGTTCGAACAGACCACGACCACCAATTACGAGTCGGAAGTGCGCCGCGCCGTCGAGCGTGTGCTGGTCGATCGCGTCGCCTGGCTCGCCGCCTCGTCGCCAAATGCGCAGGTGCGCGCCATCGCCTCGCTCAAGTTGCAGCAGATTGCCGATCGGGTCCGTCCGCCGGCGGCAGCGCCGGGCAGACCCGGCACGGCGGGCGAGCTCGAGCGCGCGCATCGGGCGTTGTTGGCGGCCGATATCAAGCGCTTCCTCGAACGGCCGATGAACGACGCCATGTCGGCGCGGATTATCGCGCCGCTGGCGGCGCCGCCGGGCGCGCCGATCGGCGACCTCGGCATGGAGTTCCTGTCGCGGCCGCCGTTGTGCGCCTGGGATGACGCCACGCCGGAGCGGTGGCTGTTCTACCGGCCGCAGTAGCGATGGCGGCGGCCCGGCCGCGCCGCCGCGGGCACTCCCCCTCACGCCGGCGGCGGCGCCGGGCTGACGCGGGGGCTGGCGCGGCGGGATTACGCTGAATTACGTAATCATTACGTATAATAACGTAATGGCGGCCGCGTTCCCGGCACCCGACGGCGGCAATCCTTTCGTCTACGGCGAGATCGTCACCGCCGCGGCGTTTGCCGACCGCGAGGACGAGCGGGCGCGGCTGGCTCGCGATCTGGCGTCCGGCCAGAAGGTGTTCCTGATCTCGCCGCGCCGCTACGGCAAGTCGTCGCTGGTCCGCGACGTGATGCGCGGTCTGGCGCGCCGGAAGATCCTGACCATCGAGGTCACGGTCGCGGCCTCGAGCTCGTATATCGGCTTTCTCGAAAACTACGCGCACACCCTGCTCGCCGCCGACACGCCGGTCTCGCGGTTGAGGCACTGGGCCGGCGAGCTGCTGCGCGCGATCAAGCCGGAAATCCGCTTCGACGCCGACCCGCTGGGCAAGGCGCGCTTCGCGCTGTCGTTCCCGGCGGTGCGCACCGCGCGGGATACGGCGCGCGTCGCCAACGAGGTCTTTCAGCTGCCGGCCCGGATCGCCGAGGCCCGCCGCCAGCGCCTGGCCATCGCGCTCGACGAGTTCCAGGCGATTACGGCGTTCAACGGCGGCAGCGTCGAGCAGGCGCTGCGCGCTGCCGTGCAGGAACAGCGGCAGGTCGGCTACGTGTTTTCGGGGTCGGAGCCGTCATTGATGGAGCGGATGCTCGGGCCGCGCCGGCCGTTCTACAAGGCCGGCCCGGTGCTGCGCCTCGACAAGATCGATCCGGACGACTTCGCGGTGTTCATCGAGGCGCGCTTTCAGGGCAGCGGCATCCGCCCGGCGGCAGGCCTCGGCGAAGCGATCGTCGATCTGGCGGCGAACGTGCCGTACGACGTGCAGCGTCTCGCTCATGAAACGTGGGATGACGTCAAGGCAGCGGGACGTAAACTCGCGACGCTGGACGATCTGCACGCCACCTTGATGCGGCTGCTCGGCGAGCACCACACCGTCTTCGAGGAGTCGTGGCAGCGGTTGACCTTGCCGCAACGCGCCGTGTTGCGCGCGTTGGTGGTCGAAGAGGGACGCGAGCTGATGTCCGCCGATGTCCGCTCCCGCCATCGGTTGCCGGGAACGTCGACTATCCAGGCGGCGCTGGCGGCGCTGATGCGGCAGGACATCATCGCGAAGGATCGCGATCGCTACACGACCGTCGACTCGTTGTACCGCGAATGGGTCGCGAGACAGACCTACTGATCGCGTACTATTCGTCGGAGATTGTGAGCGACCTGTCCGGAGTGACGCGGCCGTCGTGCCGCGATCGGCGGAGGAGACGACACCCATGGAAGAACGGCGGCGCTCGGCGTGGATCGGCGGCTCGGTGCTGGTCAGAGGCGACGTGGTCTCGAAGGGAGATCTGCAGATCGACGGGCAGGTGCAAGGCACCATCGAGATCGGCGATCACAATCTCACGATCGGCAACACGGCGACCGTGGTCGCCAATCTCGTCGCCAGGACCGTGACCATCAGCGGCAAGGTCCACGGCAGCGTCATCGGTTCCGCGAAGGTGGAATTGAAAAGCACCGCCGAAGTACTGGGCGACGTGACGGCGCCGACGTTCGTGATGGAGGATGGTGCCGCGCTGAGCGGTAAGGTCGACACCGGTCCCAGAAAGTAGGCTCGTTACTTTTTCGGCGTCAGTTTGAGCAGTCTGGCCGCCGAACCGTCGGTCAGCACGTAGAGCGCTCCGTCCGGGCCCTGTCGGACGTCGCGGATCCGCTCCGGCTTCGGCTGCAGGTCCTTCAGCAGCCGCTCTTCGCCGGTGACCTTCTCACCGTCAACCGTCAGGCGCACGAGATCGTTGGTGGCATGACCGCCGATGAACACGCTGCCCTTCCACTGCGGAAACTGGCTGCCGGTGTAGAACGCCATGCCGCTCGGACCAATCACTGGATCCCAGTAGTAAATCGGCTGCTCCATCCCCGCCTGCTGCTGGATGCCACCGGTGATTTGGCCGCCTTGGTACTCGATGCCGTAGGCGATCGTCGGCCAGCCGTAGTCCCTGCCTTTGCGCGCGATGTTCAACTCGTCACCGCCTCGCGTGCCGTGCTCGACCTCCCACAGCTCGCCCGTCGCCGGGTTCAACGCGGCAGCCTGGATGTTGCGATGTCCGTACGACCAGATCTCGGGCCGCGCGCCCGCCTTGCCGACGAAGGGGTTGTCTTTCGGGATCGAGCCGTCGGGATTGATGCGGACGATCTTGCCGATGCCGCTATCGAGCTTTTGAGACTGCATGCGTCCGGGGATGATTGATCGATCGCCCTGCGTCACAAACAAGGTGCCGTCGCGACCGAAAACAAGCCGGCTGCCAAAATGCAGCGGCGACGCCATCGAGGGGGTCTGGCGATAGATCACCTGCACGTCCTCGACCCGCGGCGCCGCCGCGTCGTCGACAAACCTCCCGCGAGCAACGGCCGTGTTGTTCTCGTTGTTCTCGCGAGGTTCGGCGTAGCTCCAGTAGATCAGGCTCGATTTTGCGAACGCCGGATCGAGTACGACATCGAGCAGGCCGCCCTGTCCGCGTGCGGCAACGGGCGGTAGTCCGGCGACGGGCTCCGACAGCTTGCCGTCGGCACCGGCAACGCGCAGGCGCCCAGGCCGCTCGGTGATCAACATCTTGCCGCCCGGCAGGAAGGCCACGCTCCATGGGTTCTGGAGCCCCTCGACCACGGTCGTCACATCGAAGGCGACGCCGAGCTTCTGTTCGGGCGCATCGGTCTGCCCGGCAAACGCCGGTTGCTGCGCAGGATTGTTCGCGGGGCGTGGGTCGACGGGCGCTTGCGCGTTTGCGGGGTCCGCAGTCGCAGCCGCGACCACGAGCGCCGTGACAATCTTCGTAAATTTCATAGATACGGTCTCCGCCGGCTGCATCCCCGGCAGCCCAGACGGACGATTTTATACGAGGGACAGCGTCGCAGGCAGGCCGAGGAACTCGCCGTAACAGTCGGCGGCTGCCCTAACGGCGCGCGTCTGCGCGGCATTGAGCTTGATGTATGGCGCCACTTCGATCAGCACGGAGCCGGCTTTGAGGGTGCGCGACCAGCTGCCGGCGAGACGGCCATCCAGCACAAGGTGGTTCGCGAACGCGCCGTTGCTGCGAGCGACAATGTTCGCGGCGCGCGCGCTGTCGACGACCGGGGTACGATCGCGGTAGGCGATCAGGTATTCGTCGTAGTTTGGCAGCAGCAGCGCACCCGAACTGCGGGTTGACGATCCGTTGGTACCTTCCGCCGTCCAGTAGACGCGACCGTCAATCGTTGTCGGCTCCAGCATCTTGCCGTTCGACTCGACGCCCTGCTGCGCTTCTTTGATCGTCAACCCGGCCCACCACGCAAAGTCGCGCACGGTCGCGGGCCCGTGACTCGCGAAATAGCGCCGCGCCAGCTCGCTCAGCGCTTCCTGACGATCGAGCGTCCGTGCGTCTGGCGCCCGCTCGTCCAACAGCGCATAGGTGAACTGCTTGCCGCGCCGCGGCCCGCTGCAGATGACGCCTTCGAGCTCGGCGTGCATCATGATGTAGGCCAGTTTCAATCCGGCCGCCGGCACTTTGGCGCGTTCCAGATAGACGGCGAGTTCCGCGCGCGTCAGCGTTTTGCCGCCTTCGAGCGTGCGGTGCAGCATCGCGCAGCTTTTGGCAAAAGTCTTTGCGTCCAGCTCGGACTGCCGGTAGTAATACGCGTTCGCCGCGTGGATACGCGGCGCGCTGAGCGCCAGCAGCCATCGAATGTCGTTCGGCGTGACGAAGTGCCAGGTCGGGCGCAACACGTGCGTGCGCAGGATCAGGCCGTCGTTGAACGCCTGCTCCACGTCAGGATCCTGGCAGCCGGCGGACCGCAAGCCGATCGCCCATTTCGCCGCCGGATAGTCCTGTGCCTGCACGGCGCACAACAGCGACACGACTTCCGCCGGTTGGCGCCGCTTCGGGTCGATGAGTTGTTGATGGTGAAGCCGGGCGCTGAGTAGCTCTGTCGGAGTAGCAGCCATCTGCATCGAGGACGACAGAGCGGGGCCCGCGAGGGCCCCGCCGTCAACGGGTTCTGCGTCCTCTGTGTTAGTAACCCAGGGGAACGGAACTGTCAAAGCGAACACGAAGCACGGTTCCTTCCGGGAGATGGACGTCCTTGCCCTCGGTCGCCGCAATCACGCCGCCTCCTCCGATCAGGATGCCTGCAATGGCGCCCTTGGTGCCGCCGAGAATGCCGCCGATGATGGCGCCGATACCCGCGCCGGCGCCGATGCGTCCGGCTTCGGCCTTGATGCCTTCGCTTTCCAGTGCCTGCGTCACATAGGCGCGCGCGTCGTAGGTGCGATTGTTGATGCGCAGGCGATTGAACTCGATCGTCAACTCGCCTTTGCGATCGGTACGGCTCGCGCGATCGACGGACGTCACCCACCCCAGCAGCGTCGAACCGGCCGGCACCAGCAGTTCGTTGCCGCGATACAGGTCGATCAGGGTCGTGGCTTCGACGCGGTCCTCCACCTGCGCGGTGTCGGAACTGAGCGGCGTGACCAGGCGAACGTCGACTTCGCTGCCGCCGGGGATCTCCAGCCGCTGCATCGAACCAATACGGTTGTCGCGATTGTCGCGGTTCTCGTAGCGCTGATTACGGTCGCGCCCTGAAGTGGACGCATTGCGCGTCAGGAACCGATCGAGATTGTCCGCAAAACGCTGACGCTCTGCGCGCGACACGACCTCGCCGCGGCGCTGCTTGATGCGGAGATAGCCCAGCTCGTCGCGCAGATCGTCCAATTGCTGACGATCCATGTTCGTCGGGTTGCGATCGTACTGAGCCTGCGCGTCTTCATAGCGCCGTTCGAGTGTGGCCATGTCGATGGCCACCTGCGCCGCCGCAACATTCGCTGCCAGCAGCATGGCGCCTAGTGTCAAACCGAATTTCATCTTGCACCCCCCAAAAGCGCGAACGGTGCGCCGTCGATAGACTGAGCAAGTGTTGTGCCGGTATTGGTGCCGAGATCGCCCCAGCCGCCGCCGCAGCCAGCTCGTCCATCTTTCCGTACATGAGCAAGCGGTTGCCTGATGGGGACACTAGGGAACGGCGCGTTTCTTGAAACGGATTTCGCCGAGGATTACGACTATGAAATTGCTGAGCCGGCTCGCGCTCGTCATGACACTGACCGCGACCACCGTCGTCGCGCAGACGAAGGTGACGCCGCCCAAAAACAAGTACACACCCCAGCAGGACGTCCAGATTGGCCGCGAAGCGGCTCAGGAAGTCCGCAGCCAATATCCGATCATCAACGACGATCATATTCGCGGGTACCTGGATCGCCTGGGCGATCGCCTCGTCGAAGCCGCGCCGCGCGAATTGAACAACCCGGTGTTCGAATACTCGTTCACGCCGGTGAACCTGAAGGACATCAACGCCTTCGCGCTGCCAGGCGGGCCGATGTTCGTCAATCGCGGCATGGTCGAAGCCGCCAGCAACGAGGCCGAAGTCGCCGGCGTGATGGCTCACGAGCTCGCGCATGTGCTGCTCCGGCACGGCACCGCGAACGCCAGCAAACAGCAGGGCGCTCAGATAGGCGCGATTGCCGGCGCGATCGCCGGCGCGATTATCGGCGGCGGCTGGGGCAACGTGATTGCGCAGGGCTCGCAGTTCGGGCTCGGCACCTGGCTGATGAAGTACAGCCGTGAGTACGAGAAACAGGCGGACCTGGTCGGCGCGCAGATCATGGCGCGTGCCGGGTACGACCCGCGCGCCCTCGCGCACATGTTCGAGACGATTCAAAAACAGGGCGGCCGCGGCGGACCGGAGTGGCTGAGCAGCCACCCCAATCCCGGCAACCGTACGCAGTACATCACGGCGGAAGCAAACCAGCTGCGCATCGGACCGAGGCCGAGCGATCAGGGTTTCCTGCAGGCGAAGTCGCGGCTCGCTCAGCTTGGCCCGGCCCGCACGATGGCCGAACTCGAGCGCGGCGGCGGCAACGGCGGCGGTGGCGGCCGCGGCGGATCGACGGCTTCAGTTGGCCGTATCGGTGAACCGGTCCCCGCACCGGCGCGCCAGTATCGGACAGTGCAGGGCGGCCAACTGTTCACCACCAGCATTCCAGCGAACTGGCAGGCGGTGACGTCAAACAGCTCCATCAAGTACGTGCCGCAGAACGCCTACGGCGAACATGAAGGCCAGACGACGCTGACGCACGGCGTCGAGCTCGGCGTCGCCCGTGCGTCGTCACGCGACTTGAATGAAGCCACGCAAACTCTAGTTGAAGGATTCCTTCGCAGCAACGACGGGATGCGGCTCGCCGGAGGTCCCGAACAGTTCTCGCTGTCCGGCCGCCGCGCCATCGTCACGCCGCTGATCGGACGCTCCGCGCTCGGCGGCGGCGAGCGCGTCGACGTGCACACCACGATGCTGTCGAACGGGGATCTCTTCTACGTCCTCACCGTCGTGCCGGAGCGCGAGGTTGGCTACTACTCCCAGGCATTCGATCGAGTGATCCGGTCCGTGCGCCTGAACGACAGGTAACGTCATGTTGCCAGGGTGCCTTGACACCCTGGCACCCCTATTGAGGCGGCAGCAGCAGCGCGTTGCCGACGTATTCCGTAATCGACAACCGGCACGAATTGTCACCGACGTATCGCGTCGCATGCCAGGTATTCGACGGCACGTAGACGACGTCGCCTTCGCCGGCGACGAACGGCTGCTGACCTTCGAACGAGTAGCGAATCCTTCCTGAGAACACCAACCAGAACTCCGCGCTCTCTGCGTGAAAGTGGCCCTTGTCGCTTGGGTCCAGCGGCGGCAGGTTTTTTTCGTGGCCGTACAGCACCAGCATCTCGGACTTGTCATCGCGCACAAAACGTCCGCCGGAATACTTTTCGTTCTTGGCGGCAGCCTCGTGAATGTTCAAATGCGGCTGGTTGAACTCGTCGTAGCGGCCCGGGTTGCGATTGATGCGAACCTCAGTCCACGCCATGCCTGGGGGCGGGGCGGGCAGTGTTGCATCATGCGGGTAAACAGTCTTGGCACCCGCGACGTTGACCGCAAATCGCAAACTCGGCGACGTTCCGACCGTCTGCAGTGAATACATCGTCTGCCGGGGGATGTTCACCAGCGAGCCGCGTGTAGCGACGAACGGCTCCTGCCCCTCGATGTCCACTCGAATTTCGCCTTCGACCACGGCGAACCACTCACGCGTGTCGGGATGAAAGCGCCTCGACACCACGGTCCCTGGAGCCGCGAAAAAGTACTCAGCGGTCAACCGCCCATCGTCGACGACGACCGCGTGCCAGTTGCGCTGCTTTTGGTACTTCGCTTTCAAATCGGCGAGTTTGACCCAGGGTTGTTGCGGTGCTTTGTAGCCAGGCACCGTCACGGGCTTGGGTGCCCACACTCGCGTCTCGACGGGCCTCGCCTGTTGGCCAAGCGCTGGTGAGACGGTTAGCGCTCCGAGGACGATGAGAAGGGCGGCTCTGAAGCTCTTCATTGGACAACCTCGCGCCGGCAATCTTATCCGCGACCGTGTAAAAAATCCGTCGATCATCGGGCGAAGATCGCGATTTCGCTCAGAAAATCCGCGGTACGAAACTTGGACTGGTGTGGGCGTGAGACCTATGGAGGTGAGTGATGAGAACCGGTAAAACTTCAGCCGCGACTCTCGGCCTGGTGGGCGGACTCGCGCTCGGTGCGTGGATCGGCGCGGAGATGACTCAGATGCGTGCCGTCAAGACCGCTGAGCCCGCCGCGGTTGCGACCCAGGCTGTCGAAGAGCCGGCGGCGCCGGCCGCGCCTGCCAAAACCAAGCGCGTCGCACGCGTAGCGCGCGCAGCCTCCGGCAGCGCAGCCGCAGAGGCGCCGGCCCCGGAATCGGCACCCAAGCTGGTGATGACCATTCCGGTGTCGGCGCCTGAATTCCAGGCGCGGATGAAACCTGTTCTGGCGCGCGGCACCAAGCTGCCTCTCGCGGTGGAAGGTTTTACCGATGCGGAACAATTTGCCGCCCTGGCGCGCGCGTCGCGCAACACCAAGGTGCCGTTCATCCTGCTGAAACACCGCGTGCTGACCGAAGGCAAGTCGCTCGAAGAAGCGATCCGCGAGTCGAACCCCGACATCGACGCACGCACGGAAGCGCTGCGCGCCATGGGTGAAGCACGGGCTGACATCCTGTCAGTGACGGCGAACAACTCGCCGTCGATTGCGGCGACGACGAGCAGCAATAACTAGAAGTCCAGATTGGCAGTCAGGCGGGTGCCGTCCTCACGGAAGGCATCCGCCAAAAGCCGAATCCTCCGCTTCGCCTCGTTCAAATCAGTATTTCCCAGAGTGATATTCAGCAGATCGATGTACCAAGGCAGCTTGATATCGTCCATCAGATAGCACTCGACGATTTCCCTCGCAATCGGCAGCGTCGTCGTCTTCGAGTTGTCGTGGACATCGCGATGGCTGGCTTTCAGCAGCTTTTGGTATTCCTCCTCGAGCAGGTTCATGACGAACGCGGTGGTGACAGGCGTGCCTTCCAGCGTCGCGCCTTTATGCAACCACTCCCAGAGGATGCTGAGCCGGATTTCGCCGGTTGCCATGTCCTCCATCAAATACAGAACGTCGTCGTTTCCGAAAAAGTCGGCGGGCTTGAGCGCAGCGGCTTGCATACCCTGGCCAAACGCGTTGCCGTACTGGAGCGCAACGCTCATCAGATCGCGTGCACCTCTGATGGTGCGGGGCGCGTCATCGAGCTGAAACAGGCCCGCCGCGTCCTCGGCGGTGTAAGTGAGTGGAGGAAAGGCGCGCCCTAACTGGTTCGCGTCGCCGACCTTCTCCCATACCGGACGGACGATGTGGACCATCTTCCAGTGCGCCACCCATTTACCACTGGCGCCCTCGCGTTGTTCACGCTCCGCGCCGCCGATCGCACGCTTCATGCCGGCGGCAACTCCCGCTTCGGAGCCGACAGGAATGTTCGGCTCCATGCCGCCCTGCCACAATGCGTAATTGCCGTGGCGATCCGGCGTATTGACGGCCCGCCGTACGCGATCCTCGTAGGTCCGCATGTAGCCGTAGGTCATGGTGATCGCGTCGATGTTGGGGTTCACGAACGTCGGATCCCACGCCAACGCATCGGAGACGCTGTTGATGTAGTCCCACCGTCCCGTATTGAAGCCGACGAAGTGCTGCCCGAGAACCGCGCGAATCTCCATCAACTGGAAGCACGCTTCGACTTGCTCGACAAGGACGTACGCTTTGATGGTGCCGGATGGCAGACCCAAATGCTGCTCGAGCGACGCCAATATCTCGTTCCACAACGCCGCTTCTTCGGCGGTCTGAATCTTTGGCAAGTACAGAACCACGGACGAACCGTCGTCGAGGAGACGACGATGGTTGTTCACGACATACAGCGTGGTGTCGACTATCGAAGCGGAGAGACCGGACGTGTCGCGATTGCGGACGTGGCGGTCATCGAGATGCAGCCCACGTGCCCGGAAAATCTTGGTGGTAAATGCCAGCTGCTGTTGCCAGTCGGTGACGATCGGGCGTCCAAAAAAACCAGAGGACCAGGCGTTCATCTCGCGAGCGACGGTTTCGGCGACACGCAGGAACGACTCGTCGCCGTGAATCGCGAGCTTGAGATTGCGCTGGTTGTCGAGCGACATCGTCGAAATCTGACCGAGCGCGTCCTCACCATCGAACATCCAGCCGTCTGCCCCGCTCAACAGCCCGTACGCCACGTTGCGGAGACCGACCTCTGTCGAGGCGCCCGGTCGCGCCGCCGGCCCGGTGCCCTGAATCCACTGCCGCCGCAGATCGTGAGGAATCTCGCCGCCGGTGAAGTTTCCCCTCCGTGCATCACGCACCGTGATGGATGTTCCGCCGATCGTCGCGTCCGCATCGAGGAAGTCGATTCGGCGTCCGGCTCTTGCGCGATCGGCGCGGCGTTGAAGCCGTGCGCGCATCAACGCCTTTCGCCTGTCGTCGAGCGGCGCCAGAATTTCGAGCGCGCGTTTTGCGGCGTCGGTGAGGACGTCGGGGTAATCGGCTTCGACAGGGGTTCGGAATTCCAACATGGTGTGTTTCGCTTTCTGCGCTACTGGCGCACCGTCCAGAGCATCAACGTCGATCCGTCCACGGTGATTTGCCGATCCGGGGGCCAGCCCGCGATGCCAAACTGGTGAGACACGATCTGCGTGCCTGTCTTGAGCGCACGTAACCGTGGTTCCATCGTGCGGAGCATGGCCGTCGACAGGTACAACGTGACCACCGTTGCATCGGAGAAGTCGGCCTCGAACACGTCGCCGACAATGAACTTCACTTTGTTCGCGACTTCGGCCTCGTTCGCCGTGCGCCACGACAGCTCGACCAATCTCGGATCGATCTCGATGCCGACAGCGCGCGCGCCGTACTTTTGCGCAGCGATGATTGCGATGCGGCCGTCTCCCGAACCGAGGTCGTAGACCACGTCGTCGGCCGTGACGCCGGCCAGTTGCAACATCATGTCGGCGACGCGATGGCGGGTTGGCGTGAAATGAATGTCGGGTGTCCGCGCCGGCTGCTGGGCGAGCGCGGCCGGGACGGTTAGAAGAGCGGCGACCGCAAAGATCGCCCGAAAAGGCATTCGCGAAGGCTATCGCACTTTATAGTTGCCGACTTGATATAGATTTTCTATATTGTTCACCGATATCGTGACCCAACCAACCGAAATCCTCAAGGGCACGCTCGCACTGCTGATCTTGCGCACCCTCGAACTCGAGCCGCGCCACGGCGTCAGCATTGCCGATCGCATCGCGCAAATCACCAAAGGGACGTTCGCGGTAAAAGCCGGCTCGCTGTTCCCCGCTCTCCATCGGCTCGAGCAGGAAGGCTTCATCGCGGGCGAATGGTCACTGAACGACGCCGGCCGTCGGGTCAAGCTCTACCGCCTGACCACGCCCGGCCGACAGCAACTGGCTGCCGAAAAGAAGCAATGGGCGCGAATCGTGTCGGCAATCGGCCTGGTTCTGGACTCGGACTGATCATGCGATTGTTCTCGCGCATCGCCGGCGTGTGGCGCTCGTTGCTGCGTCGCGATCAGCTCGAAGCCGACCTGAACGACGAGGTCCATGGCTACATGGAGGAAATCGCGCGCCGCGCCATGGCCCGTGGTATGGGCGCTGAAGCTGCGCGGCGCGTTGCCGCAATGGAGATTGGCGGCGTCGATCAGCTCAAGGAGCAAGTGCGGGACGTGCGTGCCGGACGGCTCCTCGACGAGATCTGCCGTGACGTCAGTTACGCCGTGCGCATGTTGCGCAGGGCTCCAACCTTCACTGCCACGGCGGTTGCGACACTGGCCTTGGGCGTCGGCGCCAACACCGCGATTTTCAGCGTCGTGCACGCGTTGTTGCTGCAGCCGCTGCCGTACGCGGATTCAGCGCGGCTGATGATGGTCTGGGCCGATCAGTCGGCCGAAGGATATCCGCGGGCGCCGTTGTCAGGGCCCGAGCTGATCGATCTCGATCAGCGCGCGTCGGTGTTCGAGGGCTTCGGGGCGATTTGGGCGACCACGGCGGCGCTCACCGGCGACGACGAACCGGAACAGCTGCGCATCGGACTGGTCACGCCGGACTTTTTCTCGGTGCTTGGCGCGCACGCGGCTCTCGGACGGACGTTCGTTGACACCGATGTCACCAACGGACCACCGTCGGCCATCCTGCTGGGATCCGCTCTCTGGCAACGGCGCTACGGGGCGGACCCGTCAGTCGTCGGCAAACGCATTCTCGTCAACGGCCAGCCGGTGACCGTCATTGGCGTCATGCCGGCCACCTTCAAACTGTTGATGGCGCCGGACGCGTCCGTCCCCGACAATCTCGATGCATGGCTGTTGTTTGACGGGCGCCGTATTCCCACGGCGCCTCGAGGACAACGCTTTCTGCGCGTCGTCGGCCGCACGCGGCACGGCGTCACCGTGAGCGATGCGCGCGCCGACATCGACCGTGTCGCCGCGGAGATTTCGAAAGAATTCGCCGTCTATGGCGCCGCCGGCCGGAAGTTCGACACCGTGCCGCTCCACGCGGAATCGGTCAGGGAAATTCGCGCACCGCTGCTGGCCGCGTTCGTCGGGGTCGCGATCCTTTTGGTGATTGCCTGCGTCAACGTCGCCAGCCTGCAGGTCGCACGTGCCGCGGCGCGGTCGCGGGAGACTGCGGTGCGCATCGCTCTCGGTGCCGGCTATGGAAGAGTGCTCCGCCAGCATCTGATCGAGAGTCTCCTCTTGACAGCGTTGGGCGCCATTGCCGGAATCGTGGTTGGGCGCTGGGGTTTGGCGGGATTGCTGGCGTTGGCTCCGCCAAGCCTTGACCGACTCGCGGCGGCCCGCGTCAACGTCCCGGTCGTGGTGTTCTCCATCGCCGTTGTCATGACGTGGGGCGTCATCCTGTCGATCGCGCCCTTGTCGGAGGTCGTTCGCCTCAAACTCGCAACCGCAGTCAGATTCGACGCCGCCCGAGCGGGATCATCAGCCAGCCAGCGCGTGCGCGCCATGTTGATCGCCGGCCAGGTCGCGATGAGCGTCGTTCTTGTCGTCGCTGCCTTGATGCTGGTGAGAAGCTTCCTCAATGTGCAGTCGGCCGATCTCGGTTTTGACGTGCGAGGTGTTCAATCTTTTCGAGTCGCAGCGCGGACGCCGAATCCCGAAGTGGCTGTTGCCTTCGGGCGCCACATGCAGGACGCGCTCAGTGCGCTGCCGGGTGTCGTCGCTGCGGGCTCGCTCAGCCATGCGCCGTACGATCACGTTCCGAACTGGGGCGGTGCGTACCTGTCGGACGCCGGCAGAGATCCCTCAACGGCGCCGCAAGCCGACTACCGGACGTTGTCACCCGGCGCGCTCGAGTTGATGGGCATCGAGCTTGTCGAAGGGCGCAGTTTCACAGAGGACGATGACATCACGACGGGCTTTGTCGTCATCGTCGATACGCGCCTCGCTAAAGGCGCCTGGCCGGGCCAATCCGCGGTCGGCAAGCGCCTGATCGTCGATCCGTTTGTTTCAGGGCAACCACACATCGCCGCGACCGTGATTGGCGTCGTCAATCATGTACGTCACCGTAGTCCGGTCGAGGAGGTGCGGGATCAGGTGTATTTCTCGCAACGGCAGGCGCTGCGCAATCCGTCGGTCTATGTTGTCAAGACCGCGGGTGAGACGTCCGCGATCGTGCCGGCAATACGTGAGGCCATCAAGAGCATCGACCCGACGCTGCCAATCTATGACGTGCGGCCGCTCGCCGTGTATGTCGATGATGCGCGCGCGACGCGGGCATTCACGATGCAGCTTGCCGTCATCTTCGCGATCGTATCGCTCAGCCTCGCCGCGGTTGGAATATATGGGGTCATCGCCTATTCGGTCGCGTTGCGGCATCGTGAATTCGGCGTGCGCCAGGCGCTCGGCGCGACATCGCGCGCGATCGTGCTACTGGTGTTCCGCGACGGCGCGAGACTGCTCGGAACAGGCCTCGTCGCCGGGTTCCTCGTGGCAACGCTGGCAACGTCGTTGATGCGCAGCCTGCTGTACGGAGTGAACCCGCTCGACCCGATCACGTTCATGACGGCCGTGCCGGTGCTGATGCTCACGGGGCTGGTGGCCCTGGTGACGCCGGTGCGGCGCGCCCTTCGCGTGGCGCCAGGTGAATCGCTGCGCGCCGAGTGACGCTTGGGTATACTGCGACGCATGCGATACGCATTGCTCGCACTGTTCCTGTTGTCGCCGCCGCCGGCGTTTGCGCAGGCGATCGGTGGTCCCGAAAAGGGCCGGCCGACTCCCGACAAAGAACCCGGCATCACGACCATGCTGGTGATGGAGCGCCCGGATTTCCGCGTGCTGCGCGACTGGGCGGAGCCTGGCGCGACGCGGATCATGCACAGCCACCCTAACGTGACTTACCACGTCTTCACGCTGCTGACAGGACAACTGCGGTTGACGATCGAAGGACAGCCGCCGGTCGAAGTGAAAGCGGGCGACGTGGTGGACGTGCCGGCCGGTGCGAGACACACTTTCACCAATCACGGCACGACGGCCGCGACAATCGTCGAAGTGTTCGGCAAAAGGCCGCAGCAGTAAGAATTACTGCTGCGAAGTTGGCGTTGGCGGGCCGATGAACTCGATGAGGTTGCCGCGAATGCCCGTCCGCTGCCAGACCTTTTCGTAGACCGGTTCGAACGCTTTCCGATCGATGACGCGCATTGCGATCTCGTTCGCGAGACGTTCGGTCTGCAGGTACGGGTGGTGTGTGTAAATCCAGACGTGCCCGAGCTCGTGGGCGATGGCGGCTTCGAGCTCGTCGTAATTCAGTTCATGCACGAAGTCGCGGTCGACGGTAATGACGAACGGGCCGGTGCGCCCCGCCAGCGTTTCGACCGACATCACCAGGGGATTGTGGTCGACAAGCGTAATGTGGACAGATTCTGCGATCTGCAGCCGCGCGCGGAGGTCGTCCGTCATGTCCTGCAGCACCGTCACTTCGGCGGCAGGCGCGGCTCTACCGATCCAGTTTTCTACCGATCGTGGCGCTGTCTCCGAACGCAGAGGTAGCAGCGACAACAGTAGAACGACCCCAAGGTGATTCATGGGCGACGCGTGTCCTTTGAATTGAGAAGAGCGGTCAGTCTAGCAAAGAATCGGCAGAGGTAAACGTAATTCTTGTGTGTACGGTTCTTGCAGCGATTCACCCCTCGGGGGCCATATGAAAACCGCTGCAATCGCCATCGCCGTCACGCTTTCCGCTGCACCGCTGTCAGTCACGTTGGCATCTCAGCAAACGCAACCGGCACCAGTCGAGCACGCGCGTGCGAAGACGCCTGAGCCGGTGACAGGCGAGTTGCTCACATTGAATCCCGACACCAAGACGCTGGTCGTGAAAACGAATGCGGACACGGAAGTGAAGTTCAGCTATTCGGATACGACCGAGATCATCGGCGCCGACAAGGGCGCGTCAGGTCTCGCGACCACCCACGGGGCGACCGTGACTGTTCACTACGACGTCCACGGAACCGCGAACATCGCGACGAAGATCGAAGTGCATCCGAAGGACAGGTAAGACAGGCAGTCAGGCAGACAGGCAGACAGGCAGACAGGCAGACAGGCAGTCAGGCAGTCAGGCAGTCAAGCAGTCAGGCAGTCAGGCAGCGTTAGCTGCTTACGATGCCGATGGCAACCGCAGGATGGCGCGGAGTCCGCCAAGCGGTGACGATGTCAGCGTGATGGTGCCGCCGTACAACTCGACCAGATCGGCGACGATGGCGAGGCCGAGCCCGGAACCGGGCGCGGCTTCGTCGGCCCGGACGCCGCGCTGTAATACCGTCTCCCGCAACGCATCTGCCAGCCCCGGCCCGTCGTCATCCACCGTCGTCGTGATGCTGCCGCCCTCCAGCGTCGACTGTACGGTAACGCGCGAACGAGCCCACTTGCAGGCGTTGTCCACGAGATTGCCGAGCATCTCCTCGAAGTCTTCGCGTTGCGCTCTGACGAAATGCTCGTGCGACACGTTGCAATCGAGGCTGAGCGACCGCTCGGCGTGCAACGCCAGCATGGTCCGAGCCAACGCGTCGGCCGACGTCAGGACATGGCAGCGAGCGGCAGGTGTGCCGCCCGCCGCCGACGCGCGCGCATGCGCGAGGTGGTACTCGATCTGGCGGCGCATCCGCTCGATCTGCTGCGTGATCGCGGCGGCCAGCTCCCGCTGCCCACCCTCCCGCGCCCGCTCGGCCTGCTGATTCAGCAGCGTCAGCGGTGTCTTCAAGCCGTGCGCAAGATCGCCAGCTTTCAGTTGCGCCTTCGTAATGCGCTGCTCACGATCGGCGAGCAACGCGTTGAGGTCGTTCACCAACGGCTGCACCTCCGACGGATATTCGCCGTCGAGACGCGATTGCTTGCCCTCGCGAACGCCCGGCAATCGCGCGCGTAATTCATCAAATGACGCAAGCCCCTTGCGCACCTGGCGCAGGCCGATCACCATGCTGGCGATGGTGACGATGAAGATCGCGTACATGTAGTGGATGAAGAAACCGTGAAAAATCCCTGGGGCCTGCGGCACGAACAGCATGTAGTGCGTGAGGATCATGCCGCTGCCGAGAAACAGTCCAAGACTCCACAGCAGGGCGCCCAGGAACACCCGCGCGCGCAGCGACACCATCAGTTGCCGGCCTCGATCCGATAACCCATGCCGCGCACCGTTTCGATGAACGTTCCACCCAGCTTGCGGCGCAGCCGCGCAATGAAGACTTCGACGGTGTTCGAATCGCGATCGAAGCCCTGCGAATAGATATGCTCGGTGAGCTCCGACTGCGAGACGATGCGGCCGCGATGGTGCATCAGGTACGAAAGGACGCGGAACTCGTGGCTGGTCAGCTTGACCGGAACGCCATCGACCGAGACGCGGGCGCCGCGCGGATCGAGCACCACTCGGCCACACCGTAGCTCCGGCGTGACCTGGCCGCTCGATCGTCGTATCAGCGCGCGTAAACGCGCCAGTACCTCTTCGACTTGAAACGGCTTGGCGACATAATCGTCGGCGCCGCCGTCGATGCCCTGGACCTTCTCGTGCCAGCTGCCGCGTGCGGTCAGGATCAGCACGGGCATCGCCAGACCGGCTTCGCGCCATTGCCGCAACACAGTGAGTCCGTCCATTTTCGGAAGTCCCAGGTCGAGGATCACAGCGTCATAGCCCTCGGTCCGGCCGAGAAACTCCCCGCGTTCGCCGTCAGCAGCGTGATCGACCGCGTAGCCGGCGTCGCCCAGCGTGCGGGTAAGCTGCGCTGCGAGTTGAACTTCGTCCTCAATCACCAGAATTCGCAAGGGTTAACTCTAAACTCCTGACTCATAACTGTTCACCCTGTTTTCTGAACTGCAGCTGAACGGCGCCTTCACCACTCGTTCAGGGGGGACTCGATACCCTGCCCTCATGACCCGTTTCAAATTGCTGCTTCTGGCGGCCGTTGGTATTGTTGGCGCCGCGGTTGTGCTGCACCTGCACGGCCCCGAATTTCCTCGGGAGATTCACGGCGGAAAGCTATGGCCCTGGTAAGAGCGCTCGCATGCGTCCTTAGCCTGTTGCATTCGGCCGCCGGCGACGATCTGGCGAGCTTCGGATGCAGCGAGGGCATATTTTCGTGGGGATGATCCGGCAGGCGTGTCGCGCGATTGCGCGGATGCCCGGCGTTGCCGCGGTGGTTGTCGTGTCGCTGGGCGTCGGCATCGGCATCAACACCGCCGTGTTCTCG
>Ga0196963_10000726_pt1 | contig 26320 bp, 22 predicted proteins | sample S1_5metaG_FD_148600 | JGI IMG/M metagenome (GOLD analysis project Ga0196963, IMG submission 148600) | Soil microbial communities from Anza Borrego desert, Southern California, United States - S1_5 | ecosystem: Environmental > Terrestrial > Soil > Desert | place: USA: California | collected...
GCTTTCGCCTGACGGCAGCGCCATCGTTTACAGAAGCGTTCTTGGATCGTCGATGAAAGCGCGATTGCCAGATGATCGGGTGATCACACTGCCGACGATTTCCGGGGGCAACATTAACATCCCGGCAGGGCCTGGGCGCGATCCTGTATTCAGCGGAGACGGGGCGCAGGTGGCCTACACAGTCCAACGCAGCGGGAGCGGAGCCAGCATTGTGCACCTCTACCACTTCAGCTCCGGGAAACTGGAGGTTCCCCTCCCGGACCAAACGAACACAAACGACCCGCGCAACCATGTCGTGAACCCAAACTTTACAGCGGATGGCGGGAAGCTTTACGTGCTGGGGAGCGCGGCATTGACTGAGGATGATCGGAATGGGACCAGCGACATCTTCATGCTGGATCTGCGTGCAGACACCATCGACAGCGACCAGGATGGAATGCCGGACGCGTGGGAAGTGACGTTCTTCGGTAACCTCCTGCAGGGCGCGTCCGATGACTTTGATCAGGATGGTCTCTCGAACCTGGCGGAGCATCGCGCGGGCACAAGCCCGTCCAATGCGGCGGATGTGCTGCAGGTCGTGATCTTCGAGAGCCTCCTTGAACCACGGCGGGTGTTGCGCTGGCGGAGCAAGCCGGGAATGCGCTACGTGGTCGAGGCGAAGGATCGCCTTGACGATGCATGGCGGCAAGTGAGCCTCCCGATTACGGCCACCGGGACGACGGGCTTTTATCAGGAGGAGGAGCTGCAGGCGGAGTCGAAACATCGGTTCTATCGGATTCGGTTGGTTCCGTAGTTTGTGGTGTTGGTTTTCGATGCGTAGGCCGATCTCTTAAGTCCCTGGGGAGGGACGCTCCTTCAGAGCTTGAGGTTGGGCCGCGGAATACCTGGGGTTCGCTGCGCTTCACCCGAGGCTGCAGGAAGGACAGGCTTTCAGCCTTCCGAAGGAGTTTTCAGGCGCAAGTGAGCGCTGTGCCTTGTCTGGAAGTTGAGAACGCCCGGTCGGGGACCGGGCCTACCATGGAAGGCTTCGCAGCAGACGTTAGTATGCAGCTAGCCTTGTGACGCGTCTGGCCTGCGAATAGGAACGCATTGGGCGCGGGATGGGCTCCGCTTCGAAGCGCCTTGATGCGCGGTTTGAGAAGCCGCATGGAGCGCGAGAGCGAGAGCGGTGGCGCGGTCGGCGTGGCCGTCCGGTGAATCGGCCGCGCGGTAAGTGAGGCCGCCGCAGCTCGAAACGATTTTCAGGATGGAATGGAGATCCTCGCGGATGTCACGCGCCGGAGGGATGCGCAAAGCGCGTTGCTCAAAGGCTGTCCTGAGCCTTGAGAAGAGTTCCGCTTTCAGATGCTGGGTGAATGTGCAGAGCTGCACCTTGCCACCGTAACCTGCGGCATCGGCCTGGCCGAAGCGTTGGACAAGAAAATCGCCAAGGCCAATGCCAGGACCGGTGTAATCGACGCAAACCAGGCGCGCCTGGTCCACACGACTCGTGAGGGCTTCGAGTTGGGCTGGTGTCGGTGTGTTGGCCATCGTCAGCACCTCACGGGTCCAGAGCAGCTCGCCGACCCGCTCCAAAGCCCAGCAAACGGTGAGGTCATGCTTTCGGCCGAAATCGATCCCGAGAAATAGATTTTCCTCCGGGAACGAATCGATTTCGGTTGTTGCTTCGTGGGACTCACACTGCGCAAGCAATTCGTAGGGGAGCAGAACTGAAGCGGTGTCGAGGAACTCGCATTCGTATTCCTGAGCCCACGCTTCGGGATCGCCCAAGCCCGCGCGAAGTTGCGGGATGTCGAGCGGCAATCCTGCGGCGACCGCTTCGTGAATGGTGACTCTATGGCGGGAATAATCCTCGCCGTTGTGCCAAAGGTCGTAGAACAGATTTCCGCGCCCGTTTGGAGTGGTGATGATGCGGAGCTTCTTGGGGCCGCCCTGAAGCGGGTTGCTGATGGCGGGATAGATCGCGCGCCAAAGGGCGTGAGCGTCCTCGTGAAACGCGAATTCCGTCAGGATGAGATTGGCGGAATAACCGCGAAGAGTTTCCGGCTTCGCTGGGAGGGCGCGAATGCGTGAGCCATTGTTCCACTGGATGGCCGTGCTGTTCCGCAACGTCTCACGGGCGGCTTCGTAGCCATGGTAAACGTGGCACGAAGCCATGCATTTATCGCTCCAGGCGTGAGCTTTCTCGAGAGACTCAAGGGCCTGGCGCTCGCCAGCAGCCACAATTAGCCACTCTGCGTTCGGTTGGCTAAGGCAGTCCATGACGGCCTCGGCAGTGGCGGAATAATCTTTGCCAGTTTGGCGAGCCCACAGAGCGATCTTGAATCGGCTCTGGTCCGTCACCCACTTGTATTGGTAAGGGAACAGAGCTGAGGTGATGATGCTGGAGGCCGCGGGAAGGTTCGCGGATTTCATTCCTCTTTTTGGTTGATGTGTTCGGCAATCGGTTTAAACGGGCTGCCATCGCCCACGCGGTGGGTTAACTCCGCGTCCCGCAGCTCGGCAGTGCGGACCCGAACGGCCAGGGTGATCCAATCTTTCAGGTCGTCGGAATTTTTATCCGCCGTCAAAGCAAGTTCAGCCGCTCGAAGGCGAACCATGGCGCCGATGACGACATCAGCCACCTGGCGTCGCGCTTTTATACGGTTGAGGGCTTCGTCTCTATCATGCTCGAGGAGTTCCTGAAGGCCGTCGGTGATATGGCGGCGGATGCTGGGCAGCAGCGAAGGCGGGATTCCTTCCGCTGCGACGAGGGGCATTGGTTGAGATGGTTCTTGTTTGCTCATAAAAGCGTAGCGGTTGCTACGTAAGTTTAGGTTACGTTTCTGCGTAGCCGCACGCAAGCGAAAAGATTGAGGGACGGCGGCTGCGGAGCGACGAGGTTGGGGTCGGCGGACTTGCTGCTACGCCGTCGTCGTCGCTAAGCGCAGGGTAAAGACGACTTCCAACCCTGGGCGCGCGTTTTGGCAGGTGACGGCGCCGTCGCAGGCTTCCACGCAGGTTTTCACTATGGCAAGGCCGAGGCCGACGCCACCGGTCTCGCGGGCGCGGGAGGTGTCGACGCGATAAAAGGGATCGAAGAGCCTGGGCAGCTCAGAGTCCGGCACACCGGGACCATGGTCGCGGATTCGCAGCTGGATTTGGCCGTTCTCTTCTGTGGCGCTGATCTGAACGGGACCGGCGCCGTTCGCGTGGCGGGCCGAATTGCGCAACACATTGGCAACCGCACGGACGAGGAGGTCTGGGTTGCCCAGAGCCTTTACATCTGCGGGGACGGTGTTCTGGACGGGAAGCTCGATATCTTCGCGAGTTATGGCGCGGCTCACGATTTCCTGGAGGCTCACCGGATCAAGCTTCGGTTTGTGCGCGCCGAGTGACGCTTTTGAGAACGAGAGGAGTTCATTCACTAGGGCGGACATTTCCTGAACTTCTTCCCGCAAGTCCTGGATGAGGGCGGCGTTTTCCTGCCCGCCACGCTCCTCGAGAATTCCCACAGCCATTTGGATGCGGGCCAGTGGTGAGCAAAGTTCATGGGCGATGTCGCCAAGGAAACGCTTTTGGCCGCTGACAAAGCCAGCAAGCCGTTCGGCCATTTTGTTGATCGCAGCGGCAAGCTCCCCCAGCTCGTCGCGGCGGGCAGCCGGAGTCTTGGTGTTGAAGTCGCCCTCGGCAATGCGCGCTGTCGCGGCCGTCATTTGCGCGACGGCCCGCGTCATGCTGAAGGCAAAGGGAGCCCAGAAAAGGGCGGAGAGGACCAGAGCCCCCGCGCCCACCCAGCCCCAGGTTTTGAAATCAACGACTAACCCGCCCATCTGGATCGATTCGGAGCGGAGCAGCGCCACCATCGGCGGTGTTGGCCGTTGCCCCTCGCGGCGCTCACCGCGCAGGCGCAATCCGATCCAGTACTGTTTGGGATCTTCGGTGCGCTCAAGGAAGCGCGGCCGCAAGGCAGAGGGGTTGATGCGCTCGCGCCCAGGGCCTGGGGCGGGGCCCCTGCGATCTCGGTCATCGTTGCGCTGGCGGTCGCGGCGGCCTTGCTCAGCGAACGGAGGACGGGGCCGATCGGAACCTTCCGGCGCAGGAGGGCGGATCTGGACCTGGGCGGCAACTGCAAGAGGCAAGGTGATCGCGGGGCCCGCGGCTTGCGAGCCATCTTCTCTGAACAGGTAAAAGTCCACGTGATAGGCTTCCGCGAAGCGCGCGAGAACCTGATCCCACTCGCCTTCCTGCGAGCGGCTAAGTTCGCCACGAAGCAAGTCGGTGATGCTCTGCAGGCGGTCACCGGCGCGGCCGCTGAGCGCCAGTTCGGATCCGAAACGGAATTGGGCTCGGAACACCATATAGGAAATCGCGACGAGGAGCGCCACGTTGAGAAAGAACCAGAGCAGGATTTTGGCGTAGAGGGGAAGGCGCGCTTTCATGGGGCGGAGTCAGGATCGTTTGGATCGAGAAAGAGGTAACCCGCCGCGCGGACGGTGCGGATGAAACGAGGCTCCTTTGGATCGTCGTTTAGTTTGCGTCGGAGGGAGGAAATGTGAACGTCGATGGAGCGGTCGAACACGTCGAAGTTGCGGTCGCGGATTTCATCGAGCAATTGCTCGCGCGACTTCACGCGGCCCTTGGAGCGGGCCAGGCTGAGGAGCAGATCGAACTCAACCGGCGTGAGTGAGAGAACTTCATCCTCGAAGATGGCTGCGCGGGTGTTTGGATTGATGCGGAGCGCGCCGACGAGCACTTCGGCTTCGAGGTTATTCGACTGGGCTGGCGCGCGGGTGGCGCGGCGTGTGACTGCGCGGAGGCGCGCGAGCAGTTCACGGGTGGAGAATGTTTTGGGAAGATAATCATCGGCCCCAATCTCCAAGCCAACGATGCGGTCGGCTTCATCACCGCGGGCGGTGAGCATGAGCACGGGCACGTCGGAGGTTTTGCGGATTTGTTTGAGGACTTCGAAGCCATCCATCCCTGGAAGCATAAGGTCGAGAATGACCGCATCCCACGCTTGCTCAGTGGCGCGCGAAACGCCATCTGGGCCGTTGTGAACAAGCGTGACGGCGTAGCCCAGCGGCGTGAGGTACTCCGAAATAAGGCGGCAAAGTTTTTTATCGTCATCAATGACGAGCAAAGGCCTGCGGCCTGCGTCAGCGGGCTTTGCGCTTTGCGGTTTTGCGCCGGAATTCATTGGTTACGGATAGTTTAGGAGGTTCTTCGGGGAAAACGTGAACTTTTACAATTCCTTAACAATTTTCCCTCTTGGCGCACATAAAGCCTTAACAGAGCGGGTGCAGATTGATCCCAGATAAGCGACGGAACAAAGTCGCGAAAATAGAAAGAACAACAAAATGAACAACAAGATCAAAGCGCTCATCGTGGCCCTCGGGCTGACCATCACAACCGCAACCCTCCTCGCCGCTGACGAAGCGCCAGCCCCTGGCGAGCGTCCTGAAGGCAAAGGCCCACGCCCTCCAATGCCCGCAGTGATCGCCGCGCTCGATGCGAACAAGGACGGTGTGATCGACACGGCCGAGATTGCCAACGCCTCTGCCGCGCTGGCCACCCTGGACAAGAACGCGGACGGCTCACTAAGTCCAGAAGAGTTCATGGGCGCCCGCCCGAAGCATGGCGGCCCACGCGGTGAAGGTGTGCGCGATGGCGGCCCACGTCACAAGGAAGGCGCTGCCGAAGGCGGCCCACGCCCACCCCGCGGCCCACGCGGTCCCCGCCCTGGCGCTCCTGAAGCCGGCAATTAATCACTGCTAATCAATCGAACGCCGCACGCCCCGTCTGAAACGACGGGGCGTTCGCGCTTTTACCCAGGCGGGGCATCCGAGGCATTGCGAGGGTTGTCGTACGCCTGTGAGCACGGCAAGGTTGCGCCCATGGCTTGGACGGCATTGGTGGTGGCGGGGATTCTGGAGATTGTTTGGGCGATCGGACTCAAGCAAACGGCTGGTTTTACGAAGCTTTGGCCGAGTGTCTGGACCCTTTCGGCCATGCTCGTCAGCTTTGCGCTGCTTTCGCATGCGCTGAAAACCATCCCCGTCGGCACCGGTTACGCCGTTTGGACGGGCATCGGAGCAGCGGGGACGGCTTTGGTGGGGATGATCTTGTTCAACGAACCCAAAACCCTTTGGCGAGCCTTTTGCCTCATGCTCATCGTGGGCGGGGTGATTGGGCTGAAGGTAGGTTCCAAATAATTTCGACCCTGCGGCCGATTAAGGAGATTCAGCGGCTACCAAGCCTGCTTCCTTGAGGGCGGGTTGAAGCAAGCGGCGCTGCCAATCGAGCAGGGATTTGCCTTCATTCTCCCAATCGCGCGCCAAAGCCATGAGCGAGCCACGGCTGGCAATCAAGGTGGGATCAATGCCGAGGACATGCGCTTCTTTGTCCCGCTGCTTGCGAAGGATATTGAAACGGTTTTGATCCTCGATAGTCGGCCGCGTGCCTTTGTTCTTCCGCGGGTACGGCCATTCGTGCGCTTTCAAGGCGCGGGCGCGGGCGATGGCTTCGCGAATGCCCTTCATGCGGCGCATGGAAAGTTTGCGGGGCAGAAAGTCGCGATAAGGTTTACCCGCGCCAACGGTTTCCGCGATGTTGATGAGCGATTCGTGGCTGAGGACGAAATAGGGGGGCAGGTTCGAAGCGACCGCTTCATCCTCGCGCCATTGCCATAGTTCCCGCACGACGGCGAGGGCTTTGCGCGGGAGACCGTCGCACCCTTTGACGCGCCAGATGACATCGGGATCCTCCGGCTGGATGCACTCGGCGTCGCGGATGAGTTTCGCGCACATTTCCTTGTGCCACTCCAGCCGGCCTTTCTCCTTCAGCTCGGCGCGCAACTGGTCGGCCAGGGGCTTCAAGTGCCGGACATCGTTGATGGCGTAGGCAAGCATCCGCTCAGTGAGCGGGCGGCGGGCCCAGTTCATCTTTTGAGGCCCTTTTTCCAGGCTGATGCCCAACTTCTGGTTGAGCAGATCGTTCAGGCCAAAGCGGGTGTAGCCAAGCAGGCGGGCGGCGTTGACGGTGTCGAAGATTTCCGTGGGGAGGAAGTTGTACGTTTTCTTGAGAAGGCGCAGGTCGTAGTCGGCGCCGTGGATGAGCAGCTCATGGCGGCTGAGTTCCTCGAGCAACGGCTGGATATCAACCTCAGCGAGGGGATCTACCAACTCATCACCTCCCGAGAAGCTGAGCTGAATCAGGCAAAGCTTCTCCGGGTATGCATGCAGGCTATCCGCTTCGGTGTCGATGGCAGCCCATTTAGATTTCTGAATTCTAGTTACTAAAGCCCCAAGGCTCTCCTGGTCCCTAATCACGGAGCCCTCCTCTCCCTGGAGCTATCATAACCCATTTCGGCGAAAACTCACCGGGCGGGGCTGATGACCCGGTAAAAACGGCGCTGGGCTGTGGGATTCGGATCGGTGATCTCCACCGTCCGGCTCCGCAAGCCACTGGGGACGTTTTCCAGGTTTTGCCATGTGCCCGTGGCCAAGTTGTCACGGTACTGAACCGTGTACGTTGTGTTGGCCTGGGCTGTAAATTGAATTCGGATGGGGTTGAGCAAAATCGCGGTAATCCGGATTTCCGCTCCGCCCCCTGGGCGGCTACCGGCGTTGCGCGGATTCGTCCCGGCCTGAGCTTCCTGCAAGTTCGTGAAGCTGTCGTTGTCCAGATCCACGCCCGCATCTGTGTTCTTCAGCGGGTGGAGTTGGTAAGCGGATTCGAACTGGTCGGACATCCCGTCAGCATCGGAGTCAAATGCCGTGGTGTTATTGACGCGCCCCGGAGTTGGCGGAGCTGCCATCCAATTGGCCGGATCGTTGCCGAACAGGAAATCGTTCCTGCGGGTGAGCGATTGGCCGGTGGCATCCGCGCCCGTGGGCCAAGGGGTTGGAACGGCGTCGTTGTAGTTGATCTTGTCCACACGGATGTAGGGGACAAAGCCAGCGTTAGGTGATGGGGGAAGCTGGGCGTCATCGGGACGATATAGCTCGACCTCATCGCTGCCGTTGCTGAGCTTGCCGCGATACGGCCCGACCAGGACGGCTTCGGCAGGGACATTATATTTAGAGCGCCAGGCGGCAGTGGTGGTGGCGTTGGTGGCGGGGTCAAAATTCACGACCACAAGCGTGGCTCCCGGCTGCAAGGTAATATTGCCTGGGAAATCGAATTGCACACCGCCCTGGAGCCGCCATTTGTTCGTGGTCTGCGTGGGGTGAAAGAGCGGGACGGCATCAAAGGAGATGTTGCGCAGCTCAACGAATTCATCGATCACATTGTCGTTCGTGCCGATGTCGGGCGGGTGATACATGACTTCACTGATAACGACGGGACCGACGCGCGGGTAGGCGTTGGAAAGCCCCGTCCCAGTGACGAACTCACCGAGTGAGGCGGGATTGTCTTTCCCGAAAGTGGTTTGGTTCATGGCTACGAATTTGTAATCACCGCTGGCCGGCGTGCCGAAACGCCCGAAGGAGACAGCATTCGCGGCAGCCTCGAAGCGCTCTTCCACTCGCGCGCCGCTCAGGTTGCCGCTGGCATCCGACTGGAAGAGATAGATCTGGTCGCCCTCTGCGCTATCCAGGCTAAAGGGTGTGAACACAGTGACATTGTTCACCGCGCCATTGAACTGGTATTCATAAACAACCAGGTAGCCGTTCGCCGGAATGACCGACCCAGCGGGAAAACGGTAGCGTTTGGGATCGGTGCGCTTGTCGCTCAAAAACCAGCCGCTGATGTCGATGGGGCTGCCGGTGGTGTTGTAGAACTCCACGGCGTCCGAGTATGGGGGATCTGAATGAGTCAGGACTTCGTTAACAACGATATTCCGGTAAATGGTGTAGTTCGGCTCGCCGGGCGAAGCGGAGCCGGGAAAGCTGACCAAGCCGCCTGTCCCATTCGGCATCCTGCCCTGGGAGACACCGGTCTGCTGGGCCCCGAAGGTGACGGTGTCGATGACCTGGCTGTTGGCATTCACAATGGCCACTGATTCGCCACCAGCGCTCAAGCGGAAGAACGCATGGTCCGCGCCTGCCGCCACGTCCTGATCCGCCCAGAAGCGAATAAAAGCGTCATCCCCTGTGCCGATGAAGGACAGGGCGGGGATTGGGGAAAGACGAGGGTTGTTCACCGGGTTGTCCGTTAACGCGAGGCCGCCCAGCGGAACGATCGCCGTGCTGGTGTTCATGATCTCGAACCAGTCGTCGCCGTTGGCAGGGTCCGCCATGATCTCGTTGACTTTTAGCCCAGTGGGCGAGCCGAGCGGGACGGCGGTGTTGGCCTGGCCTGGGGAGGGGAGCGTCAGCGTCCAGTTGTCGGGGGCGCGGCCAATGGAATAGTTGGCGAGCTGCAGGCCGAAGGTCACGGAATCCAGCAACTGCCCACCAGCGGCTGGCGCGGCGTAAAAGTAAACCTGGTCGCCCTTGTCATTCACGCCGAAGCCCGCGTTCAGCGCAGGGCCAGCCTGGGTTGAGGCCACAGCGCCGGAATCGAGCAACACCACCAGCCGTTGGCCAGCGCCGATTTGGCTTCCTGCCGGGAACACCCATTTGCGGGGAACAGCGGGGTCATCCGACAGGCTGGCGCCGCTTAGATCAACAGCCGTGCCGCCGGCGTTATGCAACTCGACGTAGTCGGACTTTTTGCCATCGGCGGTGGTAATGGTGTTGTTGTTCGCGAGCACCTCGCTGAGGCGCACCTGCGCGAACGCTGCTTGAACGCAGCTGAACAAGAGCAAGAGTGACAGGACGCGGGCACGAACAGAGACTACACTTCGATTCATAACTCCTTAAGGGCTTAGAATAGGGACGGAGGACAAATTTACAACCACCCGGGGAAAGTGCAAATGAGCGGGCTAAAGAAGAACGACGCACCAGTGTGCGGATCTAATCTGCAGATGGGCTCATTGCTGACGAGGAAGGTGACGCTGGGACAGGTATTGGCCTTGGCGGCATGCGTGCTCACGGTCGCGACATTGAGCGGATTTGGCAGCCGATGGCATTGGTTCCTGGATCTCTTCTCGCACTTCCGGGTGCAGTACTGCCTTGGGTTCCTCACGCTGGCTGTTGGGTTCTTGCTGCTGAAGGCGAGGCGAGAAGGGCTGCTTTGCTTCGTTGGCGCGGGGTTAAACGCGCTGGTGATCCTTCCATTGTTCTTCGGAAAGATTGAGGTCGGCGAGACCACAGTTCAGCCCTGGAGGGTGGTTACTTTGAACCTGGAGACAGCAAACCAGTCCCACGTGGAAGTCAGGAAGTTCATCGGAGGCTCACGGGCAGACTTTGTCGTGCTTTTGGAGTTGGACGAAGTCTGGCTCGAAGCCCTGCAGGGCGTTCTGGCGAGCTACCCTCATTCGCAGGTTGAAGCTCGGGAGGACAACTTCGGAATCGGCATTTGGAGCAAGCTGCCTCTAACGCGCAGCGCCACGCATTACATCAGTTCCGCAGAGGTGCCGACCCTTACGGCATCCCTGGACCTCGGGGGAACAGAGGTGTCTATTATTGCAACACATCCAGTGCCGCCCGGTGGCGGAGAGATGTCGCGGCTGCGGAACGAGCAGCTCGCAGCCTTGCCAGCGCTGCTCCGCCAAACGGCTGGCGCAAAGCTGCTGCTAGGAGATTTGAACGTGACTCCCTGGTCGTGGCATTTCCAACGCCTGCTGGAGGAGACCGCTTTGGAAGACTCCGCGCGTGGGTATGGAGTTCAAGTGACATGGCCAACCGGCCTCCCGTTCTTTTACATTCCTCTGGATCATTGCCTGCACTCGAAGGAGGTGTTCATCCTCCACCGACAGACTGGCCCCCGCGTCGGCTCCGATCATTTGCCGCTCATCGTCGACTTCGGCGTCCTATAACTCGCGGCACCAGGAACGATCTCGGCTGCCGCATGCCGGGACGAGTTCTTTCTCCGATCCTCTGCGCCTCTGCGGGAAAATTTCCTTCCGAACGCCTTGCCCCTGCGCCAGTGAAAACTTTTCGCGAAAAGATTGAACAATTCATCGGGATGAAGCGTTGTATGTAAAAAGCTTCGCGGGCGGGCGAAACTTTTTGACCTTTCGTTCGGGTTGTATAAACCATGAACGAGCGATATCTCGATGAACCACACCCTATTTTTCCTGGCGGATTCAGCCCAGCAGCGGCTGCTTTTCGTATGGGAAAACGCCACGATTGAAGCCAAGATCATCATCGTCCTGCTGATCTTCTTCTCGATCTTCGCATGGTCAGTCATGGCGGCCAAAGCCCTGCAAATGCGCCGGGCCAAGCAGCTCAACGAACTTTTCGAAGCGGAGTTCCGCGCCGCCAAGACTTCTTTCTCGGTCTATGACCGCAATATTAATGTGGAAGGTTGCCCGCTTTATTCCGTCTATAAAGCAGCGTGCACGGAGTTGGACGCGCGCTTGAGCACGGCGAGCGGCAAACGGACGAAGACCGAAATCTCAGTCAAGAACATGGAGCATGTGAAGCGGACGATGGAGCGCGTGGTTGCCCAGGAATCGTTGCGCCTGGAGTCGGGATTGATCCTGCTGGCCATTGCGGTGAGCGGCGCGCCGTTCCTCGGATTGCTTGGAACCGTTTGGGGCGTTATGGACACATTCAGCGGCGTGGCGATCGCGAAGAAGGCGGACTTGACCGCCATGGCACCCGGTGTCTCCGCAGCCTTGATCACCACCGTGGCCGGGCTGCTCGTGGCGATCCCCTCCATGTTCGGCTACAACTGGCTGGTCCATAACTTGCGTGTGCAGACGGTGAGCCTGGACAACTTCGCCCAGGAATTGGCGTCGAAGATGGAGACGGAATACTTGAAGGATGATGACCGGGCCTAAGGTTCCGGAAAGCGAAGCATGAGGCGGTTCTCACAACGAAATGCGCTGGTGACGTTGAATGAAATCAACATCACCCCGCTGCTCGATTTGGCCTTCGTGCTGTTGATCATCTTTATTATCACCACACCAATGTTGGAGCAGGGGCTTGACTTAAAGCTCCCATCTGGAGGGCGACCCGATCGCCCGACCGATTTCGATGATATCCGGACGGTCGAAGTGGGGCCTGATGGGCGCTACATGTTAAGTGGCCGTTTCCTGCCCCTTGCCCAGATCAGCGGGCAATTGGCGGAGACTTTCCGGCAGAATCCCAATTTGGTGGTGTACATCCGCGCCGACGAGAACGTCGCCCTGAAGCACGCGGCTGAACTCATTAATATATGCGAGCAGAACGGGATTAAGCATTCCCTTCGAACTGTTCCACCGGAGAGGCGCCGATGAACAAAACCCAAAAACGGTGTTTTCTGTTCTCGACGGCCCTGCACGCGGGGCTGCTCGGCTCTTTGGTTATTGGCTCTGCCTTCATGAAGGAGAAGCCGAAGGAGCAGCCGATCATCATGCATGCGGTGGACCCGCGCATTGTGGAGGGGATTCTCTCCCGCGATGCGGGGAACCCGAACGTGACGCAACTGCGATTGCCACCGCCCAGCCCGCAGCCGGTGCAACAGCCGCAGCAGAAGGTCGAGCCGGAGCCGCAGCCGGAGCCGCCGAAACCCACGCCAGCCGTGCAAAAGCAGCCCGAGCCGGAACCCGAGCCGGCGAAGCCTGAGCCGAAGAAACAGGAGCCAGCTCCGGAGCCGGCAAAGATCGAACCTCCCAAGGTGACTTCGCAAGACGGCCCTCCCGAGCCAAGGCCGGTAAAGCCGAAGAAGCCAGCCATCCAGGTTAACACTTCCAAAACCACGAAGAGGACCGCCACGGACACCAAAGCCGAGCAGGAACGCCAGAGGGAACGCGACCGGGAACGTGAGCGCGCCGCGGCGGCTGCCGACGCGAAAGCCCGTGCGGACGCCGTTAACAATTTCAAGACTGCGTTCCAGAGCACGATCAGCACGATTAACAGCCAGGCTGCTCAAGGCACCAAGATCGAAGTCCCTGGCCTCGGCGGTGAAGCCTACGCGACTTACAGCAGTGCCGTTTACAACCGCTTCTACCAAGCCTGGATCACTTCCGGCGTCGAAGCGTCGGACGACGCCGTTACGCAGGTGGAAATCGTGGTCGCCCGGGACGGCACGTTGAAATCCAAGCGGATCAAGAAACGCTCCGGCGTTCCCGCTCTGGATAAGTCCGTGCAAAACGCCCTCGACCGTGTGCAGGATCTGCCTCCCTTTCCGGAAGGCGCAAAAGATTCTGAACGTTCTTTCATTTTAAAGTTCAATCTCAAGGCGAAACGCTTCGCGTCTTAAAGCATGCGCATCTTAAAAAACCTCTTGGCAGCGGCCGCGGTGGCAATGTTCAGCAGCCACGCTTTGGCCCAGGAAGAAATCGACATCGTAAAGGCTGGGGATCCCTCCAAGCTGGTTCCCCTGAGCATCAGCGGTTACTCCGGGGAGGTCAGCAGCGCCCTGCGCTTTGACCTTGAAGTGATGGGGTTCCGCGTTGTCGCCGCTGAGGAAGCGCAATATGAACTGCGCGGCAAGAACGCAGGGAATGTTGAGGGAACTCTGACGGATCGCGTCGCCAAAAAGGCGATGTTCGCCAAGGCCTACACCGGCGGTTCCGCCCGCACGCAGGCCCATGCCTTGGCGGATGATGTGGCTGAGGCCATCCTGAAGACCCCAGGCATTGCCAAGAGCAAGATCATCTTCAAAGGCCAAACCCGCGGGGGCAAAACGCAGACGGCGGAAATCTTCATGTCCGATTATGACGGTCGGAATCCAGTGCAGCTCACCAAAGACAACGTGATCGTAGCCGCGCCGGATTGGGATCCAGAACGCCGCCTGTTGTTCTACACCTCTTACAAATCCGGTTACCCGGACATTTACTCGCACAACATTGCCAGTGGTGAGCGCAAGGTTTTCGCCCGCTATCCAGGCTTGAACACCAGCGCTGCCATTTCTCCAGATGGAACGAAGGTCGCCATGATCCTGAGCAAAGGCGGCAGCCCGGACCTCTACGTCTCCAATGTGGATGGCACCGGCCTCCGGCAGCTCACGAAAACCCGCGAGGACGAAGCGTCACCCTGCTGGTCCCCGGATGGGAGGACGATCTGCTTTTCGTCCCGCATGAATGAGCGCTTGTCGCTCTACACGGTAAGCGCCGGTGGCGGAGAGATGCGTCGGTTGCTCACGGAAGGGGTGACGCGCCCTTCGGAACCGGATTGGTCGCCGGATGGGAAACAAATCGTTTTCACTTCCCAGATGGGCAGTTTCCAAATCTGTGTGGTGCCTGCGGGAGGCGGCGTTGCGACGCCATTGACGGAGGGGGAAGACCCGACCTGGGGCGCCAATTCGCGCACGGTTTTATTCACGCGCCAGGCGCGTGGCCGCACAATTTTGTCTTTGCTTGACGTGCCCAGCAAACGTGTAAAGGATACGGCCCAAAGTTTGGGAAGCTGCTCGCAGCCAAGCTGGGGCAATTAGTAAACCATCGCTTCCAATACCCATGAAAACCGTTAAAACCCTCCGCTTTTTGGTCCTGGCGGTGCTGCTTATCACTGTGGTGAGCGGTTGCAAACGCCGCAATCCCGCCATCACTCCATTGCCCGGCCGCCCTGTTGCGGTGGGTATGGATCGCACTGGCCCGGGCCCCGTGAACCCTGGCATCGGTGTTAATCCTGGGCTCGGCGCCAACCCAGACGAGGGCTTGGGCACACGCGCAATTCCCCAGAACCCTGACGGCACCATTCCGCAGAGTGACCGTCCAGACGGCTGGATTCCAAACCGCGAGCGCTTTGCCTCCCAAACAGTTTACTACGATTACGACCGCTCGAACATCAAGGCAGGCGAAGCCAGCAAAGTGGACGCTGTGGCGGAGTATTTGAAGAGCGAGCCTAACAACCGCATCGAAATCGAAGGCCATTGCGATGAGCGCGGCACGGAAGAATACAACCGCGCTCTCGGTGAGCGCCGCGCGCTCGCTGTCCGTGAGCTGCTCGTGAGCAAGGGCATTCCTGCTGAGCGCATCAGCACCGTGAGCTTTGGTGAGAACAAGCCAGCGGTCGAAGGCCAGGACGAATCATCCTGGGCCAAGAACCGGCGCGCGGAGTTCATCCTGCTGACCCCGCCGCAGCAGTAAGGCGCACACATGCCGGTGACGCTCATCGGTGTGGTTGTGTTCCTGATGGTGATTGGAGCGGTAATTTATTTCATGAACAGGCGAGGGTAACCTCGCCTGTTTTCTTTTCAGCCCATGCGCAACATCGCCCTAGTCGCTCTGGGTGGCGCCTTAGGCAGCGTGGCTCGATACCTCATCACGGCCGCAATGGCAGGGGTGAGCGTGAAGTTCCCGTTTGGAACGGCGCTCATAAACATTCTGGGCTCCTTCATCATCGGAGTGATGTATGGGCTATCCCGCAGCGGCAGCTCCAGTGAAGCCGCAGCGCTATTTTGGATGGCAGGAGTGTGCGGCGGCTTCACCACCTTTTCAGCCTTCAGCCTGCAGACCCTGCAGTTGTTCCAGCAGAACCAACCCGGCCTGGCGTTCCTGAATGTGCTGTTCTCCTGCGCGCTCTGCGTCGCGGCCACTTGGGGCGGTCTGATGCTGACAAAATAGCCCCAGGAATTGCGCCTTTAGGAAAAGGCGTAGCGGCAGATAATCACGCTGGCGATAACGCCGACCAAATCCGCGATTAGACCTGCGGCGATCGCATGCCGCGTCCGGTGGATTGCGACCGCGCCGAAATAAACCGCGATCACGTAGAAGGTGGTCTCGGTGCTCCCGTAAAGCGTGGCAGCCATTCGGCTCACCAAATGATCCGGACCGAGTTGCTTCACCAAATCTGAAAACAAGCCCAGGCTTCCGCTGCCGCTCAACGGCCGCATCAAGGCCATCGGCAGCAGCTCATGCGGGAAGCCGATCAGATCAAGCACGGGACGAGTGGCGCGCGAGATCAGATCAATCCCGCCGGCATTCCGGAACATTCCAATCGCCGCAAGCATCGCCACCAGGAAAGGAATGATCTTGATCGCGACGTTGAACCCTTCCTTGGCGCCCTCCACGAACTCCTCGTAAACCGCCACCTTTCGCAACAGCGCATAAAGCGGGATTGCGCTGAGAAGGAATGGGATCGCCAGAATGGAAACCGCGTTCACCGTGCGTATGAAAACCCCTTGGTCCTGCGTGACCGCTCCGGCGGGGGGATTCCACACGACGCTCGCCAGCACCCCGGCGAAGAAAAGCGCCACGAGGACGAGAATGATTTTGCCGATTCCGGTAAGCGCAGTTTTGACCGGCTCCAGCAATGGCGATTGGTTCGGTTCGGCGGCGGCAGTTGTTGAGCTTGCCTGAGCGGACGCCTCAGTCCCGCTCGCCTGAAATATCCGCAGCTTCTCGAGAAATTTTGCGCTGAGAACGCCAGCAACTGTGGAGAAGAAAGTCGCTGCAAGCGCGGTCCCAACAATTGCTGTTGGGCTTTTCGAGCCAGCGGCGGCTAGAATAGCGATTGCGGTGACCGGCAGCAGTTGGACGGAACTTGTGTTAATCGCCAGGAACATGCACATCGCGTTCGAGGCCACTCCCGGGGTTTTGTTCAAGGTCTGCAGGTCACGCATCGCGCGCAGCCCAAAGGGTGTCGCGGCATTCAGCAGCCCCAGAACATTGGCTGCGATGTTGAGAACCATTGAGCCCATCGCCGGGTGATCCACCGGCACATCAGGAAATAGCCACCGCATTAAGGGGCGAAGCGCGCGGGCAAGGGCCTGGATGATCCCTGCGCGCTCGGCAATGCGCATAATTCCGAGCCAGAGGGCCATAATGCCGATGAGCCCCAGGCTCAGGGTCACAGCGGTTTCAGCTCCTTTGATCGCGCCGTCGGTGACTTCCTTGAGCTTGCCGGTCGCGCCGCCCAGGAGAACCGCGCTCAGGATGAGAAAGAGCCAAATGTAGTTCAGCATGGCGGCTCAGGTGACTGGGCTTTCCAGGAGTGTGATCGCGCGGGCATCCGCATCCACGCGCACACGCGCGCCGATGGGCAACGTGAGCTTTCGCTCGATGTGCCCGTATTGCAGGTTGCTCAAAATCGGCTTCGCGCAAGGCCCAAAGACATCGCTCAAAATCTGGTCGAGCGTGAGTTGCGGGGCGGATTTGTCCTTTGCGTCGCATCCCGAGAAATGCCCAAGCAAAATCCCCGCGGCATCCTTGAAGAGTTGCGCGTTTTTAAGGTGGAACAGCATTCGATCCACGCGATAGGGATACTCCCCCACCTCTTCGAGCACGAGCACAGCTTTCTTGAACGACGGGCAAAAAGGTGTTCCCAGCAGCGACGTGACCAGCGCGAGATTTCCTCCAAGCAAGCGGCCGACGCAGCTCCCCTTGCCCCACCGTTGCAGGGGCGCTTCCCCGGGGTTGTTGAGCGGCGCGCCTTTTGAAGGGTCCGTGACCAGGCTCCAGAACGCGGTCTCCGTGAACGGATCTGGTTTGCCGCAGAACTCCACCGCGGGCATCGGTCCCGAGAAGGTGATCAAGCCGGTCTTCTTGAAAACCGCGAGTTGAAGGGCGGTGATGTCGCTAAACCCCACGAAGATTTTCGGATGCGCCGCGATGCTCTTGAAGTCGATCAGCTCCAGCAATCGAGGCGAGCCGTACCCACCGCGCAAAGCGAACACCGCTTTGACTTCCCGATCCGCGAACATGCTGTTGAGGTCATCGGCGCGTTCCATATCCTCCCCTGCGAGGTAACCTCTGCGGGCGAAAATATGCGGCCCGAGTTTCACCCGAAACCCCCGCTGCTCGAAGTAGCGCACCGCCGCATGAACCTTGTCTTCAGAAGCAGGGGGGCTGGCCGGGGCAACGATCCCGATGAGATCGCCTGGAGTAAGCCGCGGCGGTTTGATGACAGGCATCGGCAAAGAGTTGGGTAAATTCAGGCGCCCACGTCGAGCCAATTCCTCGGCTCAGCCCTGCTTTAGCGCATCAACTTTCAGAAGGCAGTTTTCGCCAACTGCAGAGCGCCCACGGGAATGGCATCTTCGCCCAGCGCCGCCAGCGCGATCTCCGGGACGGGATGGAACGCCTCCATCACAAACCCCGGCAGGGCACGCGCCACAGCTTGTTGCAGCGGGTGGCCCAGCAGTGAGAGGCCTCCGCTCAACACGATCACTTCCGGATGAAACAAGTGCGTGACGTGCGACAAGGCAAATGCAAGGTCGCTGGCAACCTCATCCACGATGCGGGTGGCGAGCGGATCCCCTTGCGCAAGCGCAGGACCAAGATGGCGGGCTTCGTTGCCCGGGGATGATTTCACCAATTGCGCGAGGGCCCCGCCTGACGAGCTTTGCAGCGCTTCACGAATCCCTTTATCCACCGCCCAACCTGAGCAGCGGGATTCGACGATCGTTCCGCTCTTGTCGAGTCGCAGATGCCCAATCTCCGCTTCGCCCGGCAACGCCCCATGGTAAATCTGGGAATCCCGAACCAGGCCGCCGCCCACGCCGCTGCCCATCGTCACATAAAACACCGGGTCTTTGCCTTTGCCCGCGCCGTGGACAGCCTCGCCGAGCGCGCCAACATTTGCGTCGTTGTCCACCGCCACTCGCGCTCCTGTTAAATCACGCAACCACGAGCTGAGTGGGAAGTTGTCCCATCCCTGAATTTGGTGGGAGCAGCAAATCCGCCCGGTTCGGGAATCAATCGGCCCGCCAAAACCAACCCCCACAGAGACAATTTGAAATCGGCCACGCCACTCCGCGATGGTGGCGGCAATTTGCTCGCGAATGCCCGGCCCACCCCGCTGGGGATCCACTTTGTGGCGGGCGCGGTGCTGGATTTGAGCGCGGTCGTTGCCAAGAACGAGCTGCAGTTTCGTCCCGCCAATTTCAATTCCCAGGTAGTGCATGCGGCGATTGAAGCGAGCCCCTGCGGTGGGCGCGAGTCCGATTTTCCCAGAAGCCGTCCCATAAATACCCCGCAAGACGCTGCTGGGTAGTTGTGAGACGGCTTCTAATCCGCGCTAATCTGCGGATGTCCTAGTTCCTCCCCGCGAACCTCGTAGTTATTGAGGACGGATTTCGCGAGCAGCCATCGTGTCGCAACCGCCTGTCGTTTCCGTTTCCGGCCCAGCACGAGGATCGCCAACAGCAGCAGCTCCACGAGGTGCATCAGGATGAGCAATGGTTTTGAGAGCCGCGCCGCCAATGGCCGATGCTTCAGGAAAAACCGATAGCGCGCCTGGTAAAACTTCAAAGAGCGTGTCGCTGACCACTCGGATTTTTGCTGTTGGTTGTCATGGATGACATCCCTGGTCGGGAGCACAGCCATCTGCAAGCCGAGTTGGCGCAGCCGGTAGGCCAGATCCACGTCGCATTCGGAGAATGGAAAAGTTGCTTCATCAAAACCGCCCACGCGCTGCCACGCGTCCGCTTTGATCAACAACGGGCTGGTGTAGACCACCGGCAGAACAAAGGGAGCTGTGGGATCCGCCGGCGGCGTTCCCTCGCGCTGGAGCAGAAAGGAAACCTGTTGCCCAAGCAGGAAAGTCTTTAAAGTTGGAAACTGATCCCCAACACCCGCTGCGGATCCATCGTGCTTGCGCACAGTGAAGCCGCACGCCGCCAGATGCGGTGAACGTTTAAGGAGTTCCCGCGCGGCCAGGAGCGGTTGCGCGCTCATCAGGCAATTATCCGTTTCGTAAAGGAACAGGTGCCGGAGGCGAGGGCAAACCGCAACCGCGTGACTCGCCCCCCGATTCACGCCATGGCTGAAACTGGTGGGCTCCCCTGGCTCCGGCAGCAACAGGATAATTGGAATCGGTTGACGTTGCTGCTCCTGCCGGAGCCATTCCACCGTGCCATCGTTGGATCCCGCATCAAAGACGATGATGGCCGTGGGAACTCCCGACCTATTCAGGGAAGAAACGAGCGTCGAGAGGCTTTGCCTGAAAAGCGCCAGCCGGTTGAACGAGTTGATGATGACGGCCAGCTCGGCATTCTCCATGCGCGGGCAGAGATTAACCACGAAGCCCGCGAAGCGCACGAAGATAGGATAGGCAGAGAAAACTCTGCGGATTTCACAGATTCCCGACTGGGAGCAGAGTCAGGACAAAAGGCCGAGGGAGCAGCGACAGCGGACAGCATCGGGCAGGGAAGTGGACTGATGCTGATCACTAATTACGGAGTGAACGGCCGCAGAAACGGGTCAGAAATTTATTTTTTAAAAAGAATGATACGAAAATTACGTTGCGCAGGTCGGCGGGAGATTGCGCAGAAATGCTTATTACGATTTGCCGTTATCGTTAGCGGCGCAGGCAAGTTTTCCATAGCAGAGTGCGTTCCAGCCACTTAACACTCAGGGAAACCCTCTTGCGCAAGATGACAATTCTTCGGTCTGGTGTATAGGTTACCCCCGATTGTTCTTGGTCGAACGGGGCTTGAGGGAAGTTCGATTCCTTGTGGATTTCCAGGAAGATCGATGCTGGCGACGGATTGGCAGAACGTGTTCTGCTTGACCTGTTTTTGCCAGCTAGCCATAGTGCGCGGCTATTTTGGAGTGCACCCAATGCGACGCATTCAAAAAAATATGTCAGAGACGTCAGCGAAAGCGGCCAAAGGTAAACCTAAAGCTACCACCACTTCCCATCACAAGGCAACGGCGCGTCCAGCCAAGCCTGTGAAAAAAGACGATCGCGCAGTGAAAGCTGCCGCGAAGCCCGTCGCAAAGGCCGCCAAACCGGCGGCAGCGCCTCCAAAGCCCGCTCCCATGGCTAAACAGAGCCCCAAACCCACACAACCTGGCTTAGCCCAAAAGAACGGAACACCTGTTTTGACTTCGAAACCTGTTATTATTTCCCCCGCAATTCTGCCTCCAACCACCCCCGCGCAAATGATCGATGGCCAACCTGTGGCCACCGGCAAGCTCGACGTGGCTGAGAAGGTGAAAGAGTTGGTCACCCTCGCCCGCGAGCAGGGTTACCTCACTTACAACGACATCAACGAAGCGTTGCCCGACACGACAACGCCCGATGACATCGACGAGATTTATTCCAAGCTCCATAACCTGGAGATTGAAATCGTCGATCAGGCCGAAGTGGACGCTGTCAAAGCTCCAGAGCCTGAAGAGGAGGAAGTTAAGGACGAATCACGCCGCCTGGACATTCTGGATGATCCGGTCCGCATGTATCTCAAGCAAATGGGCCAGGTGCCCCTGCTCACCCGCGAGCAGGAAGTGGCCATTTGCAAGCGGATCGAAGAAGCCGAAAATGAAGCCAAGCGCATCATCTACAGCTTCGGGTTCTCCGGCAAAGAGCATATCGCCCTGGCTGAAAAGCTGATTTCCGAGCCGCCGAAGGAACGCTTTGACCGCGTGATCATGGATAAGAAGGTGGAGACCCGTGAGAAGCATCTCAAGGATCTGCGCCGCCTGGTGAAGAAAGTCCGCGAGATCGACAACGAAGTGGACGACGCTTACGGCAAATGGCAGCACAGCCCGAACAACGCCAAGTTGAAGGATGTGTTCACGAAGGTGGACGCTAAGCTCCAACGCACTTTCCCGCAGTTCTACTACAAAGCCAAAGTCATTGAGGAAATGGCGCTCGTGGCCGACAACATTCACGAGAAGTTCCAAGCCAGCCTCAAGGCCATTGACGAGCTTTCGCACCAGCCCAAGTCGAGCATCCAGCAGCAGATGATCGAAGGCGAGCGGAGCAAGATTAAGTCGCTCGAGGATTTCGTGCGCATGCCGCACAAGGCGTATCTCGACGCTTACAAGAGCCTTAAAGATTGGAGCGCCAAAGCGCACCAGGCCAAGACCGAGATGGTCGAGGCGAACCTCCGTTTGGTGATCTCCATCGCCAAGAAATACACCAATCGCGGTCTTTCATTCCTGGATTTGATCCAGGAAGGGAACATGGGCCTGATGAAAGGTGTCGAGAAGTTCGAATATCGCCGCGGTTTCAAGTTCTCCACCTACGCAACATGGTGGATTCGCCAGGCGATCACTCGCTCCGTTGCTGACCAGGCCCGCACCATCCGCATCCCGGTCCACATGATCGAGATCATCAACAAGCTGATGCGCGTGCAGAAGCAGTTGTTCCAGGATTACGGCCGTGAAGCGACTCCCGAGGAAATCGCGGAGGAAATGCACCTGCCGGTGGAGCGCGTTCGCTCGATCCTGAAAATGGCGCAGCAGCCGATCTCCTTGGAATCCCCAGTGGGTGACAGCGGCGAAGCTTGCTTCGGCGACTTCATCGAGGACAAGTCTGCGGAGAACCCGATGGACATGACCAGCTACAGCTTGCTCAAGCAGAAGCTGAACGAGGTCCTCTGCGGGTTGACCGAGCGTGAGCGCAAGATTTTGGAGCTGCGCTTCGGGCTCGTCGATGGATACGCGCGCACACTGGAAGAGATCGGCAAGCAGTTCAAAGTGACGCGCGAGCGCATTCGCCAAATTGAGGCGAAAGGTTTGCGCAAGCTGCGCCACCCCACACGCATTCGCCAGCTCCAGGGCTTCCTGGAGACTGAAGCCGCGTTTTAGTTAAACCTTTGGGTAAAGGCGGGCCCGAGCAGGGCCCGCTTTTCTGTCTCTGCAAACCCTTAAGGGCGGGCAAATGAGCCGTTGCCAAGCGTCGTTTGTAGAGTAAAGTCTGCCGCTGATTTCGGCTCGATCGCGGAAGGATTTACGCGGAGAAGCGGGTTGCTTCTTTGCCCAGGCGTCACGTTGGCGCCTCCTGTTCGGAACGATCCTCATTTAGAGGTCTTTCAATCGCGCCGATAACAGTAGGGTTCGTCCCCGGGTTATCCCTGGACGCAAGGCTTTTAGTAATATGTTAAAACTGGTCGCTGGAATTGTTGCATTAGGCTCAACTCTTCACCTCTCTCTGGGGCAGGAAGTTTCAGGAAGCGCGCGCACGAACACGTTAACGCTTCAGGAAACGGTCCAACGGGTGCTCGATTACAATGACGGGCTTCAGATCAAGATGCTCGATAACGAGATCGCCCGCCGCCAATGGAAGGCGGAGCGCGGGATCTTCGAGCCTGCGTTCATTGGCTCCTGGGAGCACATCAAGACGGAGCGCGAAAACACTTCCGAACAGGCCGCCGCCCAAAGCGGAGCAAACCTCCTTTACGAGAATAACAACGTCTATAACAGCGGCCTCGAATTCCTGAGCCCTATCGGCAGCCGGTTCCGCATTGGCTACACCGTTCGCGAACTGCACAACAACATCACCCCGCTTTTCCGCACCAAGCCGAACGAGACGGAATACGCGACCACCGTCGGCATCACCGCGACGCAGCCGTTGCTCAAGGGCTTTGGCACAGCAGCCACGCTCGTGCGCATTCGCCTGGCCGCCGCGAACTCAGAAATCGCTTACCAGGAATATCGCCGCCAGCTCATGCTGTTGGTCTCCCGCGCCGAAGCTGCGTATTGGGATCTGTTCCTCACCCAGGAGCAGGAGCGCATCAGCACCGAATCGGTTACCCTCGCGGAGCGCATCTTCCAGGACAACCGGTCCCGCGTTGAAGCCGGTCGATCCTCCCAGCTCGAAGTGCTCCAATCCGAAGCCGGTGTGGCGCTCCGCCGCTCGCGCTTGAGCGATTCGCGCCAGAAGCTGGCCGAAGCTGTGAATCAACTCTCGACCATGTTCTCCGGCAGCACGCTCGATAACGGCTCGGGCCTCCGCGCAGCGCAAACTCCTGAAGCGCGTGAGATCCAGATCAGCTATTACGACGCTTTCAAGGACGCTTTTGACCTGAACCCCGACTATGTTTCCCGCCGCAAACAAGCGGTGGCTGAAAACATTCGCCTCGCTTACGCGAAGAACCAGCGCCTACCGCAGCTCGACCTCAAGGCCAGCTACGGCGTGAACGGCTTGGGCGGCTCCCTCAGCTCCGCGCACACCGATTTCAATGACCTCACTTATGATGCGTGGACGGTTGGGCTTGAAATGCGCATCCCAGTGACGGGCGGCATTCGCGAGAAGAACGAATTGGAAGCCGCCAAGCTTTCGAAGCAGAAAGCGCTGCTTGGCATCAAGGAAATCGAAGTGCAGATCGGCAACGCCCTCGACACTGCGATTTTGAAAGTGCGCAACCTGGCCGAAAGCATTCGCAACTACCAATCCGTTGAGAACTTCAACAAGGAGCTGCTGGAAACCCAGCTCGCTCGTTTGGAAGTCGGCCAGATCGAAAGCCGTCTCGTTCTTGAAACTGAAGAGAAACTTTCCGAGGCCCGCATCGCCATTGCGGACGCGCTGGTGCAGTACCAGAAGGCGCTGCTCGAGCTGGAGTTGATCCAGGGCTCCACGCTGCGCAATCGCGGCATCGACCTCACCAAGCCTGACTTGGAAAACAAGACCCAGATGCTGCTCGCGTCCGAGAAGTTCAATGGCCCGTACTTCCGTGAGCTGAAGCGTGAAGCGCAGTCCGAGTACGAAGTCGTTAAAGGCATGAAGCCGTCTCTCTCCGAGAAGACCGCCCGGCCAGCCGCGCTCCCACCCGCGAGCGCCGACACCAATCTCTCCCCCGCTGACCAGGAGCGCGCGTTGAAAGCGCTGCGCGAAGGCCAGCAATAAAGGCAATTAACCCCCTCCAACAATGACCTCGAAATTCAACAAATGGATGAAGAGCCTCGTGGCTGCCGCAGCTTTTGCGTGCGTGGCTGCGACGGCCCAGGACAGTGACCCGGATGCGGCCAAGTGGGCCTACGGCATCACCGAGCCAATCAATGACGTGACCTTGAGCGCCCCTCTGGCTGGCGTGATTGGCGCGCGGCTCGCCAAAGAAGGTGAGATCGTGAAGCAAGGCTCGCCTGTTGTTGAATTGGACAAACGTCTCGAGGAATTGGAAGTGGAGCGCCGCAAGCTGGTGCTTGACCAGCGCAAGACCGATCTCGACAGCACCATGTCGTTGTTTGAGAAGAAGGCGATTTCCATTAGCCGCGAGGAAATGGACAAGCGCAAAGCAGACTTCAACATCGCGCAAGTCGAGTTCGAGCTGGCTAAAGAGCAGTTGCGCAAGCGCCAGATCATCGCTCCTTTCGAAGGCGCTGTGACCGACCTATTCCTGGAAGTGGGCGAATCCTGCCAATCGCAACAAGCGCTGGTGCGTTTGGTGGACACCCGCCGCTGCTATTTCATCGCTAATGTGGAAGCCAAGGCTGGGCATGGTTTGAAAGTGAACCAACAAGTGCAGCTCGAAATTGACTCGGGCGCCACCACGGTTCCAGTGAAAGGGTCGGTGTACTTCGTCTCCCCGGTGGTGGATCCAGCCAGCGGGTTGATGAAGGTTAAGGTCATCTTCGAAAACGCGGATGGGAAAATTCGCCCTGGGGTGGCGGGCCGATTGAAGCTCGACTAAAGCCGTTTCACACGAGCTTCCAACTTAGGACCGTTTATGCTGAGCAACCCCCTCGTCTCGGAAGACGCGATTAATCGCGCCATGTCAGAACTCGCGCGCTTGCGCCGCTTTTCTGGCTCACCCGCCGAATTTTGGCCCGCATTCCTGGGCGCCGCTGGCGCGCTCTGCGGCGCCGCAAAGGCAACACTCGCTCTGCGCGACCCCCAAGCGAACCAGTGGAAGAAACTCAGCGAATGGGCTGGCGCAGGCTCCAACGAGCGCGTCGGGTTGAGCTTCACCCGCGAGTTGATCAACATCGCCGAGCGCGCGGCGCGCGAAGGCGGCTCTGCCATCCAGGCATTGGAAGCGACCGCGACGGCGGGCCTCTCGCACTACATTATTGGTGTCCGTCTGTCGTTGAACCGCCCTGAAGACCTTTGCGTGGCTGCTTTCCTTGTTCTCAACGCCACCGAACAGCAGGCTCAAGAAGCCGCCGTCCGCCTCAAGCTGGTTTCCGACACACCCCAATCTTATTTAATGAGCAGCGCCGCAACCCAGGCTCGCACCGATGTGGAGAAATTCGCCGCTTCCCTCGACTTAATGGTTTCGATCAATGCGGAGAAGGTTTTCCTCGCGGCTGGCCTGGCGCTTTGCAATGGCCTGGCCACTCGTTACAGCTGCGATCGCGTCAGCCTCGGGTGGCTGGAGAAGGGTTACATCCGCGTTCGTTCCATCAGCCGCACCGAGCGGTTCGACAAGAACATGGCTGCGATTAAGGCCATCGAGAACGTGATGGAAGAAGCGTTCGACCAAGACGAAGAAATTCTTTGGCCTGCTCCCGAGGACGCGCAAGTGGTCAGCCGCGATCACGAGAAGTTCGCGCGCGAGCAAAGCTCCGGGCATCTGGTCTCAGTGCCTGTGCGCATCGATGGGGCTGCTGTCGCTGTGATCACGTTCGAGCGTGCCAGCCGTCACTTTTCTCAGACGGAGATTCAACAATTTCGTTTAGCCGCCGACCAGGCCTCGCGCCGTTTGCACGACCTGCATGAGCAGGAAGGCTGGGCAGGCAAGCGCGCGAGCGATT
>Ga0196963_10000727_pt1 | contig 26267 bp, 23 predicted proteins | sample S1_5metaG_FD_148600 | JGI IMG/M metagenome (GOLD analysis project Ga0196963, IMG submission 148600) | Soil microbial communities from Anza Borrego desert, Southern California, United States - S1_5 | ecosystem: Environmental > Terrestrial > Soil > Desert | place: USA: California | collected...
GCGAGTCCGACGATCCCCGCAATCGCGGCGGAGGCTTTCAGCATCGAACGACGATCGATCCCATGGGACATGTCCGCGTTCCTTTCGTTGGTGCCGGATTCTCACAGTGCCTTACCGCGGGCACAAGTCTGGGTTGCGTACGAAGAAACCCACGGAGCGAGCTCCGTGGGCTTTCGATTGCAAGTCGCAACTCGTCACTCGCAAGGCGCTCTCAGCTGATCCCGGCGCCCCCGCCGATGTCCATCTTGACCACGCCGCGCTGGCGCTTGACGGCGATGATGCGCTGTTTGACCTTGTCGAACAGGGGGCGCGGGTTCGGCAGGCCGCGGAGGGGCAGTTTGGGGTTCGTGTCGTCGTTCGAGAAGATGGTGACGGTGCCGACGCCGAGCAGGCGGTCGAAGAACGACTGCTCGAAGCGGACGTCTTCGACGTGCCAGAGCTCGAGGGTGTCGATCTTCTTCCCGAGGATGCCGCGCTCGAAGTCGATGCGGTAGTTGGTGATCCGGTAACGGATCGAGCGCGTCACCAGGATCGGCGCGATGATCACGCCCAGCCCGACGAGGATGCACGCGAGGTAGACGATCCAGTGGACGGCCATGTTCCCGAAGCGCGAGATCAGGAACGGCGCGGCGATGATCGCCAGGCCGATCAGGAGGCTGAGCAGGAACTTCCCGAACGCCCCGCGGACCATTGGCGAGCCGCTGAAGTACACCTCCTCCTTGTCGTCGGCTTCCTTGTGCGGGGCGTGTTCCTCGAACGCGTTGTGCGCATTGCCCTGGGGTGCCTGGCTCATCGTGCTCCTTCGATTGGTCAGTGGTCGGTCGTTAATTGTCAGTGGTCGGTCGCCCGGACACAACTGCGAACGGGCACGGCTTTTTATAACCCGCTCAATCCTTGCCGTTTCCGAGCTCCTCAATCCGTTCCCACATCTCATCCGGGACGGGCACGACGCTCAGGCGACCGATGCGGAGGAGGTCGAAGCCGGCGAAGGCGGAATCGGCCTTGATCGTGGCGAGCGTGACCGGCGATTTGAGGGGGCGTTTCGGCTTCACGTCCACCACGACGATCTTCTCGTCGTCCGCCGACGGGTCCGGGTAGGGGGCCGACGTGACCTCGGCGACGCCGACGGCGGCGCGCTCGTCGCCGGTGTGGTAGATCAGGACGGGGTCGCCCTTCTTCATGGTGCGGATGTGCTTGAGGGCCAGGGCGTTGGTCACGCCGTCCCACGTGGCCAGCTTGTCCTTGACGAGCTGCGCCCAGGCGAACTCGGAGGGTTCGGTCTTCAAGAGCCAGCGCGCCATTCGTTCTCACTCCGCGGGGATACGCGACCGTGGGCTGCCGCCCTCGGCTGTCACGGACGCTCGATCACATCCGAATGCGCGGCCCACCACCCCCCGCGCCGGCGCCCGCGCCACCGCCGGGAGGCGCGCCCCCGACGTCGGCGAGCGGCTTCTGGATCGTCTGGGTGACCTTGCGGAGCAGGTCGTAGAAGTCGACCTGGGCCAGGTGCATCGCCTTCATCTTGAGGTGCGAGGCGATCCGCTGCTGGAGCGATTCGAGCTGGGCGTGCTGGGCGTCGGACACGGGCATGCCCGACTGCTCCTGGCGGAGGAGCGTCTCAAGCTGGCGGTTGAAGTCCGCGACGAGTCGCCCGGCCTCGGGGTCTTCGGCGACCGACTTGGCGGCCGACTTGTACCGCTCGTAGCTCGGGTGCTCCTTGACCATCTGGCCGACCTTTTCGGCGGCGTCGAGGATCGCTTGCGTGTCGGTGGCCATTCGCGTAACTCCGTGGGTTCGTCGTCGTGTGTGGCGTGCGTCGCGGCCTGTCGACGGCCACTATAATCGCGGGGGCGGCGCCGTCCAATGTGGAGAATCGGGTCTGAATGACGCCACCGTCGCGCTATCATCGTCAGTCGCTCCTGCCGCAGATCGGCCCGGCGGGTCAGGAGCGCCTGGCGCGGGCTCGAGTCTTGCTGGTCGGGTGCGGCGCGCTGGGGACGACGATCGCCGACCAACTCGTCCGCGCGGGCGTAGGACACTTGACCGTGGCGGACCGGGACGTGGTCGAAGCCACCAACCTCCAGCGGCAAACGTTGTTCGACGAGCGCGACGCCGCCCACGGGGCACCCAAGGCCGTCGCCGCCGCCGACCGGCTTCGCGCGGTCAACTCGGCCGTCGAGGTCACGCCGGCTGTCACGGATGTTCATAGCGGCAACATCGAGTCGCTCCTCGGCGCCAAGACCGATCTGATTCTCGACGGCACCGACAACGTCTCGACGCGTTACCTGATCAACGACGTCGCCGTGAAGCATGACCTTCCCTGGGTGTACGGCGCCGCCGTCGCGACCGAGGGGCGGGTGATGGCGATCGTCCCGGGCCACACGCCGTGCCTCCGCTGCCTCTTCCCGAGGCCGCCCGCGGCCCACGAACTGCCGACGTGCGACACCGCGGGCGTGCTCGGCATGGGGGCGGCGGTCGTCGGCGCGTTCCAGGCGATGCAGGCGATCAAGATCCTGGTCGGCGACACGCCGGAACCGGAGATGCTCGCGCTAAACTTCTGGCCGTGGCGCGTGCGCACCATCGACACGGCCGACGCGCGCCGCGGCGACTGCACGTGTTGCGGACTGCGCAAGTTCGACTTTCTCGCGGCCCGGCCCGACTCGTCGATCACGCTGTGCGGCCGAAACGCGATCCAGATTCGGCCGACTCAATCCACGCGCGTCGACCTGCGCGCGCTCGCCGAGCGGATCCGCCCCGGCGGGCGAACGGAAGTCACGCCGCACCTGGTTCGCTGTCACCTGCTCGACCCCGCCGGCGTGGCGCTCACCGTCTTCGCCGACGGCCGCACGCTCGTGCAGGGCGTGACCGACCCCGCCCGCGCCCGAGCCATCCACGCCCGGTGGATCGGCGCGTAGGGTCTGGGCGGGTCATGCGGCGCGTTGCGGCACGTACCACATCACACAGTCGGGGGAAAACGGCCTTCCCGTGGGTGATTCCCCTTGCCGTGACTGCGGCAAGGTATTTTAATGGTGGCCCCGGTCCCACCGCGACGAGGCGCGGATTTGTGAGCGTCGCGCGGAGCGGTCTGCCGGGGCGAGAAGTGCGAACCAGGAGTGGTAGGAATGATGACGCGATTGACAGCCGTCGGTTTGGGTCTGTTCGTGGTCGGGGCCGGCGCGGACGCGCGCGGCGACATCATCTGGGCCGACGACTTCGCGGACCACACCGCCGGGACAGCCCCTAATCGGAGCTTCCCCGGCGGGACGAACCCGGGCAACGACTTCAATCCGACCACGGCCGGAGCGACGGCCGGCTTCCTGGTGGACGGGTCCGTCGGCAATGCCGCCCCCTCACTGTCCCTGGTCGACACGGGCGGCGACGCGGCGACGCTCGTCGTCGCGATGGACCACTTCGCGCCGTTCACCGTAGCCCCGACGTCGGCGACGCCGCGGTTGCGGGTCGCGTTCGACTTCCAGGTGAGTGCGCTCCTCACGTCGACCAACTCGAACAACGCCCGCTTCATCCTTCGGAACAACAGTCAGAATTCGGAGGGGAACCAGCTGGTCATCGGGTTTTCGTACGCCAGCCTGGACGACGGGAGCGGCGGCGGCAGCAACGACCTGGCGCTGTTCGCCCGGACCGACACCGGGACGACGACGACGCTGGCGCCGACGAACGGGTCCGCGATCGGGCTGATCGCCGGCACCGGTTGGGAAGACGGGTTCGACTTCGGCACGTACAACGCCTCGAACAACGCGGACAACGACACGAACGACGAGTTCTACCGGATCGTGTTCGACTACGACTCGGTCACCGGCGGGATCACCGGGACGGTCGAGCAACTCTCCACCGGCAATACGGTCAACCTGCCCGCCGGCCTGGCCCTGAACCCGGGCACCGCGTTCAGCAACGTGTCGTCGGACCAATTCCTGCTCGCCAGCACGGCGTCGAACACCGCGACCGCGTACTTCGACAACTTCGTCGTCGAGGCGCTCCCGGCGGTCCCCGAGCCGGGGACGGCGGCGCTGTTCGGAGTGGCCGCGCTCGGTGCGCTTGGGCGTCGCCGGCGCCGGGCGTGAGCGGGTGCGGCGTCCGCGCGGGGTCGCACGGGTTTCACGGGTTTCACGGGTTTCACGGGCGCGCGGGAGGGTTTGTGGCGATGTGCCTCAGCACCTCCACCTGCGCCTCGAACGCCGACTCGAGCTCGACCGTCGACTTCTCACGCCCGTGCGGGATCGCCGCGGCCGGCGACCAGCCGACGTAGATCAGTTGTCCCTTGCCGACCGGCACCCTGCAGAGGACCGCGGGCGCACCCGCGTCGCGGCCGGCGGTCAGCGGGGCGTCCGCCTTCGGCAGGGCCAACGGGGAGACGTTCAACTTTCCCATCCAATTCTCCGCCGACCTCGCTTCGGCCAGATGCGCGGTCCACGGGTGTGCGGTGTTCGCGAGGTGGGCCGGCTGTTTCCCGCCGCGCCCGATCGGGCCGGTGAGCGATTCGAGCAGCGGGCGGGCGTCGCCGGCGAACAGGTCGATCCGCTCGCGCATCAGCAGCAGCGTGCCGCCGGCCTCGAGCCACGCCTTAATTCTCGGGAAGTCGTCTTTCGCAAAGGCGGTGCGTTCCAGCTTCGCGCGGGCCATCGAACCGTCGACGGCGATCAGGTCGTATCCCGCCCACTTCGCCGGGTCGGGGAAGGTGCGGTGGAACAGGTCGACTGTCGTGCGCTGGCGTTTGAGCAGGTAGGAGAGGATCGGGGCGTCGAACGCCGGGTAGCCGGTGAAGATCGCGGCCCTGGCGAGGGGCGGCCTGACGATGTCCGCGGGTGGCACCGGCGGCAACTCCCACCCGACCGGCCCCACGTCGCCCAATGGCGCCGGCAGAGGCGTGCCGGCGTGCGACAGCCGGCCTTTCAAACCGACGCGCCATCCCGCGTGGCCGAGCGGGATCGCGCCGCGGTCGGGCGACTTCGGGTCAGTGCCCGCGAGCGAATCGGGGAATTCGTCAGCAGCCAGCGCCACGCCCGTATCGACCGCGGGGCTCCCGGCGGTTAGTTCGATGCGCACGGGCTTCCGAAAATCCGCGTCGTACGCCGTCAGCAGGGGGTCGGCCCACCGGTCCATTCCACACCACCCGGGCGGATACTTTTCCTTCGACGCCCCGGCGATCGGCGACTTGCGGAACTTGTCGAGCGGGTCGCCCTTGGCGCGGGCGGTGGTGTCGGCGGTCCAGTACAGGTTTCCGTCTGCGGCGAAGTCGGCGGCCGGTTGCGGCAACGTACCGCCGGGTTGGCCAATCGCCTGGAGGACGACGTTGTTGAACACGCGGCGGCTGGTCCCGGGCACGACCGCGCGGCCGAGGCCGTCGGTGATGTAGTCGTAGCGCGGGGCGTCGCCGGCGAGGATCGTGTTGTGGTAGACCCGCATCGGCTCCCACGCGGGCGAGCCGTGGTCGCCGGCGAAGCGGCCGCGCGACGTGATTTCCTGCGGCGCGTCGGGGCCGGTCGGCCAGTAGTAATTGACCGGCCGGCGGAAGTCGAACACGTTGCGGGCGACCCGGACGCCCGCCCCGACCTGCCGCGCGCCGCCGGCCGTCGCCTTCTGTCGCCCGTGCCCGACGCCGAACGCGAACGTCGTCAGGCAGCGCGAGAAAACGTTCCGCGTGAGCCGCACGTCGCCGCCGTGGGTGTGGCCGTCGTAGCCGGTGTTGGCGGTCAGGAAGATGCCGTCGTCGGAGACGTTGTCGAGGAGGCAGTGGCTCATGCGCACCCGGCGGACGCTGCCGACGAACACGCCGTCGACGCTGTCGGTGAACTCGCAGTATTGGAACTCGAAATCGGTCGAGTCGTCGCCGGTCGGGGCCCAGGAACCGGACGAGAACAGCCGGGCCTCGACGGAGCGATATTTCAGACTGCCGCGGAACGTCCACGGGGCGGCGATGCCGCGGATCGCGGTGTGGGCGACGCGGAGCCCACGGACGGACTTGGCGGTAATCCCGCTGGCGCCGCCGAAGACGTGCAGGCCGTCGAGTTCGACGTTGCTGGCGTTCTCGATCAAGAGCGCGGGCCCGGCGGCGCCGCGGAGAACGAGGTCCTGGAGGCGCACGTGCCCGGCGTCCGCGATGCGGAGTGGCGCGCGGTCACGGCGGCCCGCGAGGACGAGCCGCACGCCGCGCGGGTCGGTCGGGCCGCGGTAGTTGTCGTCCCCGAGGCCCGGGAGCTTGGTGTGCTGCAGGCGGCAGTGGATCCGGCCGGTGGACGCGTCATACCAGACGCCCGGCCCGCAGTAGACCGCGTCGTCGTTCTGCGTCTTCTCGCGGACGTTCCAGTACGGGTTGTCCGACCGCAGGTCCGCGCGGAAGCGGTAGGCTTGAAGCGGTACCATCGTGTCGGCGAAGTGCCCGAAGACGTGGGAGGCGCCGTCGCCGTCGCCATCCCCCGCGCGACCTGCGTCGAGACCGGGGTAGGCCTTCGTTGATCGGAATTCACCCGGCGCGCCGTCCGGAACGGGTTCCCACGCGCTCGCCGGGTCGCGCGCGAAGTCGGCGATGCCGCCGTCGATCGTCACGAGTTCGCCGGGGAAGGCCCGCACGGTGATCGGCCGATCGGCCGTGCCGCGCGCGGCGAGCGTCGCGTGCTCGTAGTACGTGCCGCCGCGGAGGACGAGCGTGTCGCCGGGCGCGAGCTTGGCGAACGCGTGTGCGGGCGAGCGCCAGGGGCGGTCGCGCGAGCCGTCGCCCGTGGTGTCGTCACCACGGGTGGCGTCGACGAACTTGGGGACCGTCCCGGCGGGAACCGGGCGATGACTCGCCTCGGGCAGGGGGCGCGTGGGACCGCGCAAGGGCTCGGCGACTGCCGCCTCGCGCGGCAGGAAGCAGAGTGCGGCGAACAGCGCGAATGTCAGGCGCGCGGGTGCACGATCGCGGGATGCGGAGAACATGCTCGTTTCTCCTCGTGCTCTCGAAATGGTCTAGCGCGACCCGCGCTCGCCTGCGGGCGGCGCTCACGCTTGCCCTTCGGGTCGCGGCTAAACGGGAGCGCTCACAAATCGAGTAGTCCGCGTTAATCTCACAGTCCTGCTTTCGCGGCCGCCCGAAAGTGGGCATCGCGGTCGTCCGTCAGCGCGTCGTGCAGCGCCTGGTAGAGCTTCTTCGCCGGCGCGGCGTTCGGGGTTGGCGGGAGGTTTTCGGCCAGCGCGAACGCGGCCTTGATCGACTGGTTTCGGAGCCAGCCGACGGGCGTTTCCTTCACCGCGGACAGGATCGGGTCGATCGCCTGCGGGCTGGCGGCCTGCGCGAGCGACCAGAGGGCGGTCGCGCGGAGGCGCTCGTCGGCCGAGGCGGTACGGGCGATCTGCGCGAGGGCGTCGATCGCGCCGGCGTCCTTCAGGTATCCCAAAGCCTGCGCCGCCGCGAGTTGCGGCCGGCCGCCGGTCGTGAGCGTCTGGCGGAGCGCGGCGACGGCGGCGGAGACGTCCGCCTTTTCGCTCGACCGCGCCAGCGTGACGATCGCCTGGGCGGCCGGGTCCGCGAGTTCGGCGTCGGTCAGCAGGGGGACCAGGGCCGGGATCGATTCCGCCCCCGCACACGACTGGAGCGTGCGAATCATCAGCCCGCGGAGGGCGGGCGACTTCGACGCGTCAGCCAGCTTCGTCGTCACGGCCTGCACGAGCGCCCCCCGCTCCTTCGATTTGCCCGGGCGGGCGGTGTACAGCGTCAGCGCGTGGAGCACGTACCGCGGCTTGTGGGCCGGGCCGATGTCGGGCTCCTTAATCAGGTCGATCAGGTGCGCGACCGACTCGGATCCGCCCGCGAGGAGCTTGTCGAGCAGCACGTCGGCCTCGGCCCACGTCGGGCCGGTCAGCTTGCCCTTCGCCTTGGGCGGGCCGGGCGGCGCGGGCGGTGGGGCGGGCTTTTCCGGCGGCTTTTCCGGCGTGGCAGGCTTCGCACCCGCCGGCTTGCCCTGGGACGGTGCGGGCTTCTCGTCGCCGGGCTTCTTGCCATCCGCGGCGGGCGTCGGATCACCCGGCTTGGGCTCGGGCTTTGCCTCTGGCTTCTTCGGCGGGGGCGGTGGGGGTGGTGGAGGATTGTCCAGATCCGGGAACTGGTCGACGACGGCTTGGATTTCGGCGGGGGTGGGCATGGTTGGCGGCGAGGGTGAACGGTTGGAGGAATGCGTGGGGAGCACCGGGCGTCGATCGTGGTTCGATCCGGGGCGTCGCCTCTTGGCTCCGCCTCCGGCGTGGGCGATTCGAGGTCGATTACAAATGCCACGGGGCGCGCATCGGCGGGTTGATCAGCCGGTTCGCCTCTTCGTCCCCGACGATCTGCTCGGTGACCGGGTCGAACTTCAGTTTCCGGCCCGTGCGGATCGCGAGGTTGGTCAGGTGCAGGATCGCCACCGTGCGGTACGCCGCCTCTGCATTCCCACCCGCCGGCTTGCGCTGCTTGACGGCGTCGGCGAACGTGAGCAGCGGCTCGGGCTCGGGCATGGCTGCGAGTTTCTTCTGATCGGCCTCGGCGAGATCCGTCACCTTGGGCGTCTTCGACACCAGCCCGCTCGGCTCGCCCCATTCGCCCGACTCCAGGACGAGCGTGAACCCGTTGGCGTACGTCAGCTTCGACCACGCCCACATGCCCGTGACTTCGGGGTGGGCCGGCGCGGCGCTCGCTTCGACTTCGACCGGGAAGGTGGTGTCAAGCCCGTACAGCCACGCGAGCGGGTCCATGAAGTGCTGGCCCATGTCGCCCAGCCCGCCGTTCTCGTAGTCCCAGTACCAGCGGTGCGTGCCGCCGACGCGCGTCGGGTTGAACGGCTTGAGCGGGGCGGGCCCGCAGTACAGGTCCCAGTCGAGATTCGCGGGCACCGGCGCGTCGGCGACGTCGAGCCGGCCTGACCACTCCTTGACCTTGAACCCGCCGCGCCGGACGACGCACGCGTCGGTCTTCCCGAGCAGGCCGGACGTCATGAGTTTGCGCGTCTGCCGGTTGCCCTCGTTACCGGCCATGCCGAACCGGCCGAACGTGCCGATCTGGAACACCCGGTTGTACCGCTTGAACGCATTGGCGATTGCGCGCCCCTCACCCATCGTGCGCGTCATCGGCTTTTCGCACAGGACGTCCTTGCCCGCCTCGGCGGCGGCGATCGAGATCAGCGCGTGCCAGTGGGGCGGCGTCGCGATGGCGACCAGGTCGATGTCCTTGCGGTCCAGGACGTGGCGGAAGTCGGTGTAGATCTTCTTGCCGTCGACCTTGTCCTTGAACTTCACGTCGCACAGGGCGAGCTGCTCGACGTTGAGGTTCTTGGACAGTTCCTTGTAGGTGCCGGGCCCGCGGCCACCGACGCCGATCAGCGCGCCGCCGAACGTTTCCGATGGAGCGACGTGATCGGGCCCGCCCAAAACTTTCGCGGGGACGATCGACACCCCTGCGGCGGCACCGGCGGCGAGGACGGACGACTTCAAAACGGCGCGGCGTGACGGGCGCGAGTGGGACATGGTACCCACTGCTAGTCCGCGCGGGCAGGTTTCGTTTATCGGTTTAGGAACACTGCGGCGGCGCCCAGCACGTTGATGTCGTCCGGGATCGCGCTGGCCTCGACGGTCGTGCGGTCGCGCGTGGCGGCGAACGAGCAGTGGTCGACCATCGACTGGCGGATGCCGGGGAGGAGGAACTCGGTCGCCCGCGACGCGCCGCCGGCGAGGATCACTTTCTCCGGGTTGAACGTGTCGACGAAGTTGGCGATCGCGCGGCCGAGGTATTGGCCGACTGAGTAGAGGATGGCGAGCCCGGCGGGGTCGGCGGCGCGGGCGGCCTCGGTGATGGCCTTGGTCGTGGCGACGTCGGGCGTGAGCCGCGGCGACGGGGTTTTGGCGAGGTGAGACTTGGCGAGCCGGCCGATGCCGGCGATGCCCGCGTACGCCTCGACGCATCCCTTGCGGCCGCACCCGCACGCGAAGGCGTCCGGGCCGTACTCGACCTTGACATGGCCCAATTCGGCGGCGGCGTTGTCGGCGCCGACGAGGAGCTTGCCGTCGCAGATGACGCCGCCACCCACGCCGGTGCCGAGCGTCAGGAGGACCATGTTCCGGCAGCCTTGGGCGGAGACGCCGAACTGGAACTCGCCCAGCGCCGCCGCGTTCGCGTCGTTCTGAACTGAGACGGGTGCGCCGATCTCCTTCTCGATCAGCGCGGCGAGCGGGAGATTGCGAAACCCCGGAAGGTTGGCCGACACGATGATCGACCCATCGACGTTGTTGACCAAGCCCGGGCAGCCCACTCCGACACCGTCGATCCGCGTACACCCGGCCGACGCGGCGAGTTCCCTGGCGGCGACCGCGATCCGCCGCGCCGTCTCGGCCCCTGGCTGGTCGGCGAGCGTGTCGATCGTCGCGGTTTTAAGGATGCGGTGCGTCGGGGCAATCGGCGCGGGCTGGCCGGTCACCTGGGGCTGGCTGTGGACCTCGGACCGGACGACCGCGAGCTTGACGGTGGTCCCGCCGATGTCGACGCCGACGACGTGCTGGTTCATGGGGATCGGGGCTCCTGACGAGGAGCCAGGATCATCGGCGGGAGGGTGAATTTTGTCGAGGGGGCAGGGCTGGGCTCGGGAGGGCGAGGCTCCGTCCGAGCCGCTCGTCTGGGATGCGCGCGGGGGCGGCTCGGACGGAGCCTCGCCCTCCCGGCTTTGCGCGCGAGGGCGGTTACTCGAGGTACGTGTAGCCCTCGAGCCCGTTCTCGTAGAACTTGAGGAGGACGCGGGACTCGTCGAGGGTGAGCTTGGAGTCTCGGAGGGCGCGCTCGACGCTCTTGCGCATGGTGCGCATCAGGTCGTCGGCGTTGAACTGCACGTAGTGCAGCACCTCGCGGACCGTGTCGCCTTCGATCACCTCGTCGATCGTCGGCCGGCCGTTCTCGTCGATCGTCACGTGGACGGCGTTGGTGTCGCCCAGCAGGTTGTGCAGGTCGCCCAGGATCTCCTGGTACGCCCCGACTAAGAACGCGGCCACCAGGTAGTCCTGGTTGTTGTACGGGTGCAGCTCCAGCACGCTCTTGACGTCGCGCTTGTCGATGAAGCGGTCGATCTTGCCGTCCGAGTCGCAGCTGATGTCGGCGAGGATGCCGCGGCAGTTGGGCTCTTCGGTCAGCCGGTGGATCGGCATGATCGGGAAGAGGTGGTCGATCGCCCACGAGTCGGGCATCGACTGGAAGATCGAGTAGTTGCAAAAGTACGTGTCCGACAGCATCGACTCGAGGCCGGCGAACTCCTCGGGCACGTAGTCGAGCTTCTTCGTGAAGCCGAGCACCTTGGCGCAGATGCCCCAGAAGAGCTTCTCGGCGAGGCTGCGCTGCTCGAGCGTGCAGTAGCCGAGGTTGAACAGGTTGAGCACCATGTCCTTGGCAATCTGCGCGTCGTGGTAGTACTCGGTGAAGTTCTGCGCGTTCAGGCCGGTGTAGGCGTCGAACAGGTTGAGGACCGGCGCGGGCAGCTTGGCGCGCTCGGCGTCGTCGAGCGCGGCCGGGATGTCGAACCGCTTGAAGCCCGACCAGCCGACGACGTTGAAGACCAGCACGGAGTGGTAGGCCACCAGGGCCCGGCCCGACTCGCTGATGATCGTCGGGTGGTCGACGCCGCACTGGTCGCAGATCTCCTTGACGTGGAAGACGACGTCGTTGGCGTACTCCTGCAAGCCGTAGTTGATCGAGCTTTCGAAGTTGGTCTTCGAGCCGTCGTAGTCGACGCCCAGCCCGCCGCCGACGTCGATGTACTGCAGGCCCGCGCCCAGGCGCTGCATTTCGACGTAGACGCGCGTCAGCTCGATGATCGCGTTCTTGACGTTGCGGATGTTGTTGATCTGGCTGCCGAGGTGGAAGTGCAGCAGGTTCAGGCAGTCGCCCATGTCGTTCTTACGAAGGTACTCGAGCGACTCGATCACCTCGTTGATGAACAGCCCGAACTTCGAGCGGGCCCCGCCGCTCGACTCCCACCGGCCCGCGCCCTTGGCGCTCAGCTTGACGCGCACGCCGATCGACGGCCGGACGTTGTGCAGCTTGGCATACTTGACGATCAGCTCGAGCTCGCTGAACTTCTCGACCACCGGGATGATGTTCTTCCCGATCTTCGTCGCGAGGATCACCGCCTCGATGAACTCGTCGTCCTTGAACCCGTTGCAGATGATCGGCGTCTTGTCGTCGCCGACCAGCGCCATCACCGCCAGCAGTTCCGGCTTGCTCCCCGCCTCCAGGCCGAACCCGAACTCCTTCCCGAAGTCCAGAATCTCTTCCACCACGTGCCGTTGCTGGTTCACCTTGATCGGATAGACGCAGCAGTATTCGCCCCGATAGTCGTGGTCCGTGATCGCCCGGGCGAACGCGCTGTGGATGGCGCCGACGCGGTGCTTGAGGATGTCGGTGAAGCGCAGGAGCAGGGGGACCGCGATGTCGCGCTCGCGCACCTCGTCGACCAGCTTTTTCAGGTCGATCCAGCGGTGCTTCTCCTGCGTCGGGTGCACCAGGACGGTGCCGTCGGGGCTGACGGAGAAGTAGCCCTGGCCCCAGTGGTCGATGCCGTAGAGCTTGGCGGAGTCGGCGGCCGTCCAGTCGGCCCGCTGGAGGCCCTCGGTCGCGGGCGTCAGCGTGGAGTTCGCCGGCGCACCGTTTTGGCCGTTCCCGTTGGGGCCGACGTGCGCACCGTTGGCGGCGGGGGTGGCGGCAGGAGGAAGCGTCGCGGCGGCGGCGGCCGGACTGTCGTTGGTCATTTCAGGTAACCCTCAGGACGGGAGCGAATGCCGGGGGATATCGGGCCCGGTTCCCGAGTGGCGGAATCATATACCAGACGGACGGGGCGCGTCACAGGTTGAAGGGCGCGCGAGGAAAAATATTAGACCGATCGACGCCCCGCCCGCGTCCTCCCGTCATCTTAAGGTACTCCGAAGGATCCTGCCGGAATGTCGAGGGCTCGTCGACTTCGGATACGGGCCTCGGTGTTCGCGGCGAGATCCCTCGGCGTACCTCGGGATGACAGTTTCCACGTCGCGCCGCGGGCCGGCCGTGGGTCAGAACTTCGGCTGCTGCTGCGTCAGGCAGTGGATCGCGCCCAGCCCCCAGATCAGTTCCGTGCAGTCGATCCCGATCACCTCGCGACCGGGGAGCGCCTTCTGAAGCGTCTCGATCGCCTTCCGGTCGTTTCGCTTGTTCCGGTACGTCGGCACCAGCAGGGCCCCGTTGACGAAGTAGAAGTTGACGTACGTGGCGGGTAGCCGCTGCCCGTCGAATTCGACCACGCCCGGCATCGGGATCTCGACGACGTCGAACGGTCGGCCGTCCCGGTCCTTCAATTTCTTCACGCGGCGCAGGTTCTCCTGCAGAATCTTGTAGTTTTCGTCCTTCGGGTCGTCCTCGACGGCGACGCAGATCGTCCGTTCGTCGAGGAAGCGGGCGAGGTCGTCGACGTGGCCGTCGGTGTCGTCGCCGACGATGCCCTCGCCTAGCCAGAGCACGTGGGATTGGCCGTAAAAGTCGCGCAGGTAGCGCTCGACGTCTTTCTTCGACAACTTCGGGTTCCGGTTCTTGTTCAGAAGGCACTGCTCGGTCGTTAGGACCACGCCGGCGCCGTTGAAGTCGACCGCGCCGCCTTCCATGACCACGCACGCCGGGTGTTCGACGCCGTCCGACGTCCGCACCGGCCCGGCGCCCAGTCCGCCCTTCGTGTCGCGCGGGTAGAACACCGGCAGCTTGAACTCCTCCGCGATCCGCGTTGGCACCGCGTCGTCGTCGCCGTAGGGGGGGTACTTCCCGCCCCAGGCGTTGAAGCCCCAGTCGACGATCGCCGCTTCCATCTTGGGGTACTTGTCGCTTCGCGTCCGCATCTTGCGCTGACCCGGCTTGGCGCGAAGGACGAACGCCGGTCCATGATCCCGGCACCAGCTCTCGTTCGTCTTGATCTGGTGGAAGAAGACGTTCCTGAGCGGGCACCCGTGCCCCTTGAGCTGCTCGCCCACGATCCGCACGTAGTTCCCGTTCGGCACGTTGATGTGTACCTGCTCGCGCGGCGCGATCGTGGCGATGATGCGGGCCAAGTTTTCCGGCACCGTGTGATACTTGTCGGGGAACGAGATCCCCTCCGGCCGTGGCCAGGAAAACCATGTGGCGGCGTGCGGCGCCCACTCGGCGGGGAACGAGTAGCCGAGCGCGGCGGGGGTTAGGTCGAGGACTTTGAGTTTGGGCATGTGTAGGGTGGGCACTGCCCACCGTCCGTGCGATGCGCGTATTGAGTAATTCCCCTCGCCAAAACGGTGGGCAGAGCTCACCCTACGCCGCGTCGGAGCTTTCCGAATGAAGCTGCTCGATCCGCTCGATGTTCCGGAACGAGACCACGTCGTACCCGTCCAGCCGCACCCGCCCCGGCTGCCGTCGCTGTAGTACCAACAGCGCATTCTGCATCGGAAACGCGACGCCAGGACCCGGGATGTCCAGCGTCTTCCCGCTCACCATGTGCAGGCGGATCGGGATAAACGGGTCGCGTTCGAGTTCGGCCTCTATGTCCTTGCTGGTCATGACAGCTGATTATACCGGTTTCGGGCGCGGCGTGCCGCTCACGTCTGGTCCACGAACCGCTTCGTAATATTCCCGTACGCGTCGATCCGGCGGTCGCGCAGGAACGGCCAGTGCGTCCGGCTGAACTCCACCTTGTCGAGGTCGCACGGCACGATCACGATCTCTTCCCGATCCACGCTCGCCCGGTGCACGACCTGGCCGTTGGGCGAGGCGACGAACGACTGGCCCCAGAACTGGATGCCTTCCTCCGAGAACGGCTTGCCGCTCGCGTCCAACACCTTCTCCAGCCCGATGCGGTTGGGCGCGCAGACGTAGCACCCGTTGGCGATCGCGTGCGAGCGTTGGATCGTCTCCCACGAGTCGTGCTGGGCGTGGCCGTACTCCTGCTTTTCCGACGGGTGCCAGCCGATCGCGGTCGGGAAGAAGATGATCTCCGCGCCCTGCAGCGCGGTCAGGCGGGCGCCTTCGGGGTACCACTGGTCCCAGCAGACCAGCACGCCGATCTTTCCGAACGTCGTGTCGAACGACTTGAAGCCCGTGTCGCCCGGCGTGAAGTAGAACTTCTCGTAGTAAAGCGGGTCGTCCGGGATGTGCATCTTGCGGTAGATGCCCTTGATCGACCCGTCCGTCTCGAGGACGACGGCGGTGTTGTGGTACAGGCCGCTCGCGCGCTTCTCGAAGAGAGACGCGATCACGACCACGCCGTACTTCTTCGCGACCGCCGCCAGTGCATCGGTACTCGGCCCGGGGATGGTCTCGGCGAGCTGGAAGAACCGGTGGTCCTCCGCCTGGCAGAAGTACAAGGAACGGAAAAGCTCCTGCGTGCAGATGACCTGCGCGCCCTTCTGCGCGGCCTCTTCCACCAGCCGCACCTGGTTGGCGAGGTTGGCGTCGGCGTCGGCGGTGCACGCCATCTGGGTGATGGCCACATTCACGATGCGCGGCTTGGCGGCATGAGTTGCGCGGGTGTTGTTGTGCATGTCACCTGTAACAACGACAGCGCGACGGGGTAGTTCGGCGCGCCGGGGGTATTTTTGCAGTCTTACTTTCGGGCGGGCCGAATCTTACGGCGGCGGGCCGCCCCGACAAGCGGCTTGACGCATAATTTGCGTGCCGTGTGCCGCGTCGTGTAGCATCCGGCGGTTTCGTTTTCCGCCACGGACCCCTCTCATCCGCGACGCCGCATGTCCCTCACCGTCCAACTCCTGCCCACCTCGGTCGGTGACTCGTCGCAGTTCCAACCGCTGACCACCTTCCTGGTCAACCGCACGATCGCGATCGACGCCGGCAGCCTCGGCTTCGCCCTCCGCCGGGAAGACCTCGCCAACGTCGGCCACGTCGTCCTCACGCACACCCACATGGACCACGTCGCGAGCCTGCCGATCGCGATCGCCGAGGTCTTTCCGGTGCTCAAACGCCCGCTGCGGATCTACGGCACCGAGCACGTCATCTCCGCCGTCCGCGCCCACCTGTTCAACGACGTGCTCTGGCCCGACTTCGCCAAGATCAAGATGCTCAAGTCGACCCAGATGGCGGTCGAGTGGGTTAACGTCCGCGAGCGCGAGCCCATCGAGTTGGACGGCGTCCGCCTGACGCTCGTCCCGGTCAAGCACGAGGTCCCCACGGTCGGTGTGATCGCCGAGGCGGGCGACTCGGCCGTCATGTTCACGTCCGACACCACCCGCACCGACGAGATCTGGCAGGTCGCCGGAACCTGCGGCCCGCGCCTCAAGGCCGTCTTCATCGACTGCTCGTTCCCCGACGAGTTCGAAGACCTCGCGTTCCGCTCCGGCCACCTGACGCCCAAGATGGTCGCCGAAGAGAGCAGAAAGCTGGGCCGCCCGGCGCGGGTGATGTGCGTGCACGTCAAACCGGGCACGCGGGAAAAGACGCTCACGCAAATCGCGGCGCGAAGCGCGGAGGGGTTGGAAGCCGTCGAGTTGGGGCGGACGTACGAGTTCTGACCCGAGCCCTCGCTGAAACCGTCCTCACTGTCATCCCGAGGTACTCCGAGGGATCTTGCCCCGCGCTTCGAGGCCCGCTCGACATGTTCAATACGGCTTCGACGCCCGAGGTATGGTCGGTCGCGGGTTCTCGCGAGATGACGAGTCGCCCGCGCCTTTAAGTCCGAGCCCCCGCGAGCGCCCGCTCGTACACCCGCCGCATCTCCTCGACGAACTTCGTCTGCGGGTAAAACTCGTACGCCTCCGTCCGCGCCGCGTCCGTCAGCTTCCACCGGAGCTGCGCGTCGTCCCGCAAGTCAAGGATGCGCCGCGCAAGCAACCGCGGCACGCCCGGCTGGGTCATCAGCGCGGTGTGCCGGTCCTCAAGCAACTCCGCGACCGTCGGCGTGACCGTGGCGGCGATCGGTAAGCCGGCCGCCATGCACGTCGCGATCGGCAGCGTCGCCACCGGCCCGGTCGCCGCGACCACCGCCATGTCCGCCACGCCGAGCAGTTCCTCGAACTCCACGCGTCGGCCCAATCGTCGCTCGGCGAACGTCATGAGGCCGGGCTGCCGCGCCTTGTCTCCGAACGTCGCGACCGCCCCCGCCTGCGGGCCCCGTCCCCAGAGCAGCAGCCGCAACTTCGGATCCAGCACGTGGAGGATCGATGCCGTCCACGCCGCCTGATCGTGACCGGATGCGCGCGTGGTTTCACCCGGGGCCAGCAGCACGTAATCCGATTCCGCAAATCCGAGCGCCGCTCGCAGCGCCGCATCCCGCCTGGCCCGCACGCGCGAAAAGTCCACGCCCGGGCGCACGAGGTGGCACCGGTTCTCGGCCAGGCCCGCGGTCACCAGCGCGCGGTGCATCGTGGACGTCGGGCAGACGACGCGGAGGTCACGGTAATTCGCGATCGCCCGCAGCCACCTCACCTGCCGGCGTGTCGGGAACGCCGCGAGCGAGTGGACGACCCGCCCGAACCCCGCCAGCGCGGCCGCCGCCAGCGATCGCCCGCCCAGTGCGTGAACCAGGTCGAACTCCCGCACCACCCCCCGCAGGCGCCACGCCGCCGCGACGGTCGACCCGTGCGTCCCGCCCTTCCCGATCGTGCGCGTCTCGACCCCGAACGCCCCCGGGCGCGCCGCGACCGCCCCCGCCGCGCGGGCCGTCTGGTAGTCGGGCTCAGAATCGTGAAGCAACAGGATCCGGGCCATAAGGCCGGGTGGTTGTAACGGCATTTCGCACCCCGTGCCACAGCACGGGAGCGCGAAAGGACGAATGACGAAATTCGAATGACGAATCAATGACGAATGACCAAGGACGAATGACGAAACGCGGAGAGGCGCTTGGGGTGCCTTCCCTGTTTGGTCATTCGACCTTCGTGCTTGATTCGTCATTCGAATTTCGTCATTCGTCATTCCTCCCCCTCCCTTCCATTACCCGCCCCCGCGCATACCATGCCCCCCATGTTCATCCACACCGTCTACTTCTGGCTCAAGCCCGGCACGCCCGACGCCGCCCGCGACCAGCTCGTCCGCGAATGCCGCGACTACCTCGGCAAGATCGAGTCCGTCCGCCACCTGTGGGCCGGCGTCCCCGCCATGACCCCGCGCGAGGTCGTCGACAACTCCTACGGCGTCGGCCTGACCGTCGTCCTCGACGACTCGGCCGGCCACGACCACTACCAGGTCGCCCCGCTGCACAAGGAGTTCATCGAGCGGAACAAGCAGCACTGGGAGCGCGTGCAGATCTACGATCACGTGGAGTAAGTCAGACTTGGACTTCGAAATGCGTCATTCAGGCGGCCGGCCGCTCCTGCTCCCGACGCCCGACCCCCTCTCCCGGACGCGCCCACCGGCGTTCTTCTAGCGACCACCACGGCCGCGTCTGGGAGAGGGCGGGGGTGAGGGCATGCACCACTCATCCGAAGTCCGGCCGGCATCGATCGGATAGTTCTTGCCCTCTCCCTAACCCTCTCCCAGACGCGGCCGCGCCTCATCGCGTACAACACTGGTCGTCGCGTCCGGGAGAGGGGACCAGGCCGCCGCGCAGCGTACGAGCCCGCCCATGATCCCCACCCTATCCCTCGCCTCCCCCGCCGACCGCGCCCGCGTCGACGCCTTCATCGCCCGCCTGCGCCTCGACCCGCGCGACGTCGCCCTCAACCGCGGGGAGCGCGCCAAGATGGTCGCGGCCGTCAGCGACATCCTCGCCGACGTCGGCGAGCGGGGGGATGACGCCCTGGTCGACTCCGCCCGCAAGTTCGACGACCCGAACTTCTCCGCCGACCAGATCCGCGTCTCGCAGGACGAGATGCGCGCCGCCCGCGAGCGCGTGCCCGCCGACCAGCTCGCCGCCGTCCGCCGGTCGATCGCACAGGTGAAGGAGTACCAGGTCGGCATCCTCCCCAACCCGCCCGCCCCGATCACCCGCCCGGGCGTCGAGCTCGGCCTCCGCTTCACGCCCCTCGACTCCGCCGGCCTGTATTTCCCCGGCGGCAAGGCCTCCTACCCGTCGAGCCTGATCATGCTCGCCGTGCCGGCGCAGGTCGCGGGCGTCAAGCGCATCGCCGTCTGCACGCCCCCCAGCAAGTACGGCCGGTCCGACCTCGTCCTGGCCGCGTGCGCCGAGCTGGGCCTGACCGACGTCTTTCGCGCCGGCGGCGCGGCCGCGATCGCCGCCCTCGCCTTCGGCACCGCCACCATCCCCGCCGTCGACAAGATCGTCGGCCCCGGCAACACCTACGTCCAACTCGCCAAGCGCGCCCTCGCCGGCTGCGTCGGCCTCGACGGCTTCCTCGGTCCCAGCGAGATCGTCACAATCGCCGACGACACCGGCAACCCCGCCTTCATCGCCGCCGACCTCATCGCCCAGGCCGAGCACGACCCCGGCTCCTGCTTCCTGCTCACGACGTCCGACAAGCTCGCCGCCGCCGTCTCCGCGGAGCTGACGCGCCAAACCGCGCTGCTCGACCGCCGGCCCGCGATCGAGAAGTCGCTCGCGAGCGACAGCGCAATCATCGTCGACCCCTCGCTGGACGTGCTAATCGACTACGCCAACAAGTTCGCCGCCGAGCACGTCAACCTGCAGACCGCCGACGACAAGGCCGTCCTCAACAAGCTGACCCACGCCGGCGCCGTATTCGTAGGCCAATACTCGCCGATCGCCGCCGGCGACTACATCGCCGGCCCCTCCCACTGCCTCCCCACCAACACCACCGCCCGCTTCTCCAGCGGAATCAGCGTCTACGAGTTCCTCAAGCGCAGCAGCGTCGCCCGCTACGACGCGCAAGGCCTCGCCGCCGACGCCCCCGGAATCATCGCCCTCGCCGAGGCCGAACACCTGTCCGGCCACGCCGCGAGCGTCCGCGTGCGCGGCAATCCATAGCACCACGGAGGACTCGGAGGTCATGGAGCGGCACGCCAATGCGCCCTCCCCTCCGTGCTCTCCGTGTCCTCCGTGGTTCACCTTCTCCGAGGTCCCCTCACACCCGCGACTCCACCGCCCCCTGCATCACCGGCCCCGCCGCCGCCTTTGCCGCCTCGGTACCCTGTACCGGCCCCACCGGCACCTCCAGAATCCTGAATGGCGGCCGGTCCGGGAACAGCTTCCGCATCAGCGGCAGCGCCACGTTGAACACCGGCACGCCCGCCGCCGTTTTGCCCTCGGGCGCGCCGTTGTGCGCGTGCCCATGGACGCACGCCGTCACCTGATATCGGTTGATCGGCTCCTCTAACCGGCTGCACCCGAGGAACGGGAAGATCTCCGGCGGCTCGTTCTCCACCGTCCCGCGGATCGGCGAATAATGCAGGACGGCGATCTTCGAGAGCGTCCGCAGCCGCAACAGCGCGGCCTCGAGCTTCATCGTCTCGTGCAGCGCCTCCTGCACGAACGCCTTGGTCGCCGGCTCGCCGAACGCCGACAGCGTCCCGCGCCCGAACCCGCCGCCGAACCCCTTCACGCCCGCGAACCCGACGCCCTTGATCTCGACCGCCTCGCCATCGAGCAACGTCATCCCGGCGTCCGTCAGCACCTTGGCGATCTCCCCGGAATGGCCCCCCTCGTAGTCGTGGTTGCCCAGAACGCCCACGGTCTGCACCTTGGCCGCCGACAATTCGGCCGCGAGCACTTTGGCCTCGTCCGTAAGGCCGTGGTCGGTCAGATCGCCGCACAACACGAGCACGTCCGCCGCCTGTGCGACCTGGGCGAGCACCGCTTGCAACGCCCCGCGGTTAGCTTCCCGGATGTGGCAGTCGCCCAGAGCGGCCAGGCGAATCGTTGCCGGTTTTTCCGAGCCATTATTCGCGGCCATGTCGGATTCCTCACAGGTGGTGTCGCCAGCATTGCACCCGATTCTTAGCCCGGCAACCGTAGAAATAGGAGAACCTGCCCCGCCCCACAGATTCACCTGCGAGCAACCGACGTGCCCCGAAGCGCCATCGGGTGTCGTCGGCACCCACTTTGCATACCATTGTCTCGTGACGCGCGGGCACGTCTCGCGGACGGAGCGCGGAGGCCGACGAACACGCAAGCGGCGCGGGTGGCGATCAGGAGGACGGTCGCCCGTGGACCGGAAACGAGGTTAATTCACATGAACGCATTGGACCGTCCGCAAACCTGCCCCGAGACCGGCCACGACCCGGCCGAGCACCTCGACGCGGGCACCAAGGCGTTCTACCTCCGCGCGCTCGACATCGTCGAAGCCGCGGGCGTGCCGTACGTCGTCGCCGGCGCCTACGCGCTTGCCTATCACGCCGACATCGTCCGCCACACCAAGGACCTCGACCTGTTCGTCAGGCGGTCCGACGTCGCGTGTTTGCTCACCACGTTCGAGGCGGCCGGTTACCGCACCGAGCGCACCCACCCGCACTGGCTCGCCAAGGTCTTCTGCGACGAGCACGACGCGTTCGTCGACTTCATCTTCCGCTCGGCCAACGGCCTGTGCGACGTCGACGACGAGTGGCTAAGTCACGCCGTCCCCGGCCAAGTCCTGACGCGCCCCGCCCCGCTCTGCGCCGCCGAAGAGGTCATCTGGAGCAAGTCGTTCGTCTGCGCCCGCGAGCGGTTCGACGGCGCAGACATCAACCACCTGATCCGCGCCCGCGGCGACACCCTCGACTGGGACCGCCTGCTCCACCGCTTCACCGGGTACGAGGAAGTCCTGCTCGCCCACCTCATGATGTACCGCTTCGTCTACCCCGGCGAGCGCGACCGCGTGCCCCAGCGCGTGCTCGATCGTCTGACCGAGATCGACCGCGCCCGCCCGCAAGCCGAGGGAAAGGTCTGCCGCGGGACGATGCTGACGTGGGACCAATACCAGGTCGACTTGTGCCAATGGGGCTATCAGGACGCACGCATCCTTCCCGGCGGGCATCTGACCACGGCCGAGGTGGACGAGTGGACGCGGGCCCCGAAGTGACGCGACCGGCGCCATGTCGCGACCTGCGCAGATTCGTTCGGGAACGCGCCCGGCCCACGCCGGAAGCGACGGCCCGAATGCATCTCGGATTCACCAGACCGCCTCACGGCAGGGTCACCCGTCTCAGGGCGAACGGCGCAAGGTCGATGTCGCTGCCGCCCCGTGCCAGCACTTGACCTATCGCCTCCCCGACGGCCGCCGAGTGCTTGAACCCGTGCCCCGAGCAGGGCGACGCGACCAGGATCTGCGGCGAATCCGGCAGCACGTCGATCACGAACCCGAAGTCCGGCGTGCACGTGTACAGGCACGTCACCGACCGCACGCACGGCCCCGTCAACTCCGGCAGCAACCGCACCGCCCGCCGCCGCATCGCCGCGATCTCCTTTGCCGTCACACCGTCGCGCGGCGCGTCCGCCGTCGTCGCCTCGCCGAACTGCTCCGTCGCCACCTTCACCCCGTCCCCCGGCCCGTCCGCAATCGGGAAGCCATAGCAGATGTCGGCGTCCGAATCGCCGGTCTGAATGAAGATCGGGAATACGCCGGGCATGTAGCGCTCGGGCGGCCCCGCCGGCGCGAACCAGTACAGCACTTGCCGCGAGACGGTAAACAATCGCGACACCGCCGGCGGCAACAGCCCTCCCACCCACGGCCCCGCCGTGATCACCGCGCGGCCCGCCACGTACGTCGCGCCGGCCGTCCGCACCCGCACGCCCGCGCCGTCCGCCTCGACCGCCAGGACCCGCTCCCCCGTGACCAGCCGCGCCCCGTGCCGCCGCGCGAGTTCGAGTTGCGCCCCCACGCACGCCTCCGGCCGCACGAACCCCGCCGACGGCTCGTAGTACCCCCGCTCGTCGTCGGCCACGGCGAACTGCGGAAACCGCCGCCGCACCTCCGCCGCCGCAAGCACCTCATGACCGATCCCGGACTGCCGCGCCGCACCGATCGTCCGGTCCAAGAATCGGGTCGACCCGTGCGACCGCTGCGCCCCCTCGCGCCCGAGGATCAACCCGCCGCACTCCGTGAGCAGGTCGGCACCCGTCTCCGCCTCGATCTCGCGCCACAACTGATGCGACCGCATCACCAGCGGCACGTAGTGCGCCCCCTCGCCGATCGCCAACCGCGTGATCCGCGTCGCCCCGTGCGACGACCCGCGGTCGTGCGGCGGCGCCAGCGCGTCGAGCCCGATCACCCGTGTCCCCAGCCGCGCCAGGTGATACGCCGCAGCGCTCCCCATCGCCCCAAGCCCGATCACGATGACATCGACACGCGCGTCCACGCCCCCGATCGTACCACCCCGCCGATCGCCACGCCGCACCTCACGGTCTCGCCGAACAACCCGGGGCAAAGTCGAACGAACTCTCCCCGGAGCGCCGCCCCGGATCGTTCCCCACATCGCACCCTGTCGCCCCCGGCCCGAACCAGATTCCCGACCGCCCCCACCGGGCCGCCTTAGACCCGTGAAGGCCGCGACCACGTGGCACGCTCGGCGTACCATAAGCACCCTCCAGCCATGCCCCTGAAAATCACAACCACCCGGTCGGCCCGGTACCCCGCTGTCGACCCGGCCCACGCAGTCAGAGGTCATCAGCCATGTCGGATGACGTCCGCGCCACGCTCGCGACGAACGGGTTCGCGATCATCGACTCGTACCTGGGCGACGACGACGTCCGTCGCCTCCTCGCATCCCTCGACGTCGGCCCGGCGCCCGTCGACGACATCGACGCATCGCTCCGCGCCCGCCGGGGCGTCGTCTTCGCGCGGCGAAACCTGCTCTCCAGTCCGACCGTCCGCACCTTCGCAGGCACCACGCCCGTCCGCTCGCTCGTCGACGCCGTCGCGCCCGGCGCCGCGCCCGTCCGCGCGATCCTCTTCGACAAGACCGGCGACGCGAACTGGACCGTCCCCTGGCACCAGGACCGCTCCATCGCCGTCCGCCGGCGCGCGGACGTCGACGGCTTCGGCCCGTGGTCCGAAAAGGCCGGCGTCGTACACGTGCAGCCGCCGCCGGCCATCCTGCGCGAAATGCTGACCCTCCGCTTCAGCCTCGACCCGTGCGACACCGACAACGGCCCGCTCCGCGTCATACCGGCCACGCACCACCGCATCCTCGACCAGCGAGAGGTCGCCGACGCCGCCGGGCGCGGTCCCGAAACCCTCTGCACCACGGCGGCGGGCGGCGTGGTGCTCATGCGCCCCCTGATCCTGCACGCCTCGTCACCCGCGCGCCGGGTCGGTCACCGCCGCGTGCTCCACGTCGAGTTTGGACCGCCCACCCTCCCCGGCGGGCTGCAGTGGGCCGTCGCATGACCCCCGAAGGATTTCGATCACGACGCGCCGACAACGACGTCACCGCCTACGTCTAGTGTGTTCTCGCAACCCATCGCAACTCGCAACTCGCAACCCGCAACCCGCAACTCGCAACCCGCAACTTCCAACCCCCTCACGACTTCGACCCGAAGTAGAACCCGACCACCGCCGCCAGCACCTCCTCCGGCTTCACTGTCACCAGGTACCGCTGCACGTTCCACTCGGCCGGCACCCGCCACAGATCGAACACCAGCGCGACCAGCACCACGCCCGCCCCCAGCGACACCAGCGCCCGCACGTCTTCGACCACCCGCGGGATCCGCCGCCCCCGGAGCAGCGTCGCCGTCAGAACGCCCAGCATGAACCCGCCGACCAGCGTCAGTGTCACCCACGCGTCGTTCGCCCGCACCCCGTCCCCCCGGGCGATCACGACACCGACCACCACGAACCCGCCCACGAGCGTCAGCCGGATCGTCCCCTTCGGCAGCCAGAGCGGTGACGGCCCGCCGTCCGACTTCGCGTGCTGCCGGGCCGCGAAATAGTGCCCGAGGATCACGAACAACAGGTCCCGCATGAACTGCGGGATCGGCCGGTCCGGCGACCGCCCCATCCAGTACCAGATCCCGCCGAACACGATCAGCGCCAGCAGTGCCCGGATGCTCCCCGCCGGCATCCCCAGCGCGTTCACCGGCCGCTCTGCCGGCCGCGCCTCGCCGCCGGGCGCCGCCCCACCCTTACCCACCGTTTCGGTCATGACCCATTCGGGAAAACCTCGATTCGTCATGCCCGCCACGCTACCCCGCCCCACCGGCGCCCCCCATGACAAACGCGCGACGCCATTCTAACGACGCCCACGTCGCGCTCCGGTTTACGGTATACGCTTTGGCCCGCCGAACGCCTTCACGCATTCTTAACCGTCTCGTCATCGACCCGGAGGGTTCACGCGCGCCCCACGCCGGAGGCGGAGCCCAAGGCGACGCCCCGGATCGACCCGCCCACCGCATCCGCGCCCCGGATCGAAACCCTCACCGCAACCGCCCCCGCGAAAGCGCGACCGAACCCCCCCCCGCGCCGAATCCCTCCCCGCCCCCGCAACGCCGCCCCGACCTTCCGGTAACCACCCCTGACGCAACGTTCGCATCCACGGAGGTCCCTGGACATGCTCGATTTTCTCGTCCGCGGCGGGTGGGCGCTGTGGGTTATCGCCGGGTGTTCGATCCTCTCGCTCGCGGTCACGCTCGAGCGCTGGCTGACCATGCGGCAGGCCGACGTCGATTCCGAAGACCTTCTCTCCAAGGTCTCCGCCAAGCTCGACTCCCAGGACGTCGACGGCGCCATCCAGGTCTGCGAGACCGCCCCCGGCCCCGTCGCCGAGACCCTCGGCATCGGCCTCCGCAAACTCACCTTCCTCGAGCGCATCGGCAAGCGCCCGGAAGAGATCGAGGGCGGCATCGTCCAAGCCATGGAAGACCACGGCGGACACGTCGTCGACTACCTCGAGCGCAACCTCAACATGCTCGCCACCACCGCCAGCCTCGCCCCCATCCTCGGCATGCTCGGCACCGTCGTCGGCATGATCAACGCGTTCGGCAACGTCCACCAGATGGGCACCCTCACCCCCTCCGCCGTCGCCGGCGGCATTTCCGAAGCCCTCCTCTGCACCGCCGGCGGCCTGATCGTCGCCGCCATGGCCACCGTCGAATACAACTACTTCGTCGGCCGCGTCAACCGCTTCGTCCTCAAAGTCCAAGCCGCCGGCACCACCCTCGTCGAACGCGTCCTGCACTCCCAAAGCAAGTCCCGCCCCACCGAAGTCGTCGGCAGCCGAACGTAGGCCGTGCGCCGGAACGAGCCAACAATGGACAATTGACAATGGACAATTGACCCTCCTCCATGCTCCTCACCCGCCGCAAAACCCCCGCCCCGCACATTCCCTTCATCAGCCTGGCCGACATCGCCTGGCAGATCATCATCTTTTTTCTCATCGCCTCCACCTGGGCCCAGAACCTCGCCCTCAGTGTCCCCATGCCCTCCGGCTCGCCCGCCAA
>Ga0196963_10000728_pt1 | contig 26204 bp, 21 predicted proteins | sample S1_5metaG_FD_148600 | JGI IMG/M metagenome (GOLD analysis project Ga0196963, IMG submission 148600) | Soil microbial communities from Anza Borrego desert, Southern California, United States - S1_5 | ecosystem: Environmental > Terrestrial > Soil > Desert | place: USA: California | collected...
AGACCATTTGGGGGCCGGGCCTGCGCCTCCCTCTCATGGCAAGATGACCTGAATGCCACTACTGTTTTCTTACGGCACGCTGCAGCAGGAAGAGGTTCAACTGTCCACATTCGGCCGCAAGCTGAAGGGCGAACCGGATTTGTTGATCGGCTACGAGCCGTCGCTCGTGAAGATCGCCGATCCGGCCGTCGCCGCGCGTCTCAAGAAAACCCATCATGACAATGCGCGTAATACCGGTGATGACTGGAGCAGCGTGCAAGGCACGGCCTTCGACGTCACCGAAGAGGAGCTCGCCAAGGCCGACGCGTTCGAGGCGCAGTACCACTACAAGCGCGTGCGCGTAACGCTCGCTTCCGGCAACGAGGCGTTCGTTTACGTTCATGCCGGCTGATCTCCGGCAGTTGTTCGACATCGAAGTGCCGGTCATTCAGGCACCGATGGCGGGTTCGCAAGGCAGTGCGCTCGCGATTGCGGTGTCGAACGCCGGTGGCCTGGGCTCCCAGCCGTGCGCGATGCTCGCTCCGGATGGCATCGAGCAGGAGCTGCGGTCGATCGCCGCCGGCACCTCGCGACCGTATAACGTCAACTTTTTCGTCCACCGCGCGCCGGTGCCGGATGCCGCGCGCGAGGCGGCGTGGCGGGAGCTCCTGGCGCCGTACTTCGCCGAGTACGGCATCGAGCCATCGGCCATCGCCGAAGGGCCGCAGCGTCTGCCGTTCAATCACGATGCCGCCGACGTGCTCGAAGCGTTCAAGCCGCCGGTGATCAGCTTCCATTTCGGACTGCCGCCTGACGGTTTGCTGAGACGCGTCAAGGGCTGGGGCTCCAAGGTGCTGTCGTCGGCGACCACGATCGACGAGGCCCGCTATCTCGAAGCACATGGCGTGGACGCGATCATCGCGCAGGGCGTCGACGCCGGCGGCCACCGCGGCATGTTTCTCGACACCGATTTGTCGGCACAGCTCGAGATGCGGCAATTGGTTCCGGCGATCGTCGACGCCGTGTCGGTCCCGGTGATCGCGGCCGGCGGAGTCGCCGGCGCCGGCGATGTGGCGTTGGCGATGTCGATGGGCGCATGCGGAGTGCAGGCCGGCACCGCGTATCTGTTTTGTCCGGAGGCGGCCCCGAGTGTCCTGCATCGTGCCGCTCTGCATAGCGATGCGGCGGCTACCACCGCGCTCACCAATCTGTTTACCGGCCGTCCCGCCCGCGGCATCGTCACCCGGTTGATGCGCGAGATCGGTCCGCTCAACGCGATGGCGCCGGACTTTCCGCTCGCCGCCACGGCGATCTTCGCCTTGCGATCGGCCGCGGAGAAGCGCGGCGTCGGCGACTTCACCTCGATGTGGGCGGGGCAGAATGCCCGGGCTTGCGTCGACATGAGCGCCGCCGCCTTGACGCAGCAGCTCGCGGCCGGTGCGCCGGCACACGCCTAAGCGCGGGTGAGCGCCGCTTTGACGCGCGCCAGGAGTTCCGGCGGCGCAAATGGCTTATGCAGCAGATCGAGCGACTTCACCTCGATGCCCAATCGCCGCGCCGCTTCCTCCGCATAGCCGCTCATGTAGAGCACCGGCAACCGCGGGTAATACGCCCGCAGCCGTGAGACCAGCTCGGGTCCGCTCATGCCGGGCATCACCACGTCGGTGACCAGCAGGTCGATGCGCAGATCGCTCGATGCCGCGCGATCGAGCGCGGTCGCGCCGTTGGTGCATTCGATCACCTGAAAGCCGCCGCGGCTCAGGACGATTTTCGCCAGCTCGCGAACGCCCGGATCGTCCTCGACGACCATCACCGTGCCGCTGCCTCGCGACACCGCGGGGGCACGCCCGTCGGCTGCTGCGTGCTCGCGGCCCTCGACGCGCGGCAGCTGGATGACGAAAGTGGTGCCGCGCCCTGGCGTGCTGTCGACCGTGATCGTTCCGCCGCTTTGCGTGACGATGCCGTGGACGGTCGGCAGGCCGAGGCCGGTGCCCTCGCCGGCCGGCTTCGTCGTGAAAAATGGTTCGAAGATGTGCTCCAGCGTGTCGGCATCCATGCCGTGGCCGGTATCCGAGACGGTGAGCTCCACGTGGCCGTCGAGATCGCGGGTCGCAATCGTCACCCGGCCGCCGTGCGGCATGGCGTCACGCGCGTTCACCGCCAGGTTCATGATCACCTGCTGCATTTGCGCCGGATCGACGTTGACATAGTCCTGCCGCGCATCGAGTGTCAGGTTCACCGCGATGTCTTCGGGAATCAGCCGCGACAGCATCGTCGCCGTCTCGCGGACGACATCGTTCAGATGCAGCCGCTCGGTCTTCAGCACCTGGCGACGGCTGAAGGCGAGCATGCCGCGGGTCAGCTCGGCGGCGCGGTTGGCAGCGATGCGAATCTGATCCGCCGCTCGGCGGGTCGGCGCATCCTCCGGCAGATCTTCGAGCAGGAACGACGCGAAGCCGCTGATCACCGTCAGCAGGTTGTTGAAGTCGTGCGCGATGCCGCCGGCCAGCTTGCCGACCGCTTCCAGGCGTTGCGACTGCCGGTATTGCTCCTCGAGTTGACGGCGCTCCGTGACGTTGACCGCGACGATCAGATCGTAGGTTTTGCCGTCGATGGCCACCGGCGTGCTGGTGACTTCGACCTTGAGCGGCTTGCCGTCCTTGCGCACGTGTGATGCGATGACCGGCAACACCGCGACGCCGTCGCCGAGCGGCAGCGACGGCTGCAGCTGTTCGGTCGAGAACACCACGGTGGCCGGCTGGCCGATCAACTCGTCTTCCCGATACCCGTACTGCGCGGCCGCCGCGCCGTTGACCCGGACGATGCGCGCATGATCCGCGCGGTCGATCAGGAACATCGCGAACGGCGAGCCTGAAAATACCGCGCGCAGCTGCGCTTCCGCGAACCGCCGCTGTTTGTCGGCCTCGATCGCTTCGAGGGCGTAGCGGATGTCGCCGGCCAGCCCTTCGAACAGCCGCTCGTCGTCGCGGTGAAAGACGCCGGGCTCGCGCGAGTACAGCCAGAACCCACCGGTGATCGCGCCATGCTCGCGCAATGGCATCGCCACAATCGCGCGGTGGCCGCTCTTGAGCAGGCGCTCGCGCCACACGCTGGGGGGCTCGGCGTGCAGGTCCGGGACCACCGCGACCTGCCCCTGGTCAAGGAACTTGCCGACGGTGCCGGTGCGAACCTCGTCGCCGACGTCGATTTCCGCACCGACGCGCAGGCGGTCTGGCACCTCGCCCGCCGACGCGGCGATGCGCACCGTCGAGCGATGTGGAATCCACTCGTAGATCACCGCCATATTGAACCGCCCGAGCGATACGGCAATCTCACAGAAACGCGACAGCATTTCGTCTCGGCTGCGGATGCGCGCAATCGCTTCGTTGATCGCGCTGCGCACGCGCAGCAGCCGGTCGAAATGCAACGCCCGCCGCGCTGCGCTGCGCTCGCGGCTGACCCACAGCAGCGTCAGCGACACATAGGTCGCGACGCCCACCGCGAAGATCAGAGCGGCGACCAGCCACGTGTTCTCGTAGACATCCACCAGCGCAGACTCGCGCGTCACGCCGGTCGCGACCATCCACGGTGTCCCGTTGACCGGCCTTGCGACGACGAGCCGGCGCCGGCCATCGCGGCCGACGACGTCGTTGGCGTCACGCACCTGGGTGGACGACGAGACAAAGCCGGGGGGCACGACGACGGAGGGTTCACCGGGTTCCGCGAGCGCCGCCGACGACAGCACGATGGCCGGAACATTTGAACGCAGCTCGAAGACCGTCGTGACCGCGCTGGCATCGGCCTTCGTCAGGAAGCGCACCGTCGGCAGCAGCAGTTGGTTGGCATCGACGCGGTAGATTGCCGCTGCCTGCGGCGGCGGTGCGGGATCGCGGAGATCGATCAGCGGCATGCAGAGATCGACGAATGGCGCAGCCGTCGACAGCCCGCGCAGCACGCCAAATACCGGCGCGCGAGCCTGGAAGCAGCGATCGAGCATGCCGTTCTCGATAGCGGGGCGTTCGTTCCGCCGGCGGGCATCGAAGATCGTGTCGCCGCGTCTGTCGATCAGCCAAACGTTCTGGTAACGCCAGGGTTCCTGCCTGGGCGCCAAGGCAGTGCGAATCAGATCCTCGAGTTCCGCGGAGCGCGAGCCGGCCATCCATTGCCGGACGGAACCGACGAAGAAAGGATCCGCTGATCTCCCTAGGGCGTCGTCGGTCCGCTCCCGATACCATTCGGCAAGTTGCAACGCCTTCAGTTCGGTGACTTGATGGAGCTCGGCTGTCTCATTCGAAAGTCCGCGGGCAACCTCGCGGCGGGCGAACCACCAAATCCCAATGATGATCGCGCCGATCAGGACGGCACCGCCGGCGACCGCAACCACCCGCCGTGGCGACGCAGGAAGCACAGATGCAGATTACACTGGTCCCACCATCGGCCCTGTTGACCTTGACGCTCGCCAAAGGCGGGTGCTAGGCTTGGCTGACGTTAACTGTTTGTAACGTAAGGAGATAGGCGAATCAGTACCGCGTCAACCCGTAAGGTCATGGTGCCCGAGGCGGGCGTCTCGACGCTGTTTGGAGCTTACGACGACAACCTCCGCCAGCTCGAATCTCTCCTGAACGTCCGCATCCGGACGCAAGGCCACGAATTGATGGTCGAGGGCGAGGCCGCGAACACGGCCAAAGTCGCGCGGCTCGTCGAACAACTGGGCGAGCTGATCGATCAGGGGCATTCGATTTCCGACCGCGACGTGAAAACGGCAGCGCAGCTGGTCGCCGAAGATGGCGGCGTCGATCTCCGCGATCATTTCCTGAAGGACGGGCAGCTCCGCACGGCGGGGAAGCGGCGGATTGCGGCCAAGTCCGCGAACCAGCGCCGCTATCTCGAAGCCATCGATCAGCACGATATCGTCTTCGGCATCGGGCCGGCGGGTACTGGCAAGACCTACCTCGCCATGGCGCAGGCGGTCACCTACCTGCTCGCCAAGAAGGTCAGCCGCATTATCCTGGCCCGTCCCGCGGTCGAGGCGGGCGAGAAGCTTGGCTTCCTGCCCGGCGACCTGCAGGAAAAGGTCAACCCCTACCTGCGGCCGCTCTACGATGCGCTCTACGACATGCTCGACATCGAAAAGGCCGAGAAGTATCTCGAACGCGGCGCGATCGAAGTCGCGCCGCTCGCCTTCATGCGCGGGCGCACGCTGAACGACGCGTTCGTGATCCTTGACGAAGCGCAAAACACGACGACCGAGCAGATGAAGATGTTCCTGACTCGGCTTGGCTTTGGCTCGAAGGCGGTGGTCACGGGGGATGTGACCCAGATCGATCTGCCAGGCGCGCGCACGTCGGGCCTGGTACAGGCGATGGAGGTCGTCGGCAAGATCGAAGGCATCTCGTTTGTCTATTTCGATGAACGTGACGTGGTGCGGCACAAACTCGTGCAAGCGATTGTGAAAGCCTACGACGTCTATGGCAGCGGACCGTCTGCACGTTAGCGTGACTTCACCGGATGCGCCGCGCGCGCTCGCCACGCGAGGCCTCGCGCGGTGGCTCGAGCGCATTGCGCCCGCGTCTGCGCGCGGCGACGTGTGTGTCGCCGTGGTGTCCGATCGCCGGATGCGTGCGCTCTACCGCCAGTTTCGCGGCAGGGATCGCGTCACCGACGTCTTGTCCTTTCCCGCCGAAACCGCCGGCTTCCTCGGAGATATCGTCATCGCCTCCGGTGTCGCCGCCCGTCAGGCGCGAGATGCGGGACACACGCTCGCGACGGAATTGAAGGTGCTGGCCCTGCACGGCCTGCTGCATCTGCTCGGTTACGACCACGAGCGCGACGGCGGTAAGATGGCGCGCGCCGAAGCGCGGCTGCGAAAGAACGCCGGACTCGCTGAAGGTTTGATCGAACGTGGTGCCGGCCGCGCCAACCGCACCGCGGCCAGAAAACGCCAGTGACCCCGCTGCTGCTGTTCCTTCTGGGATGTGCCGTGACTTATCTCGGCACGGTCTCCGCCGCGTTCAACGCGCTGATGCGGCTGTCGCTGCGCATTCACGCGGAACGCACCGAGCGCGACGATGCGTTGGGCTGGTACCTCGAGGACCCACGTCGGCTGTTCGTGCCGGCCCGTGTGCTGATCAGCGCGTTGACGATCGTCGCCGCGGCATTGCTGGCGCGCGTCACGGGATTGACGACCGTCGGGCTGCCGATCCTGATTCTGTCGATCGTCGCGATCGTCATCGCCTGCGAGCACCTGATACCCCTGATCATCGTTCGTCACGATCCCGAGCGCGTCCTCGACGTGCTGCTGCCGTCCTTCGATGCGATCGCTCGCGTCATGAAGCCGCTGACCTCGACCTTGCTGCGGATGGGGACAGTGCGGCCGAAAGAGCGTGGCAACGGCAACGGGCAGGTGTCGCCCGAGCCGGCGCTGGTCGAATCCGCGCCCGCCCACGCGGCGGTCAGCGAGCAGCAGGAGGCGGTCCAGGAAGGCCAGGCCCGGGAGCTGCTGCGCAACCTTGCCGACTTCAGGGAGACGATGGTTCGCGAGGTGATGACGCCGCGGCCGGATATTGTCGCCATCGAAAGCGACGCCACGCTCGAGCAGATGCACACCCTCTTCCGGGAACAACAATATTCGCGCCTGCCGGTGTTCAAGGACACGCTCGATAACGTTCAAGGCTTCGTCTTCATCAAAGACCTGATTCACCTGCGGCCAGGGTCGCCTCTGAACTCGCCGATCACGACGTTCATCCGGCCCGCGCACTTCGTGCCCGAAACCAAGCGCGTGCCCGACTTGCTCAAGGAATTTCAACGGAAGCGGTTGCAGAGCGCCATCGTGGTCGACGAATACGGCGGCACGGCCGGATTGGTGACGGTCGAAGATCTGCTCGAAGAAATCGTCGGCGAAATTCGTGACGAGTACGACGTCGAAATCGAGCGCATCGTCGACGAAGGCGGCGGCCGCTACCTGTTCAGCGGCAGCGCGCACGTCGAGGAAATGGCCAATCTCATGAAGGTCGAGATCGAGGGCCATGGCTTCGAGACGGTCGGCGGATATCTGTTGTCGAAACTCGGGCGGGTGCCCGCGGTCGGGGAACATCTTGAAATCGACGGCCTCGACGTCGAGATCCTCGAAACCGAGCAACGCCGCATCACGCGCGTGCGAATGAGGCGCCTCGAGCCGGTGCCCGCGAACGATCAACAAGCCGAACCGTGAAGACCGGACTCGTTGCGCTGATCGGCCGGCCCAACGCCGGCAAGTCGACGCTCCTGAATCGGCTGGTCGGACAGAAGCTCGCTATCGTGTCCGACAAGCCACAGACCACGCGCAATCGCATCGTCGGTGTCCGGCAGTACCCGGAAGGGCAAATTGTGTTCGTCGACACGCCTGGGGTGCACAAACCCCTGCACAGGCTCAACGTGCGGATGGTCGACGCGGCTCTCGACACGCTCAGCGAGGTCGACCTGGTCGCGCTTGTCGTCGACGCGACGGAGCCCCCCGGTGGGGGCGACCGCTTCCTGCTCGAGGTGGTCAAGCGATCGCGGACGCCGAAAATCCTCGTCTTGAACAAGGTGGACGCCGTCGACAAGACGTCGCTGCTGCCGCGGCTCGCCGCCTACAACGAAGAAGGGTTCGCCGATCTGGTGCCGGTGTCGGCGCTGACCGGCGAGAACGTCGACCGTCTCGAGCAGGTACTGCTGACGCATCTTCCGGAAGGCGAGCCGATCTACCCGGAGGACTACTTGACCGATCAGCCGGAGCGCTTTTTCGTGGCCGAACTGGTGCGCGAGCAGGTCCTGCAACAGACGCGTGACGAGCTGCCGTTTTCAACCGCGGTCATCGTCGACAAGTTCGAGGAAGCAGATGCGAAGGGCGTGATGCGCTTTTACTGCACCATCCTCGTCGAGCGGGAGAGTCAAAAGCCAATTCTGGTGGGCAAGGGCGGGGCGCGCATCAAGGCCATCGGCACGGCCTCACGCATCGAGCTCGAGAAATTCTTCGACGCCCGCGTGTTTCTCGACCTGCACGTCAAGGTGAAGGAGTCGTGGCGCGACGACGAGCGCGCGCTCGATTCGCTGGGTCTGCCATCGCGGCGACGCAAGTAGAAAAATTCAGACGGGACGCGATTTTCACGTGAGGCCGCGGCCTGAGTCGCGCCGGGCGAGTGTAAGATTGCGAGGATCACCATGGCCCCGCAACGCAGAATCGACGTCGTGATCGACTCCGTCAAGCGGTTGCTCCGCATTGGCGCGACGGCGAACCTGCTCAACCTGCTTCAGAAACAGCATCCGGCCGACATCGCCCAGGTCTTCGACTCGCTGCTCGATACCGAGCGTCAGACGCTGTTCTCGATTCTCGTCGAGCGCAGCGGACGGCTGGCCATGGAGACGGTCAGCGAAATGGGGCCGGAAGCCGGCGCCCGGCTGCTGACCGGACGGTCGGCCGAAGAAATCGCCAAGTTGCTGCAGGAAATCCCGTCGGACGACGCCGCCGCGCTGATCGATTACCTCCCCGAGGAATTGTCGACGGAAGTCCTCGAGTTGATGCGCCGCCGGGAATCCGGCCAGGTCGAAAGCCTGCTCGAGTATGGCGAGCAGACCGCCGGACGCATCATGAACCCGCAGGTCTTCGCGTTGAACGAAGACCTGACGGTGGGCGAGGCCATCACGGCATTGCAGGGCTCTCGTGACGTCGAGATGGTCTTCTATCTCTACGTCGTCGATGCGCGGCGCCATCTGGTCGGCGTCACGTCACTGCGTCGCCTATTACTGGTATCGCCCGAGACGCCGTTGAAGCGGATCATGACGCCGGAAGTGACCAGCGTCCGGGTGGACACGGATCAGGAGGAAGTGGCACGACAGGTCGCCTCGTACAACCTGTTGGCCGTGCCGGTCGTCGACGAGGAAAACAAGCTCGTCGGCATCGTAACCGTCGACGACGTCATCGACGTCATCAAAGACGAAGCCGCCGAAGACCTGCTGCGCCTCGCCGGTGTGTCGGGCGACGAGCGAATCGCGACGCCCGCCTTCGAAGCGATTCGCAAACGGCTGCCGTGGCTGGGTATCAATCTCGTCACGGCATTTGTCGCCGCATCCGTCGTCGCGCTGTTCGAAGGGACGATTCAGCAGGTGACAGCGCTGGCCGTGTTCATGCCGATCGTCGCCGGCATGGGCGGTAACGCTGCGACGCAGACCCTGACCGTCATCGTCCGCGGACTCGCGCTGGGCGAGCTCTCCTGGTCGAGCGCGCGAAAGGCGCTGGCCAAGGAGGCCGCGATCGGGTTGGGCAACGGCCTCGTGCTCGGCGTGATCGCCGCGGCGATTGCCTGGGCGACGAAGGCCGATCCGGTACTGGGGCTGCTGCTCGGCATGGCGATGGTCGTGAACATGTTCGTGGCGGCCACCGCCGGCACGCTGGTCCCGTTGGGCTTGAAAGCCATGAAAGTCGATCCGGCGCTGGCATCGTCCGTGTTCATCACCACCTTTACGGACGTCGTCGGGTTCGCCTCGTTCCTCGGTCTGGCGACGGTATTCCTGCGCTACCTTGTGAAAGTACAATAGGCGGCTACGGCATGCCGCTGTATACGGCCGAAGCACTCGTTCTTCGCACCTACAAGCTCGGCGAAGCGGATCGCATCGTGGTCTTCCTGACGCGGGACCGCGGCAAGAAGCGAGGCGTCGCCCCCAATGCGAGAAAGTCGCGCAAGCGGTTTGGCGCCGCGCTCGAGCCGCTGACCGAGGTGCGCGTGGCGTATTTCGAGAAAGAGCAGCGCGATCTCGTCAGTTTGAACTACGCCGAACCGGTGCGTTCTCCGCTGTCGGCCTGCAACCCCGAGGCGCTTGGCTACAGCCATTACTTCGCCGAACTGATCGACGAATGGGCGGCGGAAGCCGACGTCGATGAGCGTCTGTATCGGCTGGGGACGTCGGCGCTCGATGCGCTGGTCGCCGGCACGCCGGCCGATGCGTTGGCGCGCTACTTCGAATGCTGGTTGTTGCGGCTGCAAGGCGTCTATCCCGTGGACCTCGAGGTCTCACGCGGCGCCGCGACGTTTCTTGACGGCGTTCGCCGCGTCGCACCACGAGACGTGGATTCACTCGGCGCCAGCAGCGGCGTGCTGCGGGAGATTGAACTGGTCCATCGAAAGCTGATCGCCATGCACCTGGAGAGAGAGCCCCGTTCGGTTCGCGTCTTGAACGAGCTGCGGCGTTCGTTATGACGTTTCAGGATCTGATTCTCAAGCTGCAACAGTTCTGGGCATCGCAGGGCTGCCTGATTCAGCAGCCGCTCGACGTCGAAGTCGGCGCCGGCACTTCGCACCCGGAGACGTTGCTGCGCGTACTCGGGCCGGCGCCGTGGCACGTCGCCTATATCCAGCCGTCGCGCCGTCCGGACGATGGCCGGTTCGGGCAGAACCCGAACCGGTTGTTCAAGCACCACCAATTGCAGGTGATTCTGAAACCATCGCCCGACGAAGTGCAGCAGGTCTATCTCGACAGCCTCGAAGCCGTCGGCATCAATCCCCGGCAGCACGACATCCGCTTCGAAGAAGACAACTGGGAATCCCCCACCCTTGGGGCATGGGGTATCGGCTGGCAGGTGATGCTCGACGGCACTGAGATCACGCAGTTCACGTACTTCCAGCAGGTCGGCGGCGTCGATCTGTCGCCGATTTCCTGCGAGATCACCTACGGCATGGAACGCATCGCGATGTTCCTCCAGAAGGTCGACAACGTATTCGACATGGAATGGGGCGGCGGCAAAAAGTACGGGGAGGTGCGGCTTCGTGAAGAGATCGAGCAATCGAAGTACGCCTTCAACCAGGACACCGGCATCGACGCAGAGCGCTATGCGACCTTTCACCGGCATTTGTTCGATGAGAACTACGCGTTCGGCGAGGAGTTGTTGAAAGCCAACCTGTTGCTGCCGGCTCTCGAACACTGCTTGAAGTGCTCGCATCTGTTCAACTTGCTCGATTCGAGCGGCAGCGTCGGCGTCACCGAACGCATGGCCTACATCTTGAGAGTTCGTCAGCTGGCACTGGCGATCTGCAAAGCCTACGTCGAGCCTGTGAGCCTCGCCGCGGCGATCGGCGGGAACCGGAATTAATGGATCGCGAACTGTTTCTCGAGATCGGGACCGAAGAAATCCCCGCGGGCTGGCTGCCGGGGCTGACGGCGCAGCTTGGCCAGCTGCTCGAGGCGAAGCTGAAGGAAGCGCGGCTGGCGACGGATGAACCGATCGAGACATTCAGCACTCCGCGGCGATTAACCGTGCGCTCCGCACGCATTGCGGACCGACAAACGGATCTCGATGAATTGGTCACCGGTCCTCCGGTATCAGCGGCGCTCGACAAGGAGGGCAAGCTGACCGCGGCCGGCGCCGGCTTCGTAAAGAAGCAGGGCGCGGCTGACGAGCACATCGAACGGGTGACGACCCCGAAGGGTGAATACATCGCGGTGCGCAAGCATCAGCGCGGCAAGACGGCCGTCGACGTGCTTCCCGACGTGCTGACCGGAGTGTTGCGCGGGCTGACCTTCCCTAAGCAAATGCGGTGGGACGCGGCTCTTGCTGACGGCAAAGGGGAGTTGCCGTTCGGGCGTCCGATCCGCTGGTTGTTGTACCTCTTCGGTGGGCGCGTCGTGCCTTACACGATTTCGCGATCGCCGCTGGCCAGCGGTCCCCGCGTGCAGGACGTCAGCAGCGGCTCGCAGACCTACGGTCACCGGTTCCTGACGACGAGCGGCCGGCCCGGGCGCGCGGTCAAGGTCAAGAGCTTCGACGACTACCGGAAGCGCCTGGCGGAACACTTCGTCATCCTGGACCGCAACGAGCGGCGCGAGCGTATCGCGCGCGAGCTCGACGCGGAAGCGCGCCGGCGCGGCGGTCGCATCGCGAGATCGCTGGTCGGCCAGGGCATGCTCGACGAAGTACCCGACCTGGTCGAATACCCGGTCGTCGTGTCGGGCACGTTTTCGGAAGAGTTTCTGCGGTTGCCGGAGGAAGTGCTGACGACCACGATGATTCATCACCAGCACTTTTTCCCACTGAGCGATCAGGGACAACTGATGCCGGTGTTTCTCGCGGTGCTCAACATGGAACCCGATCAGCCCGAGATCGTCGCGCGCAACATGGAACGCGTTCTGACCGCACGCCTTCGCGACGCGCAGTTTTTTTATCAGTCGGATCGGCAGCAGCCGTTGTCCATGCACTTCGCGCGCCTCAACACGGTGCTGTTCCACAAGAAAATCGGCACCTATCAGGAAAAAGCGGAGCGCGTCAGCGCGCTCGCGGCGCGAATTGCCACCGACCTGCTGACGGCACCGGCGCTCGCCGAGCACGCGAAGGAGGCCGGCCTCCTGTGCAAAGCGGACCTCGCGACCGACATGGTCCGAGAGCTGACGGAATTGCAGGGGACGATGGGTGGCATTTACGCCCGCGAGGAAGGCAGGCCCGAGGAAGTATGGAAGGCTATCTACTTCCACTATCTGCCGGCAGCTGTCGAGGCGAACGCGCCGCCGACGCGCGACCAGCTCGGCAACGCCGCCACCACCTGGGCCGCGGTCTCACTCGCCGACAAGCTGCATACGCTCACGAGCATGTTCGCGGCAGGTGAACGGCCGACGGGATCCCGCGATCCGTACGGGCTACGGCGCGCCGCGCAAGGCGTGGTCCGAATCCTCGTCGACCTTCCGGAACTGACCGGCCTTGACTTGCGGCTGACGCTGGCCGACCTCGTGCCCGAGCATGCCGACGATGGCTTCTGGTCGTTCATGAGCGACCGCGTGCGTTTCGTCCTCGAGCAACGTGGCTACGACGTACGCAATGTCCGTGCGGTGACGCACGGTGACGTGAGGACGCTGTCGCCGCTGGCAGCGAAGCGCAAGCTCGAAGCGCTGCCTGAATTTACCGAGACAGCCGACTTCCGGCAGCTCGCGGTGCTCTTCAAACGCGTGCGCAACATCGCGAGGAACCTCGACGCGACCGCGCCGGACCTCGGCGGCACGCTGACGGAGCCTGCCGAGCAGGCACTGGCGGCTGAAGTCGATCGGCTGGCGCCGATCGTCGCCGCGACGGTGCGATCAGGCGCCGGTTACCATCAGGCTTTCGCGGAGGCCGCCAAACTCGGCCCCTCAGTCGCGAAATTCTTCGACGATGTGATGGTGATGGCGGATGATGAGAAGTTGCGCGACGCGCGACTGAGATTGTTGAGGCGGCTCGAGGGCTTGATCCTGCAGCTGGCCGATGTGTCGGAAATCGTACCCGAGGAGAAATAGTCAGGAATGGCCAAGGTCATCAAGAAGAACACGAAAGCTGCGAAACGCAAGACGTCCGCATCTGCAAACACTCCGAAGAAGTTCGTCTACTTCTTTGGCAACGGCAAGGCTGACGGCAATCGCACGATGAAAGACACGCTCGGCGGCAAGGGCGCGGGCCTGGCGGAGATGACGAATGCCGGCCTGCCGGTGCCGCCCGGGTTCACGATCTCGACGGACGCCTGCAACATCTATTACGCCAACAAGGCCAAGCTGCCCGAGAACATCGAGACCGAGATGGTCGCCGCGCTGCGCAAGCTGGAAAAGACCGCCGGTGCGCAACTGGGATCCGAGGAGAAACCGTTGCTGGTGTCGGTCCGGTCGGGCGCCAAGTTCTCGATGCCCGGCATGATGGACACGATTCTCAACCTCGGTCTCAACGACAAGACCGTGGAAGGCTTGAAGGCATGGACCGGCAACGGCCGGTTCGCGTTCGACAGCTACCGCCGCTTCATCCAGATGTTCGGGAGCGTCGTCCTCGAGATTCCGAAGTCGGCGTTCGAGCACGAATTCCAAAGCGTCAAGCACGCCCGCAAGGCGGCGCTCGATACGGATCTCGACGAAGCCGCGCTCCGCGAGGTCGTCGCGAAATACAAGAAGGTCGTCCGCGACAACACGCGCAGGGACTTTCCGCAGGATCCGATGGAGCAGCTGCGCGGGGCGCGCAACGCCGTGTTCCGATCGTGGAACAACGCGCGCGCGAAAGAGTACCGCCGCATTTACGACATTCCTGATTCGATCGGCACCGCCGTCAACGTCCAGATGATGGTGTTCGGCAACACCGGCGATCGCTCGGGCACCGGCGTCGGATTCACGCGCAACCCCGCGACCGGCGCCAAGGAGTTCTTTGGCGAGTTCCTGATCAACGCGCAGGGCGAGGACGTGGTCGCCGGCATCCGGACGCCGCAGCCGATCAGCGAGCTCGAGCGCGTGATGCCCAAGGCCTACAAGCAGCTGCGCGAGATCACGACGCGGCTCGAGCGCAACTACAAGGACATCCAGGACTTCGAGTTCACGATCCAGGACGAGACGCTGTACATGCTGCAGACGCGCAGCGGCAAGCGCACCGGCTACGCCGCGGTGGTGATCGCGACGGATCTCGTGAAAGAAAAGCTGGTGACGCCGAAGGAGGCCTTGCTGCTGGTCGACCCGGAAGCGCTGTCGCAGTTGCTGGCGCCCGGCTTCGATGCCAAGGAATGGAAGCAGCATGAAACGGTCACTCGCGGCCTGCCGGCATCGCCCGGCGCGGCGTGCGGCAAAGCCGTCTTCACCGCCGACACCGCGGTCGAGTGGACCAACCGCGGCGAGCCGGTAATCCTGGTGCGGCGTGAAACCGTCCCGGACGACATCCATGGCATGTGGGTGGCGCAGGGTGTGTTGACGGCCACGGGCGGCATGACCTCACATGCCGCAGTCGTTGGCCGGCAGATGGGCAAGCCGTCGATCGTCGGCGCCGGCGAGCTGCGCATCGACGAGCATGGCAGGTCCTTCACCGTCAAAGGCAAGACGGTCAAGGAGGGCGACTACGTGGCGTTCGACGGCCTCACCGGAGAAGTGAAGCTCGCCAAGGTCGCGTCGCAGCCGAGCGAAATTCTTCAGGTCGTCACCGGCAAGATGAAGCCGGCCGATTCGCCGATCTACCAACGTTTCAGCCAGCTGCTCGAGTGGACCGACAAGTTCCGCCGGCTTGGCGTGCGCGCCAACGCCGATCAACCCGATCAAGCCGAGCTCGCCTACGCCTTTGGCGCCCGCGGCATCGGTCTCTGCCGCACCGAGCACATGTTCTTCGGCGAAGGCCGGATTCCGATCGTGCAGCGGATGATCCTCGCCGACAACGAGGCCGACCGTCGCGCCGCATTGAACGAGCTGCTGCCGATGCAGCGTGATGACTTCTACGGTGTCTTCAAGGCGATGAAGGGAACCGCCGTCACGATTCGCACGATCGATCCGCCGCTCCACGAGTTCCTGCCGAAGCGCGAAGAGTTGATGGTCGAGATCGCGACGATGGAGGCCAAGGGGCAGAAGGGCCGTGGGCTCGAGGAGAAACGCACCCTGCTCGGCCGGGTCGAACAGCTGCACGAGTTCAACCCGATGCTCGGCCATCGCGGCGTGCGTCTCGGCATCACCTACCCCGAGATCACCGAAATGCAGACGCGCGCGATCATCGAAGCGGCCTGCCGGTTGAACAAGGAAGGCCTCAAGGTCGTCCCCGAGATCATGATCCCGCTGGTCGGCGACGTCCGCGAGCTTCGCGATCAGAAGGCGATCGTCGAACGCGTGGCCGACGAGGTGATGAAGCAGCAAGGCGTCAAGATCAAGTACTTGATCGGGACGATGATCGAGGTGCCCCGCGGCGCGTTGACCGCCGACGAGGTCGCGACGGAAGCGCAGTTCTTCTCGTTCGGCACCAACGATCTCACCCAGATGACGTTTGGCTTCTCGCGCGACGATGTCGGCAAGTTTTTGCGGATCTATCAGGACAAGAAGATCCTGGAGAAGGATCCGTTCGCGACCTTCGACGCGGCGGGCACCGGACAGCTGGTCGCGATGGGCGTCGAGAAGGGCCGCCGGGCCCGGCCCGACCTCAAAGTCGGCATCTGCGGCGAGCACGGCGGCGATCCGTCGTCGATTCACTTTTTCCACAAGGTGGGGCTCGATTACGTGAGCTGCTCGCCGTACCGCGTGCCGGTGGCACGCCTGGCTGCCGCGCAGGCGGCACTGAGCGTCAAGGTCGGAGATTGATTCGCTATTTCGTCCACAGGGGCGGCCGCACCGAGCGGGTCGATCGCCTCGACACGGCGTGGCTGTCGCCGGACAGCGGCGCCGTGGTGTGGGCGGACATCGCCGAGCCCTCCGAAGCCGATGGCGCAGTGTTACGTGATGTCTTCGGCCTCCACGAGTTTCCCGTCGAAGCCGCGCTGCGGCGCGAAACCAACCCGAAGGTCGAAAGCTACGGCAAGTATCTCTACATCGTGCTGCACGGCATCAACTTCCAGGCCGCGGAGCACACCTTCGAGACGCACGAGACCGACTTCTTTCTCGCGGCCCATTTCCTCGTCACCATCCACGACGGCCAGCGCCGCAGCATCGCGCACATCATCGATCTGTGCGGCCGCGCCGAGCACATTCTCGCCGAGGGTCCGGTCGCGCTGCTGCACCGCATTGTCGACACGATGGTCGACCACTATCGGCCCGAGGTCGATGAGCTCGAGCAGCGGCTCGACGAGATTGAAAAGCAGGTCATCGAATCGCCGTCAGAAACGCTGACGGCGGACATCCTCGCCATCAAGCGTGACATTACGACCTTGCGGCGCATCGTCATTCCTCAGCGCGACGTGGTCGGCCGCCTGTCGCGACGCGAATTCGATCTGATCGGTCAGGAAATGGCGTATCGGTTTCGCGACGTCTACGATCAGTTCGCGCGCATGGCCGACGACGCGATTGTGTTCCAGGACCGGGTCACCGGGATCCTCGACGCCCACCTCGCGAGCGTCTCGAACCGCCTCGCCAACGTGTCGAAAGTGCTGGCGGTCATCGCCGCGCTGTTCGGCCCGATGACGGTGATTACCGGGCTGTTCGGCATGAACGTGCCGCTGCCCACGCTGATGGGCGACCCGCGCTACCAGTTCTACGAGATCATCGGCCTGATGACGGTGATGAGCGCGGCGCTGTTCTTCTGGTTCAAGAAGTCGGGCTGGTGGTAAGTGGGGCGCATCAGCCGGCTGCCTGACGATCTCGCCAATCAAATCGCCGCCGGCGAAGTGGTCGAGCGGCCGGCGTCGGTCGTGAAGGAGCTCGTCGAGAACGCGATCGACGCTCAGGCGACCCGCATCTCCATCACCGCGGAATACGGCGGCAAGAAGCTGATTCGCGTGGAAGACGACGGCATCGGCATGGACCCCGACGACGCGCGGCTGTGCCTCGAGCGCCATGCGACGAGCAAGATTCGCCGCGCCGATGATCTGGGCGCGATCGTCACACTCGGGTTTCGGGGCGAGGCGCTGCCGTCGATTGCGTCGGTGTCGCATTTCCGGCTGCGCTCGCGGGCCCGCGGCGCCGACAGCGGCACCGAGATCCGGGTCAACGCCGGCCTCATCGAATCGGTCGTCGAATCGGGCGGCCCCGAAGGGACGATGGTGGAAGTCGCGGACGTGTTCTATAACCTGCCGGCGCGCCGCAAGTTCCTGAAGTCGGACGCCGCGGAAGCGGCGCAGGTGTCACGCTTCGTGACGCAACTGGCGCTGTGCTACCCAGAAGTCGGGTTCACGCTGGTCAGCTCCGGCAGGAAAGTGATCAGCGTGCCGCCGGTCACGAGCTTGTCGGACCGCCTCTATCAGCTTTACGGCGATCGTCATGATCTGGTCGCGGTCGAGCGTGAGTTTGGCGGTCTGCGCCTCCACGGCTACATCGCCGCGCTCGCCGAGCAGGGACCGGTGCGTGGTCCACAACACGTCTTCGTCAACCGCCGCATCGTCAAGGACCGCACCATCGCGCACGCGATTCTGGACGCCTACAGCGTGGCGACGAACAAGGAGCGCAGTCCGGAGGTGCACCTGTTTCTCGACGTGCCGCCCGATCGCGTCGACGTCAACGTCCACCCGACGAAAGCCGAAGTGCGCTTCCGCGAACAATCGCTGGTACATGAAATGGTTCGCCGCGCGCTCGGCGATGCGCTCGGGAAAGGACCGGCGCCGGAACTGACGCTGCGCCCGAGCGACGTGATGCCAGGACGTCCGCTGCAGCCCTCGATTCCGGGCGCGTTGCATGGCGGGAGTTTCCCGAGCCGCTGGGCGCCGCCCCTACCTGGTGCCGGTGCGGGTCCGGGCTTCACGAGCGGCGCACATCACGAACGTTCCGAGCCGGGGGCCACCGCCAGCGCGGATGTCGAAGGTTCGCCGCTTCGCGACCAACCGCCGGTGCGGCCGATGATCGCGCTCGGACAATTCCGCGACACCTTCATCATCGCAATGGACGACGAGGGGTTGTGCATCATCGATCAGCACGTCGCTCACGAGCGCGTACTGTTCGAGCGGATCATGGAGAAGCTGACGACGCAGTCGCTGGAGAGCCAGCGGCTCCTGATTCCGGTGGTCCTCGAATTGCCACCGGCCGAGCGGGCTGCGCTCGTCGGCAAACGCGAGGCGCTCGCGCGTTTTGGATTCGAGGTCGAAGAATTCGGCGGCGACAGCATCAAGCTGACCGCCGTGCCCGCGTTGCTCGATCCTCACGAATGCGACAGCGCCCTGCGCGCGCTCGCCGAAGACCTGGACGGGCTGGATCGCGGGTTGAGGATTGAGGATGCGCTGAAGCAGATTGCGGCGACTACGGCGTGCCACGCCGCGGTCAAGGCCCACTATCCGCTGACGCTCGAGAAGATGCATCACATCCTCGACGAGCTGCGAGCCACCGCGTATTCGACCGTATGCCCGCACGGCCGGCCGGTCATGCTGCGGATCACGCGGCGGGAAATCGAAAAGAACTTTGATCGAATATAGGCGGGAGGCAGGCACGTATGCACAGGTTGCTCGTAGTATTGCCGCTAGCCGCCGTCCTGTGGGGCGGCTGCGATGCGACCGGGGCCGAGCCACAGGCGCCAAACCGCCAGGCCGAACGACAACGCATGGTGAACGAACAACTCAAGGCGCGTGACATTCGGGACAGCCGCGTGCTGGCCGCCATGGAGAAGGTGCCGCGTCACGAATATGTGCCGGAACCGCAGCGCGCGCTGGCGTACGGCGACCATCCATTGCCAATCGGCTACGACCAGACGATTTCGCAGCCCTACATCGTCGCGTTCATGACGCAAGGGCTGCGCGTCGAGGCGGCGCACCGCGTCCTGGAGATCGGCACCGGATCCGGCTATCAGGCCGCCGTACTCGGCGAGCTGGCTAAAGAGGTGTACACGATCGAGATTGTCGAGCCGCTGGCGAATCGCGCCCGCGACACGCTGCGTGCACAGGGATACCGCAACGTCCATGTGCGTTTCGGCAATGGCTATCTCGGGTGGCCCGAGCATGCACCGTACGACCGCATCATGGTCACGGCCGCACCCGAGTCCGTCCCCCCGGCGTTGGTCGAGCAATTGAAGGTCGGCGGCATCATGGCGATTCCGGTCGGCGACGTGGTGCAGGAGCTGCGCATCCTCCGCCGCACCGATCGCGGCCTCGAAACGATCGATACGCTGCCGGTGCGATTCGTGCCGATGACCGGGAAGCCCGGGGCGTGACGCGCGATTGACGCGATTACTCACGGTGGGGCCACTCGTGATCGTCGTCGCGGCCGCACTGGTCTGGCTCACCCTGCCGGGCCGGCCGCTCGGCGCTATCGAACGCGGCGGCGGCGGGCCACCGACGGTCGTGCTTCTCCACGGATACGGGTCCAACGCGAACGACTGGCTGCAATTCGAGCAGGCGTGGACGTTTCCAGCGGCGACGCGCCGCATTTACCCGCAGGCGCCGTTACGGGGACCGGGGGGCCGGCGTGGCTGGTGGTGGCTGGGGTTGGAATGGTACGTGCCCCCTGGCGAGCGCCTGCCTGACATGACGGCAGCCAGTCCAAACGGCATTGCGACCGCGGCGGCGATGGTGCGCGCCCTTCTCAAAGATCTCGAGCAACCGATCATCCTGGGAGGGTTCTCACAGGGCGCAATGACCAGTGCCGAGATCGCGTTTCACACCGATCAGCCGCTGGCTGGCCTCGTGCTGATCGGCGGAACCTCGGTCAATGAAGATTCGTGGGCCGAACGCTTCGCCAGCCGCCGGCACCTGCCGGTGTTCATCGCCCACGGTCGAAACGACGGTGTGCTGTCGTTCGCAATCGCCGAACGTTTTCAACAGCGTCTAAAGGCGTCTGGCATCGACGTGACGTGGCTGCCGTTCGAGGGGGGACACGACATTCCCGCGGAAGTGGTGGCCGGCGTCAACGCGTTCGTCCGCCGCGTGGTTCAGTTACAATCGCCGCCGGAGAGAAACTGATGTGTTTGAGCTCACGATGGTTGGGGGCGGGTCTGGCTGTAGTCCTCGCGACCGCGTCGCTGCACGGCCGGCAGGCGCGCAAGGTTGACGACGCGACGCTGCTGAAGCCCGCGGATGGCGAGTGGGTGACCTACGGGCGGGATTACGCCGAGACCCACCACAGCCCGCTGAAACAGATCGATCAGAGCAACGTCAGCCGGCTCGCCACGGCATGGTCGGTCGAGGTCGGCTCGGATGGCAAGCTCGAAACCACGCCGCTGGTGTTCGACGGCGTTCTGTACGGTTCGTCGACGTGGAGCCAGGTGTACGCGATCGATCTGCGCACGCAAAAGCTGAAGTGGCAATGGGATCCGGGCCTGGTACGCGGCGGCTTCGCCGCGATGGGCCCGCGTCCGTGCTGCGGCCCGGTCAACCGGGGTGTGGCGCTGTACGACGGCAAGGTCTACGTCGGCCTGCTGGATGGCCGTCTCGTCGCGCTGAACGCCGAGAACGGGGCCGTGGTGTGGTCGGTTCAGACGACACCGCCAAATACGGATTACACGATCACGGGCGCGCCGCGCATCATCAAGGGCAAGGTGGTGATTGGACAGGGCGGCGCCGAGTACGGCGTCCGCGGCTTCCTCGCCGCGTGGGACGCGCAAACCGGCAAGCTCGCGTGGAAGTGGTACGTCGTTCCCGGTGACCCCGCCAAAGGCTTCGAGGACGACTCGATGGCCGCGGCGGCGAAGACCTGGTCGGGCCAATGGTGGAAGTATGGCGGCGGCGGAACGCCGTGGGATGGGATCGCCTACGATCCGGAGCTCAATCTGGTCTATGTCGGCACCGGCAACGGCTCGCCCTGGAACGCCAATCACCGCAGTCCCGGCGGCGGCGACAATCTCTATCTGTCGTCGATCGTCGCGCTCAACGCCGACACCGGCAAGTACGTCTGGCACTATCAGACGACGCCGGGCGACAACTGGGATTACAACGCGGCGCAGCCGATGATTCTCGCGGACCTGACGATCGCGAATCAGCCGCGCAAGGTGCTGATGCAGGCGCCGAAGAACGGCTTTTTCTATGTTATCGATCGCACGAATGGCAAGCTGATTTCCGGTCAGCCGTTTGCCTATACCTCATGGGCGACGTCGATCGACATGGAGACCGGGCGCCCGAAGGAGACCGAGCAGGCGCGCTATCGTTACACGCCGGTGCGCCTGTCGCCGTCGCCAGTGGGCGCGCATCACTGGCCGCCAATGGCATTCAATCCGGTGACCAAGCTGGTGTATTACGCCGGTCAGGAGACCAGTTCGGTCTTTGCGATGGAAGAGAAGTTCGACTTCAAGGAAGGGCAGTGGAACCTTGGCATCCGCCGCGGACAGGGCGCGATTCCGACACCGCCGCCGCCGGATCCGAAGGCCCCGCCGCCGGGAGGCTTCTTCGTCGCGTGGGATCCCATCGCCAATAAACAGGCGTGGCGCATTCCATTCCAACCTGCCGGTGGTGCCCTGTCGACCGCGGGTCAGTTGATCTTCGTCGGCAATGGCGCCGGCAAATTGTTCGCGCTCGATCCGTTGAGCGGCAAGACCCTGTGGGAGACGCAGCTGCTTCCTGGCGGAGTGGCCACCCCGATCAGTTACGAGCTCGATGGCACGCAGTACATCGCGGTGATGGGTGGCATCTCGAAAGGGCGCATCTATTCGTTCGCGCTCGATGCCAAGCAAACGATGCCGTAGTGTGACGCGAGCGGCGGCGGGGCAGGCGTCCCGCCGTCACTCAGACGAGCCGGTCACCCCGCCGCGACGTTTCTTCCACCATTCGAGCCGCTTCTTCACTTCGCGCTCAAACCCGTACTCGGTCGGCCTGTAGAATTCGCGCCCTTGCAGGTTCGCGGGGAGGCAATCCATGTCTGCGACCGCGTCGGCTTCGTCGTGCGCGTACTTGTAGCCCTTGCCGTACTCGAGCTGCTTCATCAGCGCGGTCGGCGCGTTGCGGATGTGCAGCGGCACGGGCGCCGCGAAGTCGCGCTTCGCTGCGTCGGCCGCTTCGTTGTACGCCATGTAGACGGCATTGCTCTTCGGCGCCGTCGCCATGTAGAGCACGGCCTGCGCGAGCGCGGTGTTGCCTTCAGGCATGCCGATGAAATGGACCGCGTCCTTCGCGGCGACGGCGATGGTCAAGGCCTGCGGGTCGGCGTTGCCGATGTCTTCCGACGCGAATCGAATCAGCCGCCTCGCCACGTACTTCGGATCCTCCCCGGCCTCGAGCATGCGCGCCAACCAGTAAATCGAAGCGTCCGCATCGCTGTTGCGCAGCGACTTGTGCAGCGCGGACATCAGGTTGTAGTGCTCCTCGCCGCTCTTGTCATAGAGCAGCATCTTGTTGGTCAGGAGCTTTTCGAGCAGCGCCTGATCGATGCGCGGCCGTCCGGCGGGCTGCGGCGCCGACGACACGGCGAGCTGCAGCAGATTCAGCGCCGCGCGTGCATCGCCATTCGCGAACCGCGCCATCGCCAGCAGCGCGTCATCGCCAGCCTCGGGATCGAGCCGGCCAAGACCGCGCTCCGCGTCGGTCATCGCGGTCCGCAGGATGCCGACAATCGCGTCCTCGTCGAGCGGTTTGAGCACGAACACTTTCGATCGCGACAGCAGCGCGGCGTTGACCTCGAACGACGGGTTCTCGGTGGTGGCGCCAATCAGCACGATGTCGCCGCTCTCGACGCGAGGCAGAAAGGCATCCTGCTGGGCCTTGTTGAAGCGGTGAATCTCGTCGACGAAGACGATGGTCCGCTTGCCGGTCATGCGGCGGCGGCGCTCGGCGGCCGCCATCACCTCTTTGACTTCCTTGATCCCCGACAGCACGGCGCTGAAGGCGATGAATTCGGCCTGTGTGAGCTCAGCCACCAATCTGGCCAGCGTCGTCTTGCCGGTGCCCGGCGGGCCCCAGAGGATGATCGATTGCAGCAGGTCGCGCTCGATCATCTCGCGCAGCGGCCGGCCGGGCGCGACGAGGTCGTCCTGCCCGACGATCTCGTCAAGCGATCGCGGCCGCATGCGCTCGGCGAGCGGGATCGTCTTCGGGTCGATCGGCGGCGGTTCCTCGTCGAACAGGCTCATGACCGCGGCCCCCCTGCCGGACGACCGCGGCCGAGCGCCGCTCGCTGCCGTTGTGCCTCGAACAACAACAACGCCGCCGCCACCGCGGCGTTGAGCGATTCGATGGCGCCATGCATGGGGATGCTGACGTGTTCGTCCGCGACGTCGAGAAACTCCTCACCGAGGCCCGCGCCTTCGCCGCCGAGCAACAGTGCGGTAGGTCTCGCGAAATCGACCGCGTACATCGACGCGCCGCCGCGCGGCACCGCGGCGAGAATGCGGACCTCCTTGCGCTTCCAGCCCGAAACCAGCGACGCCAGGGCGCGATGCCGCACCACGGGAACGTGAAAGGCGCTGCCCATCGACGCGCGCAGCGCCTTCCAGCTCCACGGGTCGGCCGACAATTCGTCGAGCACGACTCCGGTGGCGCCGGCCGCCGCCGCCGATCGAATCACCGCACCCGTGTTGCCTGGATCCTGCAGGCCGGCGGCCGCGAGGACGAGCGCCGGCGGCGGCGACAGCGCCGCCGCCGTCGTCACCGATGGTGTGCGTGCGCTCGCGACCACACCGGTCGGCGTGTTTACCGGCGACAGCGCATTGAGCACCGTGCCCGACACCTCCACCACCTGCGCGCCGCGGCGCTGCAGGCGCTCGACGATGACCTGCTCGTCGCGCGTCGGCGGGCCGCAGATCGCGATTTTGTCGACGGCGACGCGCGCGTTCGCCGCCTCACCGAGTAGGTGCCACCCGTCGAGCAGCATCCGCCCGCCCGCGCCGCGGGCCAGCTCGCGGAATTCCTTGACGATCGGATGTTGGCGGCTGGTAATCACGTCTCTCTATATTCCCTCATATGCTAAACTTCGAAGTTTGAGCGATGAAGGAAAAGCTTCTCAGAAGATTTGAAGAGCAGGTCAACGCGCTCGAGCGCGAGCTGAAGATGGAGCTCCCGAAGGAGATCCAGCGCGCGCGGGAGCTGGGCGATCTTCGCGAGAACGCCGAGTACCAGGCGGCAAAGGAGCGTCAGACCTACGTCAACGCTCGCATTGCCATGCTCAAGCGCCGCATGAGCGAGATTGCGCTGATGAATCTGGATCGCATTCCGCACGGCAAGGCCGGCTTTGGATCGACCGTCACGATTCGCGAAAAAGACCAGGACATGGTCTATCAGCTGGTGATGCCTGAGGATGCCGATGCCGAGAAAGGCCTGATCTCCACGTCCTCGCCGATCGGCCGCGCCATTCTCAACAAGGAAGAAGGCGACGAAGTCACCGTGTCGACACCGAACGGCACCCGCAAGTTCGAAATCCTCAAGCTCGTCACCATTCACGACGACCTCTAACTCCGAGTTCGATTGACCGAGCCTCGCGAGTCGTACTCACCGGAACGACGAACGGCCCTGCTGTTCACGGGGACCGGGGCCGACGGTGCGTACCATGCCGGGGCGATGCGTGCCCTGCAGGAGGCCGGCGTCAAGATCGACGTGGTCGGCGGCCGCGGCATCGGCGCGGTGTCCGCGGTACTTGCCGCGGTGGATGGCGCGTCGCAGTTATGGGAGCCCGGTGGCTTCTGGCGCTCCGCCACGGTGCCGCAGTTGTACCGCTGGCGCTGGCCGTTCACGGTGCTGAAATGGCTCGGCATCGCGCTGCTCATCGTGCTGGCCATTCCGGCTGCGGCGCTACTGCTCGGCCTGGTGGTGTATCCAATCGCGATGATCCTCGGCATGGCGGGACTCGACGCCGGCGCGCGCTTCGTCGAGAGCTTCGTATCGACGCTGGTGCTGGCGTTCGTGCCGGCGGCGCTGCCGACGTGGATTCCTCGCCTCGCGGCGCTGTGCGCGACCGCGGCATTGCTGGTGCTGGGGGTGGGCGCCTGGCTGTCATGGTGGAACTCGCCGTTGTACCGGCGCTCGACCGGCAGCCGCCTGTGGGCGCTACTCGGATCGCCAATCGACGCCCACATCGCAATCACACAAGCCATTGAAGCGGTGTGGCGGTTGCTGAAGGGCGGCGCCGCCATCAAAACCCCCGAAGCGGACGATTTGAGCCGCAGATACTCCGAACTGCTCTCGGAGAATCTGGGTCAACCCGGCTTTCGTGAGTTGTTGCTGGTCGTCCATGATCTCGATGCGAGCCGAGATCTCGTGTTTGGCGTGCTGCGCGATCCGTTTCGCCGCATGTTGTTTCCCGCGCCGGGCAGCGTGTCGGCGGCCCGCCGCGCGGAAGCGCACGATCTCGCCGGCGGCACCCAGGGATTTCTCGCGGATGTTTTGGCGGCGGCGTTGAGCCTACCCACCGTGAGCGATCCCCGCCTGGTGCGTTTCACGCCGGATTCTTACTGGCGCGGCGAGACGCATCGGCTCAGCGATCGGCCCGCGAGTATCGGCCGCCTGCTCGAAGAAGCGGCGGCGGCCGGTGTCGAGCAGGTGTTAGTGGTGGCCGCCGTGGCGGAACCACCAGGCCCTCACGAACTGCGCCCGCCAAGGCTCGACGGCCTTGGCCGCGTCGGCGAGCACATCGCGTCGACGGAAGCCGTTGCGCTCTCGGACGCGCTGCGCCATCTGCACCACCGCTTTCAAGGCGTCTACGTGATCCGGCCGTCGCACAACCCGATCCGGCCGCTCGACCTCACCGGCGCCTACGACGAGCACTCCGATCGCGTGCAGTCACTCGACGAGCTGATGGAACGCGGCTACGAGGACGCGTATCGCCAATTCATCGAGCCGTTCCTGGGCGCGTCGGGGGATCGCGTCAGCCCACAGATTAAACACAGATTAGACACAGATTAGGCGCATTTATGAAGCGCTCAACTAGGACGACTCGGCTAAAGCACGATTACTAATCTGTGCTTAATCTGTGTTTAATCTGTG
>Ga0196963_10000729_pt1 | contig 26150 bp, 19 predicted proteins | sample S1_5metaG_FD_148600 | JGI IMG/M metagenome (GOLD analysis project Ga0196963, IMG submission 148600) | Soil microbial communities from Anza Borrego desert, Southern California, United States - S1_5 | ecosystem: Environmental > Terrestrial > Soil > Desert | place: USA: California | collected...
CGAGCTTCGAGCTTCGAGCTTCGAGCTTCGAGCTTCGAGCTTCGAGCTTCGAGCTTCGAGCTTCGAGCTTCGAGCTTCGAGCTTCGAGCTTCGAGCTTCGAGCTTTCGAGCTTTCGAGCTTCGAGCTTCGAGCTTCGAGCTTCGGCTACAGCTCCGTCGGCTTGTCCGTCACATCCTCGTCGCGCGGGCAGCGCGCCACGCCGGTCAGCACGTCGTCGCCCTCGAGGTTGATGACGCGCACGCCCTGCGCCGCGCGGCCCGTGGTGCGGATGTCGTCGACCTTGGTGCGCACGGCCTGGCCGCTGCGGCTCATCAGCATGAGCTCGTCGCCCGGCTTGACCGCGAGGCTCGCGACGACCGGACCGTTGCGGTCGCTGGTCTCGATGTTGATCACGCCCTTGCCGCCGCGGCGCGTCAGGCGGTAGTCCTCGAACGGCGTGCGCTTGCCGTAGCCCTTGGCGCAGATCGTCAGCACGTCGGTGCCCGGCTCGAGGCGCAGCAGGCTGACGACCTTCGCGCTGGGCGAGAGATCGACACCGACCACACCGCCGGTGTCGCGGCCCATCGGCCGGCAGTCGGTCTCCTCGAAGCGGCAGGCCTGGCCGTCGTCGCTGGCGATCAGCACCTGGTCGTTGCCATGCGTGATGATCACCTCGACCAGCGTGTCGCCTTCGGTCAGCTTGATGCCCTTGATGCCGCCGGCGCGCGGGTTGCCGTACGCCGACAGCGCGGTCTTCTTGACCTGGCCCTGCACCGTCGCCATCAGCAGGAACTGGTCGTCGCGGAACTCGCGCACCGGGATGGTGGCGGTGATGTGCTCGCCTTCGGCCAGCGACAGCACGTTGGCCAGCGCGCGGCCGCGGCCGGTGCGCGAGGCCTCGGGAATCTCGTAGACCTTCAGCCAGTAGAGCTTGCCGGTGTTGGTGAAGATCAGCAGGTACTGGTGGTTGGTCGCGGTGAAGACCTGGCTGATGAAGTCCTCGTCGTCCTTGAGGCTGCTGCCGCTGACGCCTTTGCCGCCGCGCCGCTGCACGCGGAAGGTGTCGACGGGCAGGCGCTTGATGTAGCCGCTCTTGGTGACCATCACCACGCACGGCAGGTCCTCGATCAGGTCCTCCATCGAGAGGTCGCCGGCGTCGCCGACGATCTGCGTGCGGCGCTCGTCGCCGTACTTCTCGGCCAGCTCGGCGAGGTCGGCCTTGATGATGCCGTACTGGCGCTCGTCGCGCGCCAGGATGTCCTTGTAGTCGGTGATCGCCGCGACCAGCGCGTCGTGCTCGGCCTGCAGCTTGTCGCGCTCGAGGCCGGTCAGCCGGCGCAGCTGCATGTCGAGGATCGCCTGGGCCTGGCGCTCGCTGAAGCCGAGGCGGTCGATGAGCCCGGCGCGCGCGATGTCGGTCGACTCGGAGGAGCGGATCAGCGCGATGATCTCGTCGATGATGTCGATCGCCTTGAGCAGGCCCTGCAGGATGTGCAGCCGCGCCTCGTCGCGCTCGAGGAAGAACCGCGTCCGGCGGATGATCACTTCCTTGCGGTGCTCGACGTACGCCTGGCACATGCGCTTGAGGCCGATGTTGCGCGGGCGCCCGCCATCGAGCGCGATCATGTTGATCGCGAAGTTGTACTGCAGGCTGGTGTGCTGCCACAGCTGGTTGAGCACGACGTCCGGATCCTCGCCCTTTTTGAGCTGGATCGCCAGGCGCACGCCGTCGCCCACGACGTCGGCGTTGACCTGGTAGAGGCCCTTGACCCGCTCCTCCTCGGCCGCCGACATGATCGACTGCTTGATCGTCGCCAGCTTGATGCCGTACGGGATCTCGAAGAACACCAGGGTCTCGCGGCCGTCGACGATCTCGCGCTTGTACTGCGCGCGCATCACGACGCGGCCGCGGCCGGTCTCGTACGCCTCGCGCAGGCCGGCGCGGCCGCAGATCGTCGCGCCGGTCGCGAAGTCGGGACCCTGGATGAACTTCATCAGGTCGCCGACCGTGCAGCCCGGGTTGTCGATCAGGTGCGTGATCGCGAGGCAGACCTCGCGCAGGTTGTGCGACGGGATGTTGGTCGCCATGCCGACGGCGATGCCCGACGAGCCGTTGACCAGCAGGTTCGGCAGCTTCGCCGGCAGGACGGTCGGCTCCTGCAGGCGGCCGTCGAAGTTCGGGCGGTGGTCGACGGTGTCGTACTGGATGTCGTCGAGCATCATCTCGGCGACGCGCGTCATGCGCGCCTCGGTGTAGCGATACGCCGCGGCGGAGTCGCCGTCGATCGAGCCGAAGTTGCCCTGGCCGTCGACCAGCTCGTAGCGCAGCGAGAAGTCCTGGGCCATGCGCACCATCGCGTCGTAGACCGAGGTGTCGCCGTGCGGGTGGTAGTTGCCGAGGCAGTCGCCGACGATCTTGGCGCACTTCATGTACTTGTGCGTCGGCGTCAGGTTCAGGTCGCGCATCGCCTGGAGGATGCGCCGGTGGACCGGCTTGAGGCCGTCGCGCAGGTCGGGCAGCGCGCGGTCGATCAGCACGCTCATCGCGTACGTCAGGTAGCTTTCGCGGACCTCGTCCTCGAGCGTCAGATCGTTCGAGGGACCGGCATTTTCCGTGGTCATTCGCGCTCCATGCCCGCCGAAACCGGCAAGCGGCGCAGTCTACCCCGGTGGCGACGTGGGCAAGGGTTCCGGGGGACCCGGTCGGCCGCCGAGAGGGCCGCGACAGCCCACCCGCCGGTCAGCGTTCGACCATCTCCGCGACCACCGCGATCAGGCCCTCGACGACCCGCGCGTAGCGCTCCCAGACGACCTTGTCGACGGTGTCGGTCGGCTGGTGGTAGTGCGGATAGCGGAACGGCGCGGTGTCGGTGACCATCACCCCTGGGTAGCCGCACTGGGCGAAGGACCAGTGGTCGCTCCAGCCGGCGCCGTCGACCGCGGCGGGCAGGGCGACGCCTTCGCACGGGAAGCTCACCAGGCGGCGGAAGCGCTCGACCACCTCGTTGACGAGGGCGATCGAATCGCCCTGGCCGACGATCGCCGCGAAGTCGCCGGTCGACGGATACATCGCGGCCAGCGGCGCGAGCGGGAAGTGCTGCGAATCAGGCTCGTCGGTGTAGTAGCCGATGGTCTCGAGGCTGATCATCGCTGCGATGCGCTCCTGGCGCTCCTGGCAGCGCCGGGCGTAGACCAGGCTGCCCATGACGCTGCGCTGGAAGTACGGCGGCTCCTCGTTGACGAAGGCGACCAGGCGCAGCGTGCGCGCCGGGGTCGCGCCGGCGAAGGCGCGCGCGAACTCGATCAGCGCGGCGACGCCGGTGCCGTTGTCGTTCGCACCGGGCGTGCCCTCGACCGAGTCGTAGTGCGCGCCGACCACGACGATCTCGTCGCGTCGCGCCGCGCCGGGGATCTCGACGATGAGGTTGCGGCACGGCTTGTCGCCGACGTGGTATTCGTGGCGTTCGACGGCGTGCCCGGCCGCGGCGAACGCCTGCTCGATGAACAGCGCGGCGCGCTCGAGCGCGGCGGGCTCGGCGCCGAGGTTGCGCTCGCCGATGTCGACCGCGAGCACGGTCAGGTCGGCGCGCAGGCGATCGACGAGGGCGCGTTGCGCATCGTTCATCGGCGGAAGCTCCCCCTGCCAGCTGGCCCCGGGTTGACGACCATATCGCCACCAGGCGAACGTCAGCAGCAGGCCGAGGCCCGCGAACAGCGCGGCGAGGCGCCACCACGAGCGCCGCGTGGCGACGGGGATCCCGCTGCGACGGCGCAGCGGCGGCGGTGCCGGAGGGGTGGCGGCGTCCATGGTCAGAACGGCATGCCGAACTTCGCCGTGACGCCGATGTCCTCGTCCGAGAAGCCGATGTCGATGCGGAACACCGCGGTGCGCTCGAACGCCATGCGGAAGCCGAGGCCGTAGCTGTGGTGGAGGTCGGCGTCGACCAACTCGTCGAGCTCGTCCGCGACCGTGCCGACGTCGTAGAACAGCGCGAGGCCGAAGCGCTCCATGCGGATCGCGTCGGTGATGCGCACGCCGCGCGGCACCGGCCAGAAGCGGTACTCGGCGGAGCCGTGCCACGCCGTGCGGTCGGTGAAGCGGTTGCCGATGTAGCCGCGCAGGGTCTCGGCCCCGCCGAGGCTGGGCAGGGAATAGAACGGCAGCTCGCCCTGCGCCGCCTGGACGAAGACGTCGAGGGCGATCGTGTCGGTGGGCGGGTTCTCCTCGCCGGCGTCGCCGCCGTCGTGCGAGAACGGCGGCACGCGCACGGCGATGTTGGCGCGGCCCTCGTGGATCGCGCCGACCTCCTGGTTGTCCTGGACCACGCAGACGTCCGCGACGTAGGCGAGGCGCACGCCGGCGTACGGCTGGTGCTGGCTGTCGCGGGTGTCGTAGCGCAGCCCCGCCGACAGCCACAACGCGTCGTTGGAGTCGCCGGCGGCGAACTCGTCCGGATGGGCGTCGCCGGTGGTCGCGCGACGGCTGATGCGGCCGCGCGCCAGGTTGTGGTGCTCGCCGCGCGCGCCCGCCGACCACACCCAGTCGGCGCCGGGACCGGGCAGCGCGTCGGCGACCTGCGCGACGGCCCAGGAGACCTCGTCGGTGTAGCTGGTCTCGTCGTCCTCCGCGGTCTCCGGACCGAAGCCGAAGAAGCGGCGCGTGCGCGCGCGCTCGTAGCCGACCTGCGCGCGCAGGAAGCTGCGCTCCTCGACGATGATCCCGCCGCCGGGCAGGTGGCGGTGGTGCAGCGCGCGCTTCCACACCATCGCGTAGTTCTCCTGGCCCTCGGTCGAGCGCGAGGCCGAGACCGCGGTGAACTCGCGCCGGTGCTGGCCGCGGAAGTCGATGTCGGAGAGCGCGATCCCGCCGCCGGTGCCGATGTCCTGCTCGTGGTAGATGATCGGCGAGATGAACGTCGTGACGAAGAAGCGCTCGAGCACGTTGCCCGGCTTGATCCGGCCTTCGGGGATGTAGCGCCAGCGCTCGGGATGCGGCACGTCGGCCGGCAGCACGACCTTGGGGATGCGGCCGCTGCGATCCATGCCGGCGAGCGGATCGTAGACCGCGGCGGCGGGCTCGGGATCGATCGCCGTCGGCGCCTCGGCCCGGGGCACCTCGGTCTCCTGCGCGGTGGCGACGGCGCAGACGACGATCAGCGGGGTGATGCGGTGCACGCGCCGATCCGAGCGATGCGCGGCGGCGGCACAAGCCAGCGCGTGTGTGCCGGTGTGTGCTAGCCCCGCCGTGACCGCCGATACGCCGCCGGCGTCTCGGCGAAGGCGCGCTTGAAGGCGACGTAGAAGCGCGCCAGCGAGCCGAAGCCGGCATCGAGCGCGATCGCCAGCACGTCGCGGTCGCTGGTCAGCAGCAGCCGCTGGGCGTGCGCGAGGCGCAGGCGTTCGAGGTACTGGCGGACGGTCGAACCGGTGGCCGCGCGGAACGCGGTCATCGCGTAGCCGGGATGGACCTTCGCCGCCGCGGCGCAGGCGGCGACGTCGACGTCGTCGCGGTAGTGGTCGGCCAGCCAGGCCGCCATGCGTTCCACCGTGCCCGTCGCGGCGGGGGCGCGGACGCGGCGTCGGGCCGCGCCCAGCGCCGGCGCGAGCGTGCGCGCGTCGAGCGCGAGTCGGCGCGCCACCGCCTCGATCTCCAGTTCGGCGATGCGCCGACGCCGCGCGTCGCCGCGCAGCGCCGCTTCGATCGCATGCGCGTGGGCGCGCGCACCCGCTCGCGGCGCGGCTTCGGCGATGATCTCGCCGGCGAGGAGGCGGCCGGCGAGACCGGCGTCGTCCCAACCCAGGAAGGTCGTGACGGGGACGGTGAACCACAGCAGCTCGCACGGCTGGGTGACGCCGAGGACGCAGTGCGGAAGGCCGGCCCAGTACGCCAGCCAGCGGTCGCTCGGGAAGTCGAGCGAGCGCCCGGCGAAGAGGTAGCGCAGCGGCCCGCCGCTCACCAGGTTGAACTCGATCTCGCCGTGGACGTGCTGGTTCTCCGACGGCTGGGTGAGCGTCATCACGGCACCGGCGAGGCCGAACGACTGGTGGTGGATCGAGGGCGAGCGCCGGGCCATGACCTGAGCATACGGGAAATTATCCACGGCCAACGCGACGATCTTCCCGGGACATGCCCACCATGGCTGGCATCGGAGCCAACGATGCTGACCCAGTCCCAGATCGACGCCTTCCACCGCGACGGCTTCCTGGTCATGCCCGGCCTGATCACCGGCCGCGAGCTGAAGGCGTTGCAGGACGCGGCGGCGCGCTGCGTCGCCGAGGGCATCGCGCGCGGCGGCGCCGACCACCTGTACCACGACGACCCGACGGGGACGAGCGTCTACTGCCGCAGCGAGCGCATGTGGGAACGCGATCCGGCGTTCCGCGCCGTGACCGTCAATCCGGCGCTGGTCGAGAACATCGGCCAGTGCATCGGCCACGACTTCTTCCCGTGGAACGATTCGCTGGTGGTCAAGAACCCCGGCGGCGCCGGCATCGCGTGGCACCAGGATCCGCCGTACGGCGACCCGGCGCGGCGCGAGACCTACGTCGTGCCCAACTTCACGACCGACATCTACCTCGACGAGTCGGACGAGGACAACGGCTGCGTCTGGGCCATCCCCGGCCACCACCTGGTCGGCAACGTCGCGCTCGCCGGACGCGACCAGGACGAGCTGTTCGCGCATCCGCTCGCCGTGCCGGTGCGGATGAAGCCGGGCGACGTCCTGTTCCACGCGCTGTCGACGCCGCACGGCTCGCGCCCGAATCCGGCGGGCCAGCGCATGCGGCGCACGTTCTACATCCACTACATCAGCCAGGAGGCGCACGATCAGTGCGGCTACCACTGGGGGAAGCTGAGCTGGGGCGACGCCAAGCGCGCGCAGCTCGCGCGCATGGCCGCCGACCGCGCGGCGCTCGGCTTCGGTCCGGCGTTGGGGCCGAACATCCGCGAGAACGAGGAGGGCCTGCGCTTCACCGGCGCGGTCACCACGCCGCTCAGGCATTGGCGGAGCCAGCTCGCGCGCATCCCACAGGCGAGGCGCGATGAGATGAAGGCGCTGAAGGCGCTCGCCGCCGCGCGCGGCTGATCGGCAAGGCGCGAACTCGCCGATCCGTCCGCCCCCTTCCCTCCCGGCCGTGCGCCACACCATCGCGGCGCATGCTCAACCTGTGGTCGTTCGCGGGGCTGCTCGCGCTGGTCGCGATCGCGTGGCTGTGCTCCGAGGCGCGGCGCTCCGTGGCGTGGAAGCCGGTGGCCGCCGCATTGGCGCTGCAATTGGCCATCGGCGCGCTGGTCTTCCTGGTGCCGTGGACGGATGATGTGTTCCTGTGGCTGAACGGCGTCGTGCTGGCGGTGCTGACGGCGTCGCAGCGCGGCATCGAGTACGTCTTCGGCCCGCTGGCGATCGGCCCGGGTGGCGCCGGCTCGATCGGCTTCGTCCTCGCCTTCCAGATCCTCCCGGTGGCCGTGTTCGTCTCGGCGCTCGCCGCCGCGGCATACCGGCTCGGCGTGATCCAACCGCTGGTGCGCGGTTCGGCGCGGTTGTTCCAGCGCACCCTCGGTCTGTCCGGCGCCGAAGCCCTGGGCGCCGGCGCCAATCTCTTCGTCGGCGTCGAATCCGCCCTGGTCGTGCGGCCGTGGCTCGAGCGCATGACGCGCAGCGAACTGCTGGTGCTGCTGACCACGGGCATGGCGACGGTCGCGTCGACGGTGCTGGCGCTCTACACCATGATGCTCACGCCCGTGCTGCCGACCGCGGCCGGGCACCTGATCTCCGCGACGGTCATCAGCATCCCCGCGGCGATCCTGGTGGCGAAGCTGCTGGTGCCCGAGCGCGACACGCCGCTGACGCTCGGCGCCCTGCCGAGCGATGCGGACGATCCGGCGCGACGCGGCAGCGTGATGGGCGCGTTGATGCAGGGCGGCATGGACGGAATGCGCCTGGCGGTCGGCATCGCCGTCGGGCTGATCGCGCTGCTGGGCGTCGTCGCGCTGGCGGATCTGCTGCTGGCGCAGGGCCGCCACCTCGGTCTGGCGGCGCCCCCGACCATCGCCGATCTGCTGACCTGGGCGGCCTATCCGTTCGCGGCGCTGCTCGGCGTGACACCGGCCGACATCGGGCCGTGCGCCAAGCTGCTCGGCGAGCGCGCGGTGCTGACCGAGTTCGTGGCCTTCGGCCACCTCCACGACCTGCGCGCCGCCGGCGCGATCAGCGCGCGCTCGCTGACCATCATGAGCTACGCGCTGTGCGGCTTCGCGCACATCGCCTCGATCGCGGTGTTCGTCGGCGGCACCGCGGCGGTCGTGCCGTCGCGCCGCGACGATCTGGCGCGGCTCGGACCGCGCGCGCTGCTGGCGGCGACGCTGGCGACCCTCATGACCGGCTGCATCGCCGGGATGTTCTCCGGGGCCTGAGCGTGAGCGCCGCGCCGACCCCGCCGATGGGCTGGAACAGCTTCGACTGCTACGGCTCGTCGGTGACCGAGGCCGAGGTCCTGGCGGAGGCGACGGCGATGGCGCCGCTGCGCGCGCACGGCTGGGACCACGTCGTCGTCGACTACCAGTGGTACGACCCGTCGCCGAACCCGCTCGGCTGGCAGCACGCGCCGGCGTTCGCCATGGATGCGCACGGCCGCCTGCAGCCGGCGGAGGACCGCTTCCCCTGCGCCGCCGGCGGACGCGGCTTCGCGCCGTTGGCGCAGCGCGTGCACGCGCTCGGGCTGAAGTTCGGCTTCCACATCCTGCGCGGCATCCCGCGCGCCGCGGTGGCGCGCGACTGCCGCCTGCCGAACGGGCACGCGCTCGCCGAGATCGCCGATCCGGCGTCGACCTGCGCCTGGAACCCGGACATGGTCGGCGTGCGCCCGGACCATCCGGCGGCGCAGGCGTGGTACGACGCGATCGTCGGCCAGTACGCGACGTGGGGCTGCGACTACCTCAAGCTCGACGATGCCTCGCACCCGTTCCACGCCGCCGAGGTCGCGCTGGTGCGCCGCGCGATCGACCGCTGCGGCCGCGCGATCACCCTCAGCCTGTCGCCCGGCCCGGCGCCCATCGGGCGCGCCGCCGAGCTGCGCGCGCTGGCCGAGTGCTGGCGCATCAGCGCCGACTACTGGGACACCTGGGACGAGCTGAAGCGCCAGTTCGAGCTGTGCGCGGCCTGGGCGCCGCACGGCGGCGACGGCCGCTGGGCCGACGCCGACATGCTGCCGCTGGGCCACCTCGCGATCCGCAATCCCGAGCATGGCCTGGGCGAGCGCGACACGCGCCTGAGCCGCGACGAGCAGACCGCGCTGATGACGCTGTGGGTGATCGCGCGCTCGCCGCTGATGATGGGCGGCTCGTTCGCGCGCCTCGACCCGTGGACCCGCGCCCTGCTCAGCAACGACGAGGCGCTGGCGCCGCTGAAGCGGGGACGCGATCCGCGCGAGACCGCGCGCGACGGGGTGCGCCGCGTCTGGCGCAGCACGTCGGGCGACGGCGCCTGGCTGGCGCTCTTCAACCTCGGCGACGAGCCGACGCGCTTCAGCGACCTCGCGGACACGACCACGGTGCGCGACTGCTGGCAGCGGCGCGACGTGCGCTTCGCGGAGGTCGCCGAGGTCGCCGCGCACGGCGCGCGCCTGCTGCGACTCCGCTGAGCGATCAGCGCGCGGCGGTCGCCGCCGCGTACGGCAGCGCCAGCGGCGCGCCGCCGCGCTTGGCCGAATCCTCGGCGAGCTGCAGCACCGCGACGACGTCGCGCGCCTGCTCGGGCGTGACCGCGAGCGGCTCGCCCAGCACCAGGTGGTCGGCGAGGTTGCGGTAGAAGCCGTCCCAGTCGCCGGTCGCGCACGGCACCGTCGACTCGACGCGCACGCCGGTGCCGTACTCGACGACGCGGATGCCCTCGAGCGGATCGGCGGTGCGCTGCTCGATCGCGCCCAGCGTGCCGAGCACGCGGAAGCGCGGTTTGCCGATCGCGGCGATCCAGCTCTGCTCGATCGAGGCGGTGGCGCCGCCGACGAAGCGGATGATCGCCTGGCTGTGGTCCTCGTTGGTCACCTGGTGCCAGACGCGCTTATGGAAGCTGCCCGAGACCGATTCGACCGGCTTGCGCACCAGCTGCAGGATCCAATCGCAGAAGTGGCTGCCCCAGTCGAACAGCGCGCCGCCGGAGACCTCGCGGTCGCTGCGCCACCAGTCGGCGCGCGGCTCGGCGTAGCCGCCGAAGAAGCACTCGACGGCGAAGACCTCGCCGATGCGGCCCGAGTCGACGATCTTCTTGATCGCCAGGAAGTCGCCGTCCCAGCGCCGGTTGTGGAAGGCGGTGGCGACGCGGCCGACGCGGCGGGCGTGCTCGAGGACGCGCGTCGCCTCGTCGATCGACACGGTGAACGGCTTCTCGACGACCACGTTGCGCTTCGCCGCCAGGCACTGCTCGGCGATCGCGGCGTGGGTGCGGTGCGGCGTGACGACGACGATCAGCTCGGCGTCGCAGTCGGCGAGCAGCTTGGCGTTGTCGGTGAACATGCGCACGCCGTCGCCCAGCTCGGCGCGCGCCGCGGCCAGGCGCTTGGGATCGTGCTCGACCACCGCGACCACCGGCATGCGCGCGCGCTCGAGCGCGTCGGCGTGCAGGCGGCCGGTGTTGAACGACGCGCCGTAGCCGATCAGCGCGGTGCGCGGCGCCTTCTTCGACCAGTCCTCGCCCGCGGCCCAGCGCACCGAGCGCGCCAGCACCTGGCGCCACGACGGATGCGCGACCGCGGCCGGCGTCCGGCCGTTCGCCAGGCAGACGACGCGGCCCTTGCCTTCCGCGCGCGCGCCGGCGACCGGCTGCAGGCGGCCGCGCCACCAGGCGCCGAGGAAGACCTGGAGGTCGGGACCGCGGTCGATCACCGACATTTCGTCGTGGATGGCGAATTCGGGGATGCGGTGCGCGATCGGATGGTTGGGGTCGCTGGCGCCGACCTTGAAGGTCGTCGGCGGCGAGTGCTCGACCACGTGGCAGCCGAGCAGCGCGTCGAGCAGCGTCGACCGCCCGCGCGTCGAACCCGGCGCGCCGGCGGCGACCAGGCCGCCGCCGGCGCGGACGAAGTCCTCGAGGGACAGCACGTCGTTCTCGCCGACCTGGCTGGTCGGGCACAGCACCGCGCAGTCGAAGCCGCCGCCGTCCAGGCGCTTGATCGCGCCGCTCTCGGCGGCGCGGGTGACCTTCATGCCCACCGCCTCGAGCGCGGCGGCGATGGCCTCCGCGCCCGAGAACCCCGGAGCCTCGCCACCGACGACCAGGACGCGCGGAAGCTTGCTCATGGGATCAGGGATTGGCCTTCGGCACCGGCGCCACGTCGAGCCCCGGACCGCCATTCTTCGCCAGCACCTTCACCAGCTCGATGTCGAAGATCAGGATCTGGTTGGGTCCGATGGTCGGCGGCTGGCCGCGCTCGCCGTAGGCGAGGTTGCTCGGGATGTAGAGCGTCCACTGGTCGCCTTCCTTCATCAGCTGCAGCGCCTCGGTCCAGCCGGGGATCACGCCGCCGACCGGGAAGGTCACCGGGCCGCCGTGCTTGGCGGACGCGTCGAAGACCGTGCCGTCGAGCAGCTTGCCGCTGTAGTTCGCCATGACCTGGTCGGCGCGCGTCGGCGTCGCGCCGGTGCCGCTCTTGATCACGCTGTACTGCAGGCCGCTGGCGGTGGTGACGACGCCTTCCTTCTTGCCGTTCTCGGCCAGCCACGCCGGATTGGTCTCGTTGAGCTTCTGGGCCTTCTCGAGCTGCTTGCCCTGCATCATCGCCTGGAAGGCGGTGATCACCTGCTGGTACTCGGCTTCGGCGATCTCGGGCGGCTTGCCGGCGGCGAAGTCGGCGAGCGCGGCCTGGACCCGGGCCGGGTCGAGCTCGAGCTGCTTGATCTGCTGCGCGATCTGCACGCCGAAGATGTAGCTGGCCTTGCCGACCAGCGCGGCCTCGTCGACCGGCGGATTGGCCACGGGCTGGCCGCCGGTGAGGTCGATCGGTGCGGGGGCCTGGTCGGCCGCTGCGGCGCAGGCGACGAGCAGGGAAGGGATGATGGCGCGCAGTCGCATAGCGGATCCGGGGGTGAGGCGGCGATGGTGGCCCCGGGCGGTGGAGGGACAATCCCGATCCCGGCTCCGGGGCGTCCGGCGCCGAACGTTGCACGCGCGCGCCGCGACCACCCGGGCCGCTTGCGCCGCTCGGCCGCGTTGACTACGACCAGCGCATGACCCTCTTCCGACCCTGCATCGACCTGCACGAGGGGCAGGTGAAGCAGATCGTCGGCGGCACGCTGAGCGACCACGGCGTCGGCCGCACCAACTTCGTCTCGCCGCACGGACCCGAGTGGTTCGCGCGCCGCTACAGCGAGGACGGGCTCGAGGGCGGCCATGTCATCATGCTCGGCCCGGGCAACGACGAGGCCGCGCGCGCCGCGATCGGCGCGTGGCCCAAGGGGCTGCAGGTCGGCGGCGGCATGGACGCCGACAAGGCGCGCACCTGGCTGAAGGTCGGCGCGACCAAGATCATCGCCACCAGCTGGCTGTTCCCGAACACGCGCTTCAGCGAGGACCGCCTGCGCGAGCTGTCGTCGGCGATCGGCCGCGACCAGCTGGTCATCGACCTGAGCTGCCGCCGCCGCGGCGACCAGTGGATCGTCGCCACCAACAAGTGGCAGACGCTGACCGACACCGCGCTCGGCGCCGAGTTCATCCGCCGCTGCGCCGACTACGCGAGCGAGCTGCTGATCCACGCCGCCGACGTCGAAGGCCTGTGCCAGGGCATCGACGAGGAGCTGGTCTCGGCGCTGGCGACGTGGTCGCCGATCCCCTGCACCTACGCCGGCGGCGCCAAGGAGCTCGGCGACCTCGAGCGCGTCGAGCGCCTGTCGAAGGGCGCCATCGACCTGACCATCGGCAGCGCGCTCGACCTGTTCGGCGGCACGGTGAAGTACCACGACTGCGTCGCCTGGAACCGCGCGCGCCGCCCGCACGGCGCGGGTTGAGCGCCGCTCCTCAGGGCGGCGGCTCGCTGCGATCGATCAACTCTCCGTCCGTGCCGCTGAACGCGAGCAGCGAGCGGTCCGCCGGCACGACGATGTCCCGCGCCCACGCGCCGAGCCCGCCGACCTCGGCGAGCCGCGCGGCGGTCGACGACTCGTTGACCGCGATCCACAGCGTCGCGTCGGCCAGCTCGACCGCGCGCAGCAGCACGCCCGGCGGCGCGTCGCGCGCCTCCAGGCCGGCGACCGCGGCGACCACGCGGTAGTACGCGAGGCACTGCTCCTCCGCCTGCGCCAGCTCGATCGGCAGCGGGCACCAGATCACGCGGCCCTTGCCGTGCTCGACGATGCGCGCGTCGAGCGCGCCGCCATCCGCCGCGCCGGCCTTGTGCAGGCGCTGGACCAGTTCGCCGTCGTAGGTCGCGCGCAGGACATGGGTCCTGCCGTCGCGCACCAACGTCGCCGCCTCGTCGCGATGCACGGTCACCGCACTGGTGTCGATGCCGAGCGTCGCCAGGCGCGGCGCCGGGCGGTGCCACTCATCGGCGTCGAGGAAGCCGCTGACCGCCAGCGTCGCGCCGCGTTCGACCAGCGACAGCAGCGCGTCCCAGCACGCCTGGCTGACCACGCGTGGCGACGGCAGGACGATCAGCGTCGCGCCCTCGGCCTCGGCGGCGCGCGACTCGGGCACGGCGCGGCAGGCGATGCCGAGACGGTATTCGAGCGTGCGCAGCGCGCGCCGCGTCGCCGGCACCGCCTGGTTGCGCACGCTGTACTGGCCGCCGAGCGGCAGGACCACGCAGGCGCGTTCGAGCGCGCGTCCGCGGAAGCGGTCGGCGTGCTTGGCGACGAACACCGCGAGCCGCGACAACGCCGCGAACTCGGGCTTCTGCGAACCGTCGCTGCGCAGCAGGCCGATGCCGGCCTCGTTGTCCGAGACGTTGTAGTGGTTGGTGTTCCACAGCCACTGCACGAAGCCGCCGCAGCCGCCGGCGAAGGACAGCGCCAGCTTGCGCTCGAGCAGGTTGCGCGCGCGCTCGGGCGTGCGCCACGCGGTGCGGTCGAGCGCCTCGTAGAACATCACGCCGACCTCCTGCATCAGGTTCGGCTTGTGCAGCGTCTTGGTCGTGACCGCGCTCCACAGCAGGTCGTCGTTGCGCCACCACGGGTGGTTGCAGGTCATGTCGACCAGGTGCGCGTAGAGCTGCGGATTCGGCCGGTCGTCGCTGCCGCCCTCGTCCTGGCCGACCATGATCAGCTGCCGCGATCCGCCGGCGACGCGCACCGCGCGCGCCATCGCCGCCAGCCAGCCGATGAACGCCTCCTGCGCGAACCAGTGGAAGCCGCCGGCGCGCAGCGGGCGCTTGCCGGTGAACCAGTTGGCGTCGCTGAAATCGTCGAGCGTGGGCTGGCCCAGCGGCTCGTCGGCCGCCATGCGGAAGCGCTCGCGCCACTCGTCGGGCGTCGCCTGCTCCAGCCAGCGCGACCAGGCCGCGGCCTCGACGCGGTCGTAGTTCGGCCGGGTCACCCACAACCGCTGCGGCGAGGTCACCGACGGCTCGTTGATGAAGTCCCACATCAGGTCCGGCACGTCCTTGAAGCGCCGCACCAGCGAGGCGACGAACGCCGCCTGCGCCGCGACCGCGGCCGGATCGAGCCACGGATTGACGCCGCCGCCCCAGTTCGGCGGGACGAACGCGTAGACGTTGAAGATGATGGCGATGCCGTGCGCGCGCGCCGACAGCAGGAAGGCCTCCAGCGCGCGCAGCACGTCCTCGCGCGCCGCGCCGTCCTCGTGGACGTGCGCCTTCCACAGGTACCACAGCCCGGTGCGCACCAGGTTGATGCCGGCGGCGCGCATCGCGGCGAAGTCGTCGTGCCACGCCGCCGGCGTCGGCTCGACCAGGAAGCGGCGGTGGCTGACCGTCGACATGTAGGTCGTGCCGGCGACCGGGAACGGCCGGCCGTCGCGCTCGAGGTAGTCGCGGCCGACGGTGATGCGCCCGCCGCCGGTCAGCAGCGCGGCGTCCCGCACCCAGAAGCCGTGCGTGGCGACGGTCGCGGACGGCGCGCCGGCGATCTCGACGGCGATGCGGTAGAAGCCGGGGGCTCGCGCGGCGATCGCGCCGCTCGCGGACTCGCCGGCACCGTCGCGTGGCGCGATGCGGATGGGCTCCTGGTGCACGGTCGCGCCCTCGTGCTGGACGCGCAGCGTGCCGACGATCGCCTCGTCGCCCGCGCAGGCGATGCGCACGCGCACGCGCGGCGGCTCGTCGGCCGCGAACGTCGCGAAGCCGGTATCGATGGTCACCACGACGCGCCGGCGCAACGCTTCCGCCGCGAGCGCGGCGACCAGCGCGTCGGGCAGCGCGGCGCTGGTCGGCGCCAGCACCCAGCGGCCGCCGGCGAACTCACCACGATCGCGATCGATCACCAGCGCCGGCGACGCGACCGCGCGCCCGCCGCGCCGGCCGACGATCAGCGGCGCGATGCGCGCGTCGCGCTGGCCCTGCGTGCCGCATTCCTCGGGCAGCTCGTTGACCTCCGCCAGCCGCGGCTGGAGCGCCCACGCCGTGCCGCGACCGACGTCGGCGACGCCGACGGCGGCGAAACCCGCGGCCGCCTCGGCGGCGTCGATCGCCTCCGGGTACGCCTGCTGGATGCCGATGCGCTGCGGATAGGCGCGGTTCTCGACCCCGACCCGCCACGCCTGGCCCTCGCGCCACACCGGTCGCGCCAGCGGCGAGCCGCCGAGGTTCAGCCACGAACCGCCGGCGCCCAGGTACGCGATGAACGCGCTCCACGCGGCGCTCGGGAAGGCGGAGCCGTACGGCAGCACCAGCAGCCGCGGCCGCTGCGCCAGCGCCGCCGGCAGGTCGGCGACGGTGACGAACCGTCCGCGATGCGCGCGCGCCAGCGCCTCGAGCGCGCCGTCGGCGACCGGCGCCGCGTCGAGCGTGGGGAAACCGGATTCGCGCAGGATGACGACGCTCATGAAACCCCTGGACGACGGTGCTGTCCGTTCGCGGCGCCAGCTAAGGAGTCGTCGACGACCAGGCAACCATGTGCGCGTGGGTCCGGATCGGACACGCACGTCGCGGGGTCATCTCGGCGGCGGGACGTGGCGATGGCATCATCCCTTTCCCGTGGCGGCGTTTGCATCTCCGCCTCTCCGGCCTTCTCCACCCGACCTGCCAGCTACCGTTCGGCCATGGCCACCGTCACCGCCGCGCCCGCGACCGACGCCGAGCTGATCCCGGCGATCCAGGAGCTGAAGCGCGAGCTCAACGCCGTCATCCTCGCCCACTACTACCAGGCCGACGAGATCCAGGCGCAGGCCGACTTCATCGGCGACAGCCTGCAGCTGGCGCGCCAGGCGGCGACGACCACAGCCGAGGTCATCGTCTTCTGCGGCGTGCACTTCATGGCCGAGACCGCGAAGATCCTCAATCCCGGCAAGCTGGTGCTGCTGCCCGATCTCGAGGCCGGCTGCAGCCTGTCGGACAACTGTCCGGCGGGTCCGTTCAAGGCCTTCATCGACGCGCATCCCGGCCATGTCGTCGTCACCTACGTGAACTCGTCGGCCGCGGTGAAGGCGCTGTCGGACTACTGCGTCACCAGCTCGAACGCGATCGCGGTGGTCAAGTCGATCCCGCGCGAGACGCCGATCATCTTCGCGCCGGACCAGTTCCTCGGCGACTGGGTGCAGCGCGAGTCCGGCCGTCCGCTGGTGCTGTGGCAGGGCGCGTGCGAGGTGCACGAGAACTTCAGCCAGAACGAGATCCTGCGCCTGCAGCGCGAGCACCCGGGCTGCGTGACGCTGGTGCATCCCGAGTGCCCGCTGCCGATCCGCGCGCTGGCCGACGTCGTCGGCTCGACGTCGCAGCTGCTCGACGCGGTGAAGAAGGGGAATCCCGACGGCACGTACCTGGTCGTCACCGAGCCGGGCATCATCTACAAGATGCGCCAGGCCGCGCCGCGGGCGACGTTCCTGATGGCGCCGGCCGAGGTCGGCGGCTCGCAGCTCGGTTCGTGCACGCACTGCAACACCTGCCCGCACATGCGCCGCAACACGCTGCGCAAGCTGTACTGGTGCATGCGCAACAAGGCGCCGCGGCTCGAACTGCCGCCGGAGCTGCTGGAGCGCGCGCGCCTGCCGATCGAACGGATGATCGCGATCGGCTGAAGGTCGGTACGGCGCTGAGCGCGCAGCGCGCAGCGCGAAGCGCGAAGCGCGAAGCTCGAAGCGCGAAGCGCGAAGCTCGACGCGCGAGCTCGACGCGTCGCACCGACGCGTCAGAGATCCCCGCGGCGCTCCGCCCACACCGTGCCGCCGAAATCCCCGACCCAGTATTGGCGGCGGCGCTTGCCGAGATCGACCTCGGCGATGGCGATCGGGTGCTGCGCATCCGCTTCGCCGACGACCTCGCCGAGCGGGTCGACGACCATGCAGCGCATGTCGTAGCTCGACGAGATCAGGTGGACGTGGTTCTCCTGGGCGCGCGCGCGCGTCAGCAGGTCGAAGCCGCCCCAGATGGGCATGCAGATGATCTCGGCGCCGTTCGCCGCCAGCCGGCGAGCCGGTTCGGGGAACTGGTTGTCCCAGCAGACCATCATGCCGATGCGGCCGATGTCGGTCGCGTAGACCGGGAACGAATCGCCCGGGGTCATGCCGCCATCGGCCTCGTTCTGCGGCAGGTGGGTCTTGCGGTAGGTGCCGATGAGGTCGCCGTCGCGGCCGATCAGCACCGCGGTGTTGTACATGCGCTCGCCGACGCGCTCGTAGATGCCGGCGCAGACGTGCGCGCGCAGGCGCTTGGCCAGCGAGCCGAGCGCGGCCGTGCTCGGTCCCGGGATCGCCTCGGCGACGTCGGCGTAGGTCTTGCCGGTGCCGACGACGCTGATGCCCTCTGGCAGGCAGACGAGATCGATCGCTCCCGGCTGGAGGGCATCGAACAGGCGGACGAACGACGCGACGCTCGCCGCCGGCCCGGCGGTGTCGCGCGGCCGGTGGCGGACGGTGGCGATGCGGGCGAGGCGCGGCGCGGGCGGCGGCACCTCGCCGAACGCGATCGCGTCCCACCACACCGTGCCGCCACCGGTCAGGCGCAGCGACAGATCGATGATCACGCCGCGCGTGCCGGGAGGCGCCTCGATGGTCAGCGCCAAGGTGGTCGCGGCATCCGCCTCGCCGGTCGGCAGCAGGTAGTCGGGCAGCCAGCCGTCGTCCTCGGCGATCCAGCGCAGGCGCGCGACCGCCTGCTCGCCCGGGCGGTCGAGGCCCTGGGTGCGGCGGCGCACGCTCAGGCGGTAGGTACGGCCCGAGACCAGGCCGCTGATCTCCCGCCGCCAGGCGCCGTAGTGGCCGGCATCGCCGGCGGTGATGCGCAGCGCCGCGCCGTCGACGGCGAATGCCGGCGCGGTCGCCGGGCGGTGCGACCAGCTCGTCCATGAGGCGGGGATGGCGATCGCGGACAGCGCCGGCGACAGGGTTGCCGAGGTCATGCGCCCATCGTCGCGACCGCCCGCTGGAGAGGCAACCGATGGGTTGGCCAGGCCCCCGACCACGCCGCCATGGACGGTGGACGGACGGCGCGATCCGGGGCCACCTGCCGTCGACGCCTGGCGCAGCCGCCGGCCAAGCGCTACACCCGCGCGATGGCCGTACGCGACGCGCAGCGCTACCACTTCTCCGGCATCGCCGGCGCGGGCATGAACCCCCTGGCGCGCCTGATGAAGGCCTGGGGCCACGACGTCCAGGGCTCCGACCGCAGCCTCGACCAGGGCCAGCAGGCCGCCGTCGCCGAGCAGCTGCGCGCGCTCGGCATCCGCGTCGTGCCGCAGGACGGCGCGGCGGTGGTCGCCGGCATCGACCGCTTCGTCTACTCGACCGCGGTCGAGTCCGCGACGCCGGAGGTGATCCGCGCGCGCGAGCTCGGCATCGCCCGCGTGCCGCGACCGGCGCTGCTCGCCGAGGTCGTCGACCAGGGCGGTCCGGGCGTGGCGATCTCGGGCACCAGCGGCAAGAGCACCGTCACCGGCATGCTGGCGTGGATCGTCCGCGCTGCGGGCATCGACGCGACGGTGCTCGGCGGCGCGGCGCTCGCCGGCGAGGACGGCGGCGGCTGCTTCCGCGCCGGCGCGCGCGGCGCCGCGGTGGTCGCCGAGGCGTGCGAGTCCGACGGCACGCTGATCGGCTACCACCCCGGCATCGGCGTGCTGCACAACATCAGCCGCGACCACGCCGAGATGGACGCGCTGGAGAAGCAGTTCGCCGCGTTCGCCGGCAACTGCGCGACGCTGCTGGTCAACGCCGGCAGCCCGGCGGCGATGGCGCTGGGCGCGCGCGCGCGGCGCGTGCGGACCTACGGGCTGGGCGACGCCGCGCAGCTGCGCGTCGAGCCGCTCGCCGCCGGACCGCACCACGCGGAAGGCGTGCTGCGCGACGGTGGCGACGCGTGCGCGCTGCGCCTGCGTCAACCCGGCATGCACAATCTCGAGAACGCCGCGGCCGCGGCCGCGGCCGCGCGCGAGCTCGGCGTGCCGCTGGCGGCGATCGCCGACGCGCTCGCGACGTTCCCCGGCGTCGCGCGCCGCTTCGAGGTCGTCGGCGTCAGCGACGGCGGCATCCGCGTGGTCGACGACTACGCGCACAACGTCGAGAAGATCCGCGCGACCATCGCGGCGGCCCAGGCGGGATGCGAGCGCCTGGTCGCGGTCTTCCAGCCGCACGGCTTCGGCCCGGCGCGGTTCCTGCGGCCGGAGCTGAAGCTCGAGCTGCCGGGCATGCTGCGCGCGCAGGACCGCTTCTGCTACGCCGAGATCTTCTACGCCGGCGGCACCGTGCAGATGGACATCTCGAGCCGCATGCTCGCCGACGATCTGCCGCCGGCGCTGCGCTGCGGCTACGCCAAGGACCACGCCGCCGTCCTGTCGTGGGTCGCCGACGAGGCGCGACCCGGCGACACCGTGCTGCTGATGGGCGCGCGCGATCCGCGCCTCGCGGCGCTGGCGCGCGCGGTCGCCGGCATCCTGTGAACGCCTGAAGCGCATGCTCCCCCTCGATCCGCTCGCCGACGTCATCGACCGCGCTCCGGACGGAGCGCGGCTGAAGGCGGCGATGGCCGGGCCGTTCCGGCGCGCGATCCGCGTCCACCCGCGCCGCGGCGCGCCGCAGGGCTGGGGCGCGCTGGCGCCGGTCGCCTGGTCCGCGCGCGGTTTCTTCCACGCCGACGACATCGATCCCGGGACGCGCCTCGACTACCACACCGGCAGCGCCTACCCGCAGGACGCCGCCAGCCAGCTCCCGGTGGCGCTGCTCGATCCCAAGCCCGGCGAGACCATCGTCGACGCCTGCGCCGCACCGGGGTCGAAGAGCACGCAGATCGGGCTCGCGCTGGGCGACGACGGCCTGGTGGTGTGCTGCGACGCGGCGCCGGCGCGCCGGCGCGTGCTGGCGGAGAATCTCGGTCGCCAGGGCGTGACCAGCGGACTCGTGACGCCGATGCCGCTGGAGCGCCTGGCCGAGGCGCATCCCGGCTGCGCCGACGGCGTGCTGGTCGACGCGCCGTGCAGCGGGCACGAGGCCCGTTCGGCGCGGCAGGTCGCGCGCATGGCGCAGGTCCAGGTCGCGATCGTGCGGCTCGCCGCGCGCCTGGTGCGCCCGGGCGGACGGCTCGTGTATTCGACCTGCACGCCGTACCCGAACGAGGACGAGCAGGTGGTGCGCGCGTTCCTCGCCGCGGCACCGGGCTGGCGCAGCGAAGCGGTCGGCGCGACCGGCTGCGACGCCGACCTCGACGACCTCGGCGCGCTGCGCCTGTGGCCGCACCGCCAGGGCACCGAGCCGTTCTTCGCCTGCCTGCTGCGCGCGCCCGGCGACGGCTTCGCCGCCAGCCTCGAGGGACGCCTGCCGTCGCGCGATCCGCTGCTCGATCGCCGCCTGCCGGGTTCGGCGCTGGCGTCGTGGCGGCGCGGCGACCTGACCTTCGCCGGCACGCGGCAGGTCGCCGCCTGCGCGCTGCCGAGCGAGGCGCGCGGCCTGATCCTGGCGCGCGCCGAGCGCCTCGATCCGTGGGGCGCGCAGGCGCTGATCGAACGCGGCGCCGCGGCGCACGCCGTCGCCCACGACGTCGCCTGCGCGCTGTGGGGCGGCGCCGCCGGCCTGGTCGACGTGCGCGACGGCGCGTTCATCGCGACCATCGCCGGCGCGCCGCTCGGCGTCGCGCGCGACGGCGGATTGGATCTGCCGAGCCGCATGCGCCGGGCCGGGCTGCGCTGACGCGCGACGCCGCTTGCGTCGCTGGCGGAGCGGTCGAGCGTGTGCGGCCCATGAACGAGCTGCCCCCGTTGGCGAGCGGCTACATCCGCATCGCGCTCCTGCTGCGCAACTCGTCGCTGAGCACGCCGGGCGCGATCGCCACCGCGGCCGGCGTCGGCGCGGACGATCTGGGACCGATCGCGATCATCGGCGACGAGGCGTTCGTCGACGTGAAGAGCGATGTCGGCAAGGCGGCGCGCGATGCCCTGTCGCGCTGGGGTCCGACGCGCCTCGCCGAGCGCCACTGGCAGTGGCTGCGCATCGCCATCGGCCGCAACCACGGCCTGACCATGGGTCAGCTCCGCCGCCTGATGCAGAACGCCGACGCGGCGCCGCTGGGCAAGATCATCATCCAGAACACGCACACGCTCGTCGGCCTGCAGGACCACAAGACCGCGACGGTGATCGAGCGGCTCGCGAGCGCGAAGATCAACGGCTACAACCCGCGGCCGACGGCGCTGCCGCTCGGCGAGGGACCGGGGTCGGCGGCGTTCGTGCCGAAGATGTGAGCGGAGACGGCTGGGAGGTCCGGCGCGCCGAGCGCAGGCGGAACGAGCGCCTCAGGCCGCTTCGCAGCAGACGCCCTGCACGTCGCGGGCCACCTGGAGGAAGCCGTTCCAGTCGAGCGGCTTGGTGATGAAGCGCCGCGCGCCCATGCGTTCGGCCTTCGCCAGGTCGGAACCCTGCCGCGACGACGAGAAGATCATCACCGGGATCGACGCCCACGCCGGGTTGGCCTTCATCTCGCGCAGCACGTCGAACCCGCTCATCACCGGCATGCTCAGGTCGAGCATGACGAGATGCGGCATGGGGACGGTGGCGTACGGCGGGCGGCGCGACAGGTAGGCGAAGGCCTGCGGCGCGTTCTCGACCGCGACCACCACACCGTCGAAGCCGACGACGTCGAAGGCCTCGCGCATCAGCTTGGAATCTGCCGGGTTGTCGTCGACGACCAGGACGACGCAGGTGGAGGGCATTGCGGCGGATGGTCGCGAGCGCATCGCCGAATGCAACGTCAGCACTGGTCGCATGGCCGTAGCGCCAAAGCCCCGCGGCCGCAGCGCTCGGTTACGGAGCCGAACCCGCCGTCGACAGCGCCCGGAAGCGCTGCTCGTCGGCCTTCAACAAGCGGTAGCCGATCGCATCCCGGGTGCGCTTGTCCTTGGCGACGCCGGCGAGGCGCCAGGCGAGGTCGAGCGCGGTCGCGTCGTCCGGCAGGGCGAGCTGCGCGAGGCGGGCGAGCTCGGCGTCGGCGATCTCGGCCCAGCGCACGGGCAGGACGTTGCCGCGATGCTCGGCATCGACTCCCGACGACGTCGCGGCGATGACCGAGACCTCGGCGAGCTCGCCGAGCAGCGGCAGCTCGATGAGCACCGGCCAGCGGCCCTGCTCGCGCAACGCGGCGGCGATGCCGTCGCGCCACGGCGCGGTGTCCACCGCCGGCGCGGCGGGCTTGGCGGCGACGACCGCCGGCGCCTTCTTCTCGGCGGGACGACGCGCGGCACGCGTGGTCAGCGGCGGCTGCGAGCGCCACGCCACATAGGCGAAGCTCCAGCGGTAGTTCTGGTGGAAGTGCTTCACGCCGTCGAGGTACGCGCCGCGCACGCCGCCGGCGAACGCCAGGTCGCCGCGTTCGAGATAACGCACGTCGCCGGTGCGGTGGTAGACCCACGCGAACGCCGGGGCGATCAGCAGGTTGAGGTCGGGCGCGGGATGGGTGCCGTCCTTCTCGCCGTCGGTGTAGCGGAACGCGCCCGCCTCGGGCACCCACATGCGGTCCCACAGGCCGTCGCAGGCGAAGCGCACCGCGGGCAGGATGCGCGGATCCGGCTCGGCGGCGTCGGCGGCGATCAGCGCCTCCATCGCCAGGCCGATGAAGAAAGGACGCAGTTCGGCGGTCTTCGACACGAACCACTGGTCGACGTGCTGGATGATGCCGTCGATCGCGACGGCGATGCGCGGGCGCTGGATGCCGTCGATCGCGCGCGCGTTGATCAGGGCCTTGAGCGCGTACGCGGTCTCGCGCGCTCCGCCCGCGCCATCGAGCGGGATCGGGCTGTCGGCCCGGGTCCAACGGTCCTTCGCCGCGACCTGCAGGACGGTCTCGCGCGAGATCGGGTCGTCGGTCGCGCGGGCATGCAGCAGCAGGCCGTCGGTGAACATGACGTGGCCGGCGATGTCGTAGCCGCTCGGGATGACGAAGCCGTCGCGGTAGATGCGGATCGCGTCGAGCATCGGCTGACGCCACTGCGGGTCGCCGGTGTAGGTGCCGATCTGGTGGTAGGTCCGCGCCGCGTCGTAGTAGACCACGGTCTCGATCAGCGGCGTGACGTCGGTGTCGTCCCGGTGCGTCGCGAGTTCGTCGGCGTGCTTGCGGCCGAAGGAGAGCATGTTGGCCTCCCAGCGCGCGAACTCCGGGATCGGCGGCTCGACGGCGCTGGCACGTGGCGCGAGCAGGGCTGCGGCCAGGACCAGGACGACCATATGTGCCATCGATGGCATGCCGGTATGAACGTGAGCGGGCGAGCGACGTTCGTTCTCATCGGTCCCGGCAAGCCGCAGACTGTCCGCTGATCGGCGCACCCGCGCATGCCGGTGGCCGTTTTGCGCGGGATCGGCCTCCCGGATCCGGCTGGCGGCTGTCTGCCTGCCGGAGAGTTCACCGAACCGAAGCGCGACCTCTGCAGCTCGAGGCGCGACGCTCGAGGCGCGAAGCTCGAGGCTCGAGGCTCAAACCTCCTAGCCTCGAGGCGCAGGCACCGTCGCGCGGCGGCGATGCGTCCAGCCCGGTCGGCGCGCGAGCGTGCTTCCCCCTGCGGGCGCCTACCCTTCCGGCATGCCCGGCCCCGACTTCTACGGCATGACCCAGGACGAGGCGCGCGCCTGGGCGGCGTCGATCGGGCTGCCGGCATTCCGCGGGCAGCAGCTCTTCGAGGGGCTCTACCGCCCGACGACGACACGTTTCGCGGACATCCCGGGCCTGCCGGCCGATCTCGCCGGGCGGCTCGACGCGCAGCATCCGCTGGCTCCGGGGCAGGAGTCTCGCCGCCAGGAGAGCCGCGACGGGACGGTGAAATCGCTGATCGCGATGGCGGACGGGAAACTGGTGGAGTGCGTGTCGATCCCGACCGTCGACCGCCACACCATCTGCATCTCGTCGCAGGTCGGCTGCGCCGTCGGCTGCACGTTCTGCGCGTCGGGCCAGCGCGGCGTCGAACGCGACCTCACCGCCGGCGAGATCGTCTACCAGGTCGTGCACCACGCGCGCCTGCGTCCGGTCACGAACCTGGTGTTCATGGGTTCGGGCGAGCCGCTGTTCAACTACGACAACGTGGTGAAGGCGATCCGCATCCTGGCGGAGCCGCGCGGGCTCGGGCTCGGACGGCGGCGCTTCACCGTGAGCACCTCGGGCGTCCCCAAGCGCATCCGCCAGCTCGCCGAGGACGAGCCCCAGGTCACGCTCGCGCTCTCGCTGCACGCCGCCGACGACGAGACCCGCAGCCGCATCGTGCCGATCAACCGGCGCTGGCCGCTGGCCGACCTGCTCGCGGCGATGGACGACTACAGCACCAAGGTCAACCGGCGGATGACGCTCGAATACGTGCTGCTGGCCGAGGCCAACATGACGCCGGAGCACGCCGACAGCCTGGCTGCCGTCGCCCGGCGCTACGGCGCGCACGTCAACCTCATCCCGTTCAACCCGGTGACCGAGACCCCGCACACCCGCCCGACCGAGGAGCAGGTCGAGGCGTTCGTGGCGCGGCTGACGACCCACGGCGTCAACGCGACGGTCCGCGGCCAGCGCGGCGCCGACATCGACGCGGCCTGCGGCCAGCTGAAGAAGCGCGAGCTGGTCGGCGGCTGACGAGCTTCGCGCTTCGAGCTTCGAGCTTCGAGCTTCGAGCTTCGAGCTTCGAGCTTCGCTTCTCTCCGCCGTCGCGCCGCGCCGCTAGTTGCGGTCGAACTTCGCCAGCTCGGCCTTCGCCAGGTCCACGTACTCGGCGATCCCGAAGCGCTCGACCACCTCGGTCATGCGCCGGCGCGCCGCCGCCAGGGCGGTCGCGCGCTGCGCGGTGTCCGAGCCCGGGCTGGTCGCGGTGTCCCAGTTGGTCGTCGCGAACTTCAGCGCCGTCTCCCAGGTGCCCTTGGCGGCCTCCTCGACCATCGCGCGGATCTTCGCCAGGTTCGCATCGGGGAACTTGCGCTGCAGCTCGTCGACCTTGGCCAGCGCGTCCTGGAACTGCTCCTTGCGGATCAGCGTGGTGGCGACGCCGTACGCCTCCTGCTCGGGCAGGCTCGTGACCTTCGCGCGCCGGCGCTTGGTCTCGTCGCGGATCGCGGTCATGCGCTGGCTGAAGTCGTTGACCTGCACCGGGTAGTCGCGCACCCGCTCCTCGTCGCGGCTGGCCTCCGGCTCGACCGGGTTGTCGAGGAACTTGGCGACGTCCTTCTCGAGCAGGACGAGCTGGGCGTCGTCGAGCTCGGCGAGATCGGCGAAGCGCGCGTCGAGCCCGGCGACGTTCTGGGCCACGACCGCGTCGCGCTTGGCGCGCTCGATGCGCGGCTTGAGCTCCTCCTCGAGCTTCTCGCGCAGGCCCATCGCCGTCTTCCACGGCGCCACGCCGGCGAATTCCGGATCGGTCTCGTTCGGCGAGTCCTTGGCGTAGCCCAGCTCGGGCGTCTCGAGGCGCTCGATCGCGTTCTTGTAGGCGATCCCGGCGGCATCGCCCTGACGGGTCATGAGCGCGGTCTCGATGCTGGTGATGATGCCGCGCACCTCGACCAGCGTCGCATCGGCCCTGAGCTGACGCTCGTCCGGACGCGTGAACCACACCGCCGCGAAGATCGCGCTCAAC
>Ga0196963_10000730_pt1 | contig 26148 bp, 46 predicted proteins | sample S1_5metaG_FD_148600 | JGI IMG/M metagenome (GOLD analysis project Ga0196963, IMG submission 148600) | Soil microbial communities from Anza Borrego desert, Southern California, United States - S1_5 | ecosystem: Environmental > Terrestrial > Soil > Desert | place: USA: California | collected...
CCTGGGGTACTCCTACCGCTGCTCTGCCAGCGTTAGTCACTACAGCTCTCGACACTGAAGGCGCTGACCAAACCGTTGTCGCAGGCTACGGTGCTTACGTTCCTCACACTTACGAAATCGAAGCTACCCGCACGCTGGAGATCGCTGCGGGAGCCATTATGGAGGTTGGATGAGTATTCTAATACTGAATGAGCGAACCAATCCCGGTGCCCCTGCATCTGGCAAAGGTTCTGTCTGGTTCGATACCTCTGGCATTCAGATGTACACGGACGACGCCGGTCGGCACTGGGGCTGGACAAGAAATTGCTCCATTGCTTCACAAGGTCCTGGCTTCGCAGCGGACACGTATGTCACCAATTCCGACATCCTCATTCCCAGCTTCAGTCTGCAAGCTAAAACCACATTCCTTTGGCAGATTAGTGCCAGCAAGACTGCGGCTGGTATTGCACAGCCTGCTTACGCTATTCGCATCGGCGCTAACCGCACTACAGCCGACACAGCTCGGCTAACGCTTACCGGTCCTGCACAGACTGCTATCGCTGACATTGGTACGCTCTATGTCATGCTTACTGTGCGAAGCGTAGGCGCTGGCACTGCTGCTGTTCTTCAAGGAACCGCATGGTGGGTGCATCGAGGAACCGCTGCGAATACGACAACCAGCGGTACTGGCTTCGCTAACGATACGAGCGGGCATGTAGAGGCTACATCCAGCGGTTTCGATTCCACCGCATTAGGTGGGCAGTACATCGGGCTGTCCATCAACGGCGGCACTTCTGCTGCTTGGACTGTCACTCAAGTTCGCGTCGAGGCTGCGTGGTAATGGAGATTATAGCCGGCCCTTTTACAGCTCGCAGACTCCAACTGGATCCCGCAGACGGCTCCGCCGAAGCCAAAGCCCATGTCATCTGGAAGTCACACTTGCTCCTGGGCAGGCTGGCCGCCCATAAGCACTACTTCACCGATTACACTCGTGGCTGCAATGGGCAGTGCGCTGGCTTCTGCCGCGACCTCTCCTCTGGCTGTAGCAATGTAAAAAACCGTGTCGTCCGCGCTCTGCTGGCTAAGGACGCCTTGGTATGGGAAGTCTGGCGTACCCAGGGAACCGTTGACTTTTGCGGTATATTAAGACTGAGCGAAGTGGAGCCAGGCTGCACAGCCAAGGCTCATTACATGTTCTTCGACCACAAGCTCAAGGATAAGACGGAATTGCTGCAAGCCTGGAAGCAGTGGGTATTCAGCAATCTCAAACTCCGGAGAGTCACCATTGAAGTACCTGCGAATGCTTTTACGCTGGCTCGCCACGCGGTGCGGTATCTCGGTTTCGGAGGACGGTACAACTACCGTGGTCTGCCGGTCGAAGGAGTAATTACTGGAGCCAAAGTGCTCGATGGCAAGGAGCTGGATATGCTGATCTTGGGATGCACTAATGGGCTTTAATCCTGGCGATCCGCCGCCTACTGATCCCAACGGACAGCCCTGGCAGAATCCGTCCCATTCGTTTACGCCTACTGACAACAATCAGTATACTGGAGCCAGCCGTCAGATTGGCGAATTCGGCGGCTACCCTGTCGGCCAGGTGGATGTCAGAACTGACATAATGAAGCAGCTTGAGCAGGGGGCTCTACCCTTGCTCATGCAGGTGCTTGGTAATCCGCAGGGCATAGCGAAGATGTTCGGAGGCATGGCTGGGCCAGTACCCGGCATGCCCAACACTGGCCTCTCCAGCTTCCTGTTCAATGATGCTGGCAGCTTCAGCGGAGCACCCGGCGGAGGAATGCCACTGCCTGGCATGCCCCCTGGTGGTGGAGGCGGCGGTCTACCGCTGCCACCTGGAGGCGGAGGTGGCTTGCCTCCCACTGGTGGCCAGCCCCCGTTGCCTCCAGTGTCCCCTCCTGGCACCACGAATACGCCTCGCACGCGGCCTAATGATGGTGGTGCTGGTGCTCCGCAGCCTGGTCCCAATCCTTATATGTATGGCCAGCAGTCCGGTCCGCAGCCGGACTGGACGGGAACTACACTGGGTGGCGGTCAAGTACCTATCACCACCAATACCTCCCCCACTTATGGCACCGATCTGAATAGCATCTTGGCTCAGTTCGGCCTCAAGGATGATAACAGCATCGGTGGCTTCAGTGGCTTGCAGCCCGGCACCGGAGCCCCTGGCAAGGAGCTTAATCTTGCCATGATTAACTCTGGTCTGATGCCGCACGGCTATGCTCTAGGCGGCTTGCACAGTCAGTACAATCAAGCTACCAACGATTTCAATCCTCGCATGATGGAACTGTTCGGCCCGCAGGGATTTCGCCAGCAGTTCTCCTCAGATGCGGCTGGCGTTGAAGCACTCAAGACGCTCCTCGGCAGTAAAGGAGTCCAGTTCCGTGCCATGGGCGGTCCGCTGGATCCCAATGCTCCCACCATCGTAGGCGAAGCCGGCCCTGAGCTAATCACCCCTGCTGCGGCCGGTGGTCAGCAACAGGTATTGCCGATGTCCATGATGCGGCCTCCGAAGGGTACGGAGCTGCCTGGTGCTGGTGGCGGCGTTATGCCAGGCATTCCGCAGCCGGGCATTTCCGGCGTCATGCCTAACATGACGATGATGGAGCCGCAGACGACTCCAGGCGCCGGCATCTACGGTGGCGGCATGACGAACATGATGGCCAGCCCCAACACTGGCGGCGGCTTCCCTTCGTCTCCCGTGCAAGGCCAGGGCACCGGCAGCATCCAACGCCTGCTCGAACAGAATCCAGAAATGGAAGCGTTCAACGCGGGGAAGAATATTCTCTTCGGCCAGGGCGGGATGCTTGGTTCCGGAGGCGGCGGGCAGGGGATTCTCAATGCGCTTCAGCCTGTGTTCCAGCAGAACCTCGGCTTCGGGCTGAATGAGCTGGCCAACCGCATCCCCAGCGTGCGGAACTCTGCCGGCGCTATCGAAGGTGCTGACCTGACCAGCCGCGCGATGAATGATTTCAACCTGTTCGCAGCGCAGGCGCTGCAACAGGGCCAGCAGAATACCCTAGGCGGACTGGGCATGCTGGGACAGCTTGCTGGGCAGGCTGGCGGCGGTCAGTTCGGCCGGCATATGCAGGCTGGCCAGCTTGCGACTCAGCGCGATTTGGGCATGGGCAGTCTCGGATTGCAAGCCCAGCAGCAGGCATACAATCAAGCTGTCAACCCGACGCTTCAGCTTCTGCTGGCAGCGCTCGGCATGGCGACTCCGACTGGGTACCAGACTGTGGTACCAGGGAAGAAGTAGATGAGCGGCATGGAACCGTTTCTCGTTGCGGCTGGCATGAGTGCAGCCAGCTCTGCTGGCAGCATGGCAGCCAACAAAGCAGGCCAGGCCATGTTCGGCGGCAACGCGGAGAATGCGATGCAGCCGGGGATGCCTGGAGGCGGGGGCCCGCAGGGCTCTCCCGCCTTCAGCATCTTGCAAGGTCTGCAACAGCAGATGCAGCAGGAGGAAATGGCCAGGCAGCAGGCTATCGCACAGTTGCTTGCCTCTTTCAGCCAGCCTCAGCAGCAGGCTCCGCAGCAGCCTATCCAGATGGAATCGTAGCGCATGGCTAATCTTCCTACTCCAGTCGTAGGTGCAGGCGGGCAGGGCTCTCGCGGGCTTGGGGAGTCGCTGCTGCTCACTCTGGCCAGCTCCGCTCCCGGCTTGCTGATGCAGTTTCTCAACATGCGCCAGCAGGCTACGGACCAGGAGGCGCAGGGCCAAGCTGCTACTGGAGTGCTGGCGGAGCTTGCCAGGCAGGGAACGATTTCCCCGGAGCTATTCACCTCAGCCGGTGGCTCCATCACTCCCGGCCAGACGGTGCAGGGGGTGACTACTCCCTCCGGCATTAAAGCTCCCACTGTATCTACACAGACTAGAGTAGATGCAACGGGCATTAATACGCGTGTAGCCCCGCAATTGCTTCAGCAAGCACTATCGACGCAGCAGGCTACTAGTGCTATTGATGCCAACAAAGCGCAAACGGCTGCTACAGTCGCTAGCACTAAGCGTGATGATGAGCTTCATCCTCTCCGCGTGCAGCAGATCAAGGAGAGCTTGATCTCCGAGAAGTTCAACCGAGATGTGCAGGCGCGCACTCTTAAGCTGACGGAGCAAAAGGATCGACGGCAGGCTGGCAATGAGGCGGCAGCCCTTCAGCTAGATGCAGAGCGTGTCCGCCTCCAGCGCAGCGAAGCGCTCCAAAATGTGCAGGCGCGGTTGTCAAACATCCACGCTGACCAGATGAGCCGCTTCACCAACATGGCGCAGCTCTATGCGTCAGCGGGCATGGCTCCGGATGCGGCACGCGCCCGCGCCAGCGCCGACATCTTCGGCTCCACGCAGCCGGTCAAGCTGGATGAATTCCTCGCCGCTAACGTGGAAAAGGCTACCGCTGGCATCCTCACTGGGCAGGCTGACCCTGACTCCATGATCCTCAAAACTGTCTTCGGGGACCGGCCGGATGTGCAGTATGGGAGCAAGATCGGCCTGGCCCCGGAGGCGATTGAATTCATCAACCAGCGCCTGGAAGCGACTGATGGCGACGGCTCTGCTGTGCTGGCCGAAGCTGCCAAGACGCTTACGCTGGAGGGTGAGGCACGCGATCAAGAGCTTGCTAAGATGGTCCTTTATTTGAGCTACAAGACTGGCTCTAAGATCGCCGTGCCAGCAGCTAAAGAAAGCGGCAGCATCCGCCGTGCTCTCCGTGCTCTGATGCAAGGCGCTTCCGCAACGCAGGCCTCTGCTGCTTCAATCCTCGGCAACACAGATAACATTTCTATCAACGGGCTCTTTGCCAAGCCAACGCCAGAGCAGCTTGAGCAGATGAATTCTGGCTTCATTCGAGGCTGGGCTCCTCCGGCTAAATAATGGCATTTCAGAACTACCCCGGAGCGCCGGCTGCCCCGACGCCGGCTTTTGCTGGCTATCCTGGTGGGGATACTGGCTTCGCTGCCTACCCCGGCAGCCAGCCTGCTGCTGATGGCAACATCATCACCAACGTGGTGCGGGAATTCGGCAGAGATGTATCCGGCACCTTCAACGTAGCCAACGCTACGCTGGGGGAATTTCTCCAGCTCCTGGGCGCTGCTTCCCCCGTCACATGGGAAGACTTGTCCACCCGTGACATCAAGGGTGCCTTGATGCTCGGAGCGCTTGGTGCTGGCGGCTGGGTCAGCTCTGCTGCACGCGGCTTGCCTATGATGGCGGGCCTTGCGGGCGGCTCCGCTGTGCAGCGTGCGACTGGGCTGGCCATGGCGGAAGCAGTTGCTGGCGCTGCCACCGGCATGATCCGCCCGCTGATGGAGGATGAGAGCAGGCTGCATGCAGTCCTCGGGGACGCTGCATTCACCGGCGCCTTCGGAGCCGGCTTTAGCTTCGCTCGCAGTGGAGTGAAGGCTACGCTAGGAGCCCGCATCGCAGCGATCAAGAATCAAGCTTCCTTGAGCAAGCTGGGTCAGGCGTTGCAGCACCAGGAGGCGGAGGACTTCGTAAAAGAGCAGGCTGGCGTTGTGCTGTTGAATCCAGCCACCGGCGCGCGGCAAACTATTCGTCGCCTGGAAGATGGCTCCGTGCAGCGCACGCTCATTGACGCTAGCGGAGCAGTCACGGAATCGCATGCCGACTTCGGAGCCACGCTGGCCAAGGCTGTGGAGCAAGGCTTCACGGAGAATCTGGGAGCTAATCGCAAGCAATTCGCGCGTGAGCTATCCGGCAAGCTGGATCAAGCCACGATGGATGCGCTCACGGCTAGCAACTTTGACATCACGCAAGCGCTGGGTCCCCTGCGGCTGGGCGATTATGCAGCGGTGCGGCAAGTGGCCAAGCTCCGCAGCGAAGCGCTAGATGAGATTGATTCGCTGGCTGGCGAAGTGCTGGCGCCTACAGCGGAGCTTGGGGTTCCCAGACTGTTCCCCAACGCTCGCGTAAATCTGCTGAAGGAACTCGGCCCCGATGCGGCGAAGCTCTCCGATGGCGACCTCCTGCGCGAAGGCTTCCGCAAGGGACTCGTCACAGCGGATACCGCTCGCGCTGGCATCAGCTTGGATCAGTACACTCGGGACCTCTTCCTCAGCGACCTAGCTCCAGATGTAGACATCATCATCAATCCACACTTGGATTCCGTCTTCACCAGCATCCTCACTCCCCGCAGGCTGGCTAAGATCCATCCTGAATTCGCTCCCATCTACGCTCGCGCCGACATCGCCAGCGCCATGGAGGAAGAGGGTCGCACTGTATGGGAAGCCTGGCTCTCCAGCTTGCGCCAGCAGATGCCGGTAGAGGTGATGAATCTCGGAGCCAAGATCATTGATGACACAGCGATTGATGGGGATTTGGCCGGCAGTCGCGCTGCCGCCATGGCTGCCGCCGAAGCCACTGGCAATCCTCAGCTTGTAACCTTTGTCAGCGAAGTGACAGGCAAGCTGGGAGAGCAGCTTCAAAAGGCGCAAGCAGCCGGCATCATCACGGAAGGCATCTCTGGCTACTTCCCCTTGGTCGTAGCCAACAAGTGGAAGCTGGACCTCGCCGGCATCAGCAAGGAGGAGCTGGCTAAGACGGGTGCGAAGCTCTTCTACCCGACTAAGAAAGCCGCCGAGGAAGCTGTCGAAGCGCTTCGCAGCCAGGGCCACAACATCACCAGCAGCATCAGCCTCCAATCCATGTGGCATCCGATGGAGGTTGCCAGCATGGACGCCGCTGGTGTGGACCGCATGCGGAAGAGCTTCAAGCAAGTCTTCAGCCAGCCGCCCTTGAAGCAGACTCAGTTCGCCAAGCAGCGGACCCTTGGCATGCGGGACTTCTCCGAAGACGCCTACCAGTCGCTTGCGATCTACGGCGCCAGCATGGAACGCGCCTTAGCCTGGCGCACCTTCGAGCGTGACATCCAGCCGTTCATGCAGGCCATCTCCCCCAGCCAGCCGAGGTTACGCGCTGCTGCGGAGCAATATGTAAACGACATGCTTGGCCGCCCGCGTGCGGAGGAAGAAGTGGTGCAGGCCGCATTGGAAGCAGTCGGCTACGACGCTCCGCCGCGTGCTTTGAAAAAGTACACCGCCGCCCTCCGCAAGTGGGAAACCACCTTCCGCTTGGGCGGACCCTTCAGCGCTATCGTGAACACGACGCAGGTGCTCACGAATACGAATGCAGTCCTCGGTCCCAAGTGGACCGCCAGCGGTATGGAAGTCTTCATGTCGCCTGCAAAATACCGTAGCGCGATGGAGACGCTGCATAACGCCGGCTACAAGCTGTCCCATGTGATGCCGTTCGCCAACGATAACGAACTCATGGCCGGCTTTGGCGGACCCATCGCCGCGTTCAAGGAACGCCGCTTCGTGGAAGCCGGCCACCGCATCATGATGTCCCTCTTCAACGGTGCGGAGAAGAACAATCGCCTGGTCACCGCATGGGGGGCGTATAAGAAAGCGCTCTCCGAAGGACTGGATCCCAAGCAGGCAGCCGGCTACGCGGAGGAAGTGGTTAACAGGACGCAATTTATTCCCCGGCTGTCCAACACTCCGCAGCTCCTACGTGGCCCGCTGGGCGGCTTGCTCTTCCAGTTCAAATCCTTCGTCATTAATGAGATTGATTTCATTGCTTCGCTGAATAAGGAAGAGGCGAAGCGCTTTGGTGCTAGCGTCTACGCACTCGGTGGGCTTGCGCTGTTCATGAACATGCCCGGCACCGACATCGTGGACCAGGCCAGCAGCCTCTTCTTCAACAAGAAGATCTCCGAAGCTGCGGCTATTGCCAGCAATGACGCAGGCGCTGTCCAAAAAAGCTTCCTCTACGGCATGCCCGGCTTGCTCAATGTAGACATGTCAGACTACATGGGCGTAGGAACCGTGAGCGATGTATCCCGCAGCCTATTCGGCCCGGCTGTGGGAGACAGCAAGCACCTTTTTGAATTCATGAAGGATGCTGCTGCCGACTTCAAAGCCACCGGCCTAATCAGCGGACGCACTTATTCCAACCTAATCCAGTCTGCCGGCCCCAGTGCGCTCCGCAGAGTGCTGCGTGGGCATGAGATCTTCGCCACTGGCGAAGTAAGGAATCCGTATACGGGCAAGCTGATTTACCGGCCGGAGCGTAGGCTGAAGGCAGCGGTGTCGCAGGCTATCGGCTTCCCTGAGCTAGAGATGTCCCAGGAGCGCGCGGCAGAGGCTGTCACCACGAGAGCACGCGACTCCTACATTCGCGGCCGGACCCAATTTGCCAAGCAGGCTGCCGCTGCGATCCGCGACGGCGACTCCAATGAAGCCCAGCGGATCATGCAAGAAGCAGCCGGCTCAGGCTATGACTTGGACAATCAGACCGTGCGCTATTGGGTAAAGGAACTCGGTAGGACTGGTGCGGAGCGGCGGGAGAGGCGGCTGCCGCAGGCGTTGCGGCAAGAGTACGCGGAGCTGTATGAGGCTACAGGAACACTAGAACTCCCACGGTAGCCAGCGCCAGCAGCGGAGTGGTAATCGCTAGCAACCATTCCTTAGTTTCCTTGTTCATATCTTCACCTCAGACATCTTGCCCCAGCTCTTCGCTGACATTGAAATATCCACCGGCACTGTCACCTCCCTCCCATTAATCATCATCGGAATCAGCATAGCTTGCTTCATCACCTTTGCAACTTGCATCCAGCGTGCCACTGGGGCTTCCACAAGAATCGCATCATGAATCTGGAGCACGATGCGGAAGCCATGTTTGGCCTCTAGGCCGAACAGGCGGACAAGCGCTGTATTCAGCAAGTCTGCAATGGTGCTTTGCGGCAAGTACGCGATGATGTCATTGCCGGCTGTATTGGGATTCAAGAAGATGCGCTTCCTGCCGAAGGCATTCACGAGGTACCCTCGTGATGCTACCTCCCTCTTCACCTCATCCCACCACCGCACCGTCTTAGGATTCATCGCTTGCCACGCGGCAATCACTTTCTTAGCCATCTTGGCGTCGATGCTGACTCCAGTAATATCCGCATCCTTGTTTACGTTCTCCATGAACGTCTTCCAGCCAGCACCATAATTCAGCCCGTGGTTCGCAAACTTGCCGATGGGGCGCTGTCGCTTGCGGTCCACCTGCTCCACTGGGATGCTGAAGATCCTGGCCGCCAGCTCGGAATGCTCATCGCCAGATAGGATCCTCTCCACCTTCGCCCAGTCTCCTGCGTAGGCCGCAGTCGTAATCGCTTCCGCCTGACTGAGATCTCCTTCGATGAAGACGGAGCCAGGCGCTGGCACAATCGCATTCCTTACCTCATACAGCGGATCCAACGCTGCCGCTTTCTTCGGTAGATTCTGCAAGTTCGTAGTCGGCTCCGGCCACCAGTCGTCCTCCCCGCTGCGAAGCCTCCCCGTTTCCGTATACGGTGCCAGCTTTGTTCTGATACGGCCATCTACGCCAGGTTGCAGGCGTTTGTATATGCTGCTGATGGTGCTGGCCTTCGTCAGATCCAAGGACTGCCGGATCAGCTCCGCTGCTACTGGCTTGTCGGAGGCTTTCATTAGAGCAGGCGTCTCTCAACAAAACCGCAGCGTGAGCAGACTCGTTCTTGATAAGGTATGTAGACAGTAATCGCTGGATCCAATTTGACCTCACTCCACTTACTCCAGAGGTGTCGCCAGAAGCATCCCATTTACGCAACCTCCGCCAAAAGGGATTTGAATGCCTTTTCGTCACAGCTAATGCTGCCGTCATTGTAACGCTTAGGCAAACCAAGCACATTATAAAACAGCTCCACCTGCTGCTGCGTGCTGGCAGGATTGAAGTCAAAGGTGGGAAAGCTTCCTACTCCTCCGCAGGGGACGCACGGCCCGAGGGATACTTTGTCGCGCTTCCGAGGGGCCATATCCAAGCCGGCGCAACTCCAGCAATGCGCTGCCTTGACCTTTCCTCCCTTGCAGCACGAGCAGCGTTTCTTACCGAAAAAGAGATGCGGCTTGGTGATGGCGGCGGAGCGTTCGCGGAGCAGGGGTTCTGCGGCAGCACGGATGCTGGCTTCGATGCTGGCGCTTCGGGCTTGCAATGTGTCGATGGCTTGCTGCCTGGCTGCATCATCAACCGCTAGCCCCCTCTCCTGGATGGCCACTAACACCGGCATCATGCTCATCTCATGGCGATAGATCGCCATGACTCCTTGCTGCTCCAGCTCCTGCCGCAAGTTCTCCATGATCTCATACGTGATGCAGCAGTCCCTACCATTCAGCTCATACATCCCAGCCTCATCCGTTTCATAATCCTTCCACCACTCCGGCGACTCCGTGTAGAGGCTGGCTAGGAAGGCAAGCGACTTCTTCGTCCGCTTGCTCTTGCTCTTCCCCTTGCCCGCGATCTCTGGCCACAGCGCATGCCATGCAATCATGCAGTCGTCGGTCCAGCTTGCGACTTCTACTCCGCACCGCGTCTTAAGAAAGTAAGCATCAAACTGTCCATTCTGAAAAATCTTCCGCACGCTAGGATCAGCCACAATTTCCAAAGCAGCAGGTATAGCCTCACCCGCAAAAACGTAGGCTTCCGTGGGGGAAATGGCGAAGCCGATGCAAAGGAGGCTTTGTGGATCGGAGCATTCGATGTCGCAAGCGACAAGCGCGGAGGGGTTAGATTTAATGCGGCATACAGCTCTCTGTGTCGCCGCGCTGCTTGCTTCGGTGGCAACTTCAATGTTGCGATGTATTCTTCGATAGTCTGCATGCTTCGCCTCCCTCTTCCCCCTCTCCAAGTCTGCTACCAACAGCATGGCGTTGATACCGCTAGGATCTTTAGGTGGCATAAATATGCCAGCTATTGTTTGACCGTGTTGTACACAATCATTCGGGTCCAGCGTGGTCAGCACTTTACAGCCGGCTTCCCCCTCCCAAACATAGCCACGTCTGTCCGCTGCCCATCCCCCTTTCCAGTCACCTCCCACGCAAGCTCTTGCAGCTCCGTCTCCAAACGCAATAACGACTCCAAATCGTCGTGAGCCAGCGCTGCCAGCATCATACCCTTCAGGTGGAACAGTTTCGTATTCATGTGGCCGCCATCCCGCTTGCTGTAGGGCGTCTTGGAATAAGGACTTCGCTGCGTAGCTCTGCTGCTGGGGCAGGACAAAGAGCGCCTTCAAACGTCAGCCTCCCTCCGCGTCAGCATTGCGGCTGCAACCACCTGATGCCACCGCTTGGGATTCTTGCGGAACAGTGCGTCCAGGCCGGCGCTAAGGCTGGGCTTACGGGATAGCGCCTGCACCATGTATTGCTCAGTCGGAGTAAACTTGTGCACCTTGCGATAGGATTCAGCGGACCACTGTGCACCTTCGCTAGCTGCAAAATCAGGCTGCTTCATGCTCCCTCCTGCTTGCTAACGGTTCGAATCTTATCCAGCACCTTGTCCACCGCATCCAGCAAATCCCAAGGGTCGCTGCCGACTAGCTGCCATATCAGCCGGTAGCACAGCAGGCGGTACAGCTCCTTAGACGCTGGAGCCAGCGCCTCCCACTGGCGCTCTGGCGATTTCCTAATCTTATCCGACCACCGCTGGATCTCAGCCGCTGCTTCATCAATGCAGAGGTACTTGTCCAGCAGCTCATGTACCTCTGGCCGGATGGTGACAGGGACCTCGCTAGCGGTAGCTGGCGAATCGAGTACGAGAGTATCTGGCATTGGATTGGTTGCTTGAGGAATGGAGCCGGTTCTTTTCAACAGGGAGAACCGGCAAGAACCCGTAGAGGTAGGCGTTGCTGGCTGGACGCCTCGTTTTATGATCGCTTCGCAGAATCTCGGGCATAACATTGACCCGCACGCTTGGCGATTCCTCGGACCCTTTGCAGCCGAGCGATCTCCTCTACTCAGCCGGCGTAAACCGGGCGATCTCCACATTCACACCGGACTTGCCGCTCTTCTTATTCTGCCAAGCGCTGTGCTTCACCTCCGCCACCACATACTGCCCATCGAACTCCCCATCCTTCAGCATCTCGACGAAGTTCTCCGCCAGCGCCACGTAGGTCTGATCCCCCTCGGAGATCTCCGTAGTCGCCCCGAGAACAATCGCCAGGTTGGCCAGCAGCCGGGCATCCCGCTGGATCTGCCAGCCTGCGCTGCCCGGAGCATCCACATCCAGCTCCATGATCTCCGTCAGACCATCACGGATGACAAAATCCTGGAAGAAGATCTGCTTGCCGGGATTGTCCTGCCCCTCAGCCAGTGGCTCCGCATTGCCCAGCCAGAGGGAGAGGATTTCACCAGTCTCCCCAGCCACCCGTGGAGACTTATCCTCCGGCGTGGTATCCGCATTGTGCATGAACTCGGGCGTAGGCCGGGTGCGGTCACCAGTGGGCGTCAGGATCTCGAACTTCCAGATGCCCTTGGGAAACTTGCGGGAGCCAGACTGTACCGGCGTCTCCGCCTGTTGCTTCAGAACCTTGAGTGCCATGGTGCTTAGACCTCTGCTGGAGTGTTATGTGAGGACTGCAATATATACTGCTGCCGCTGTGACTGCAAGACAGGCTGCGGCTTGCCGGCGCGGAGCTTGATGGCATGGATCAGCCGCTGGTCAAAGCGCCAGTGCAGGTCGTCGAAGCGCTCTCCGATCTTGCCAATGTTGATGCCCCAGACTTCATTCATCCAGATGTGATGCGTTACCAGATTATCAACGCGGGCTCCACCAACCGCATGCCCCACAAGACAGCGATTCCCCTTCCTGTCCTCTACCTGGCCCCGTGTCCAGCCCTGTGCTTCAATGACGCGATCCTTCTGCTCCGCCGTGAGCCCATCAATGTATCTCCCCAGCATGCCCATTACTCCTCCTTGCTCCAGGTATTGGGAATTAAGCCTGTCACGTTGAGCACCTTCACCATCTTGCCTCGCACCACCTGCTCCACCTGACACGGCACGATGAACAGTCGTCTGCCGGCCATATCCTCCGCTTCGAGATCAATCCCCGGCCGCCACGGCGTGCGGAATAGGTCCCCTGGCTCCAGGTCCATGCCAAGGATCTTGCCTACCTCTGGCCCTGTGCTCACCACCTCCCACCAGTTCCAGGTGCCATCCTTGTCATAGGCAGCAGGGATGTAGATGCTGCCCACCTGCTCCGGTCTCGTGTACTGCACAGCCAGGATCCGGTCCTTGGTGGGATGGATGCGGCTGGGGTCGATTTGGGGAGCCAGCATTAGACCGCCGCCCCAGCCTGCAAATATCCAAACAGCGTCTTGAATGTATTCGGCAAATGCTCCGGCACTGAGTCCGCCACAATCGGAGCCATCTTCGCATGCCGCTCCTCGGAGCACCGCACCTGGATCCTGAAATCCGTATACTGCTCCATCTTCTTCGTCTCCTGATTCATTCGGCTGCCATTTTTGACATCCGTGTAAACCACCAGCCCAAAGTCTGCTGCCATCCGCCTGCGATATGCCCCCTCCATCTGCGGCAGCACATGGCCCTCGAATTCGATTCCTTCCCCGCGCATGTCTGCTGACGGCTTGATGCCGCCGCCCTGGCGAACACTCTGCTGCTGCCCATCCTTGGCAGGCTGCACGTGCATGGTGACAACGATAAACTTGGGGCTCTTTGCTACGCTGGAGTCTGCTAGCGCCGTCAGTCGCTGTATAAAATCAGCAGACTTGTCCTTGAGCTGGCGGTAAAAGCCCTGCGTATCCGTCATCTCACCAGGACTCCCCACCTTGTGCGGAGCGATGATGTGATGCTCCAGCAGATCTACTGCATCGGTGAAAGGATCCAGAATGATGGCGTCGTACTTGTCATCGGAGAGCAAGCTGTCCACTCGGTCGTACAGCTTGCGCCACGCCTTGGCGTCGTAGCGGCTCTTCTCCGGATTCCAGCCGGCCATATCCGTGTAGACCTCGGCTGTATTGGTGATGCCGTACTTGCGATAGAGGGCGCTCGTCTTCTCCCTCGGCTTGGGACACATCAGCAGCACCCGGCTGGGGTCTACTACTTCGCAAATGGAGCCTGCGAAATAGGACTTGCCAGTGCCAGGCGCGCCGAGGACGACGATACTCTCCCCATCCGGCATTCCATATCGCTCCGCGAAGCTTTCCATCTGAGTCGCCATATCAAGCCACCTTCCTCTTATAGTTGATCTTCACAAGCCCAGGCCGCAGCGCAGCGGGCGCGGAGCACAGCTTGCCATAGTCGCAGTATCCGCAATGATCCCCCGGATTCTGCGGAGCACTCAGCTCATCATGCTGAGTAAAGTTCTCCTGCATATACCGCATCTTTTCCACACCACTCCGGTACCACGCCTTCGTCTCCTCGAAGTCAGCAGGCGAATAGTCAAAGGGGTAAAATTCAAACCGCTTGCCCTTGAAATTCACCGTGCCTGCATTGAAGCCGGAGTAGATTGCGTTGCATGCGCCTTCCAGCACCGGCTGGCCTAGCAGCGCGGAGAACGCAAGCGCATACAGCCGGAGCTGATGCTCGAACTTGGTTCGGTTATACAGCTTGGCGCCGAGGTACGCTGTGGTTGTCTTATGGTCCACTACGCGGAGCCCCGATGGAGTCTTCAACAGCACATCCGGCCTCACATTCACCGGCCCCATCCCCGGCACATTCACCACGAAACTCGCCTCCGCCATGACAAGGAAGCCGGCTGAGTCCTCCTGGACATCAGTCTCCAGCAGCCGGCTGGCATCCAGGTCACTCCGCCGCAGCTTCACAATCTCCCAATCCTGCGTGTGCTTGGACTCCAAGTAGTGCTGAAGCACGATGTCAGCATGCCCAGGACTCACCCATGCCCAGTCACCGTAGAAACGTTGCCCACCCCATGCAATATCTAATGCAGTTCTCGCGCCAGAAGAATCCCCCGTCCTGTGCCAGTGCTCCAGGGCTACGTGCATGGCCTGCCCCATATACGCTGGCGGGAATTGATCCGGCGACTCCAGGCCCAGGATGTACTTGTTGAAATACTTGCGCTCGCACGAGAGCACGCAGGCCAGCCGGCTGTGACTCGGAGCGTCCCAAGTGGAATGGATCACGCCTTAAACCTCCCCCGCTGCAAGCTGACCACGTAGCCACCACCGCCGAGGGAATACCTCGGCATCTGGCTGTGCAGCCCAGCGAATTGAGGATTCCCCTTGGCTTGCACTGTGCGTGTCGATTCCAGCACGCGCTGCTTGGAGGCTTCGCGCTCCGCCTCCAGCTCCACCTTGGATAGCGTTGTCCATCGCATCAGTCCTCCTCAGTCCACGAGATAAGCGATTCTTTGAGGTTGTCATACAAACTTTCTTCACGATCAACGCACGCTACCCGGTCAAATGAATCCTCATCGAGAATCGCTATTACATACTTCTTGGTGTTATCTATGAGCATCCTCACTGCTTCAGTCACGCGCGCTGCTTCATCACTTGTCATTCCCCCTCCTCCATCTCCATGAGGATTCTCTTGGCCAGCGCTGTGTGTCCACCTTTCTGATAACCCGGCACATGCACCGTCTGCATGACTTCTGGCTTGTAGCCACGGAGCGTAAAAGTCTTCCGCTTGCGCGCGACTGGCTTCATGCGCTCCGGGTACATCTTCGCATACATGCGAGCGTAATAGGCGATGCTGGCGAGGAGGCTTGCCCTGAAGCCGGCTGCCGCATGCTCCTGAATCGCTTCCGTGACCTCTTGCTTGGCCGCCAGCAGACTCAACCCATCCCTCATGAACCATCCCACATACGCCTCCTCGAAGTCCTCCTCAATGCGGTACTCAGGGATATTCATGGTCCAGCCTCCGGGTACGAGGAGATAAATCCCCTGGCGGTGCCAGTGGCGATTGATTTCGGGGGCTAGCTGTTGGATCACGGCCGGCTTACGCACTGGTGCGTAGCCCGGTGCGCGAGATGGCGGGTTTTGCAGCCCGCCGAATGGACTAGAGCTGGATCTTGCGAGAGGAGGCGGACCCTGCTAGGGCTGCCGCCATCCGAGGCCGAAATACCGAACTTGGCTTGATTACTGCACGATTTGAGCATTGGGGCTCCTATGAGTGCGTAAAAGATGCAATAAAAAATGCACCCTGTCAAGCACAAAAAAGCGTCACCTGTACGTCAGCTCCTGGGCCAGCTTAATCGCAGCCTCTTCCCCGAAGTGTGCATACACATGTGTAGTCTTGATGCTGGTGTGGCCGAGGAATACGCGGAGCATTTCAATACTCCATTTGTACTTCTCCATGCCCAGCCGGCCGTAGGTGTGGCGCAGGCAATGGATGCCGCGTCCACGTCTGTAAATGCCGGCCCTGTCCAGCAAGCTGCGGAACAAGTAGGCTCCATGATCCTTGCTAGCTGCGGGGGCCAGCACTCGGCCGCTGGCCGGCAGCATGCTGGCTGTAATGAAGCCAGGCAGGATGAGCGTAGTCCTATTCCTCTTGCCCTTGAGTCCCTTCGTCCCACTCCGTGGCCAAGCCATCTGGCGCTGGAAGCGCACGCTGCGAAGGTCGGGCTTAAAGTCTGCCGCCTCCAGCGCCCACAGCTCCGCGCTCCTTGCCCCCGTCGCCACCGCTATGGCCACCATTGCAGACTCCTCATCAGTCTCGCACGCGGCCAGCAGCGCAGCCAGCTCCTCATCTGTGAGAGCATCCGGATCATCCTTGTGACCCTTGGGGATTTGTAGCTTGCTATGTACTGGCCTGCCCACGCTGGCAAAGAATCCCTTCACATTGGCCCGAAGGGATTGCAGCGTATTAGGCGTAAACCGCCTGGAATGCTTCGTGAACCACGCCTGAATCTCCTCATCCGTAATCGAGTGCAGCTTGCGGCCTTCCCCAAATGCGGCCAGCATATGATTCACAGCGGTCCTATTCCCTTTTACGGTATTGTACTCCTTGGTGCTCTGCCGCTGGTCTAGGAACTGCTCCGCAGCTTGCTCCAGCGTTAGCGCTGGTGGGATACCACGCTCCCTCCTATGCGTAGCATCCCGCAGGCGATCCACATACTGCTCCGCCCAGCGGCGAGCTGTATCCTTGTTCTCTGTGCGAGGACCATGTGCCGGCTGCTTCGGATCGCGCAAGGTGGGCCGCTTGCCTCCCCATGGCCTCAAGTCTGCCGCCCACCATCTGCCGCGCTTGAATAGCCTGGGCCCATCCTCTACCGGATTACGACGCTTGCGCCCTACGCCTTCGCCCACGATTCCTCCGACTCTTCGTCTCCTTATATTCTTGGAGGAATAGTTTAGCGTTGGCGAGCGGCATATACCATTTGGATCCGATTCGAGCCTGATAGGAGCCGGCTATATCCCCGGCCCGGCAGCGATCCTGCCACCAATTCGCACTATGCCCTAGCAGCTCAGCGGCTTCTGCCGCTGAGATGTCCCGTTCCGCAGAGTCCAGCTTGGGAATATAGTGCTGCCGCACCCATCCTGCTGGAATGAGCGCGGAGTCCGGCAGATCAGCGGGCAGTACCATGCACCCTCTGTGGGAAGAATGTCTCAACCGCATCCCGCAGCGAGCGCCGGGGAATGAAGCCAGCAGCCGCCGCCTTCGTCATGTCCAGGCTGAAGGGAGGGCAAGCTGCATCCTCCTCCTCGAAGGGGACTCCGGTCAGCTCCTGCACTATCTGGAATAGCTCCCGCGTTAGCGTAAACCGGCCGGAGCCCAGGTTGAATGCTTCCAATGGAGCCGGCTGCTCCCTCGTGCCCAGCGTCACCACTCCCTCAGCTACATCTTGCACATGCACATAATCATTCCCACCGCTGGCCTTCATCGTCACCTTGCCAGCCAGCGCCATGTCCACTAGCCGAGGCAGCAGACGCCCTGAGTACATCCCCTTTCCCAGGATGTAGGAGGGACGCAAGATGGTGACGGTCAGCAGCCGGCCAGCCATCGCTCCGCACGCTTGCTCCGCCAGCCACTTGGATTCCGCATATGCGTTAGCTGGCATCTTGGAGGCTGCTTCCGCTACCTGCTCCCCCGGCAAAGCTCCGTACACTTCACACGTAGAGACGTAGACAAACCGCCTGACCCCCTGCACGCTGGCACCGGCCAGCAGATTGATGGTGCCACCAAGGTTCACCTGGTGATGTAGAGCAGGCAGATCCGTAGCCGGCGTGCGAATGTTGCCGGCTATGTGGAATATGGTGTCCATGTGAGCGCACGCTGCTTGCATCGCTGCCGAATCCCGCACGTCAGCATCCTGCCGGGTCAGCGCTGTGACTGCATGCCCCCGCGCTTGCAGCTCCGCTGCAACAGCCTGCCCGAGGAACCCTTTGGCTCCGGTGACTAGGATTTTCATACCCTTACCTCGGGGGCAGTAAGGATTCGAGTAGGTCGGCCAGAGCTGACGTTAGTTCGCGGATGCGGCCCCTGTCCTCGTGATAGCAGAGCGCATTGTCGTGCAGCTCGGCGGCTACCGTGGCCCGCAACGCGTCCACCATCTCCCAGGTGATCCGGCCGTGGAGGAGCATGGCAGCTGCGCCAAGCTCGGCACGCATATAATCAGGACATCCACCCTCAAGCCATGATACCGCTCCGCGTCCCTGCGTGTAATCGTTATTATCGTACCTTGGCCACCGCGCCCACTCCTCCGGCGTCAGCGCCGGCTGTACCCTATCCTCATCCATCGCTACTCCTGTGGTCCGTGAGAGGCGCTATCGGGGGTGGGGCGTCGAGTATGACGCGCACGGGGATTCGGATGCGTTCCCGCTGCCCTGGGTACTTGTGGTCCGTAGAACATGGCAGCCACACGCGCCCAAATGCCGTTGTCAACCGAGCCCACCCTACTACGTACCTGATCTGTGCGTCTTCTGGTGGCGGTTCGGACCGATAGTACGCCGTCCGGTTTACAAGCGGAGCGAGCGCGGAGCGGACCGTTTCCATCGTAAATGCCCTAGTTCCATCGTGCGTAGCACTCCGAATGATGTGAAACTGAGGCACTACCTTCGGGTCAAACGTAATCCAGTCGTGCACAACGCCAGCCTCAGCTAGCGTATCCACCGGGCTGAAATACTCGCGTTGGGCGCCTCTCACTTCACGTCTCCTGGTGGTGGGGCAAAGTGCCTGCGTGCCCAACTGAGCTGAGGTTCCATCGCGACAGCGGCCCATCGGTTCCGCATATCCCGTTCACCGTGCGAATAGCCCCACTTGTACGAGGCCACCAGAGCCAGCGCCACGAGTAAGACGCTCATGTCCCCTCTCCGCTGGTGGGGCCGCCGAAGTGCTCGCGAAGGATTGCCACGATCGCGTCCTCACTTTGCAGCCAGGGACCACGGACACCACGGATCCGCTTGATGGCATCCACGATCTCCCTCGCTGCCGCTTCCACGTCCCCACAGCCGGGCGCACCAGCCGAAGCCGATGCGCCCGGCGTTACAGCGGGCGACGAATCGCCTCCTTGACGGTCGGACTCAGGTGCCTCACCCCCTTCGGCTGAATTGTCCACGTCCCCCGCGCTGCCCTCCATAGGGGAGCCGGCCCTTTTGATGAGCGCAGTAAAAAAGCCGATCAAGAAAGCTGGGCTGTCCATTGCGTCATACGGCACGTCCTCCACAAAGGCGTGGGCGATTTTCGCTGCCAACTCCTCCGGGTCGATAATCCTGCGCTCGCTCATGGCGCTTCCCCCTCCTGGGTCGCAGCGGCGGTCTTGTTCAACAGAGTCACCACTGCATCCCTGCGTAACGATTGAACCATGTAACCACCGAGCCCGTGCTTTTTTGCGTTAGCCAAAGAGGCGGCTTTCGCTTCCTTCATCGTGCCGAAGTAGTGGAAGCGGCCCTCGATCAGCGTGCGATGGACGATGCACGGCGGCGTCGTTCTCATCCCCCCTCCCCTCGTGATGTGAGCGCGGAGCGGAGCGAGGACATAGCGTCTCGCAACGCGATCATGCTCTCGCCCGATACGCGGTAATAGTTGCCCATGTCCAGCGAGTTTTTCACGCGGTCGGCTACGTGCTCCAGCCGCTCCAGCGCCTCCAGTGCAGCCCCACCCTGCTCCCCTGGGGGCGCAGCGAGCGCGGAGCGTAGCCGCCTCGCGCATTCCTCCACCTGCTCGGCGTTCACGATGCGGCAGTCTGCCAGCAGCAATTCCGCGATCTCGTCCAGTCGGCGCGATACGCTGTGCGCTACGTTCTCCAGCGGCTCCCCTGGGGGAGAGGGACGGCCGAATTCTCTTCGCAGAATCGTCACCATGGCCGAACGCGGATCATTGAGATGTTCGGTCTGATTGACGAGACGGTCCGCCACCGCATACCAGTCCCGTTCACCAGGGCACACAGCCGAATGCGCGTCTCTATCGGCGGGCGCAACCTTGGCCTCGCAGCGATTGCAGATCATGAAGCCCCCTCGGCCCGCAGGCGCTCGCGCAGGATGGCCAGCACCTTCGTCCTCGCGTCATCGTGGAAGACAGCGCCTCGCAGGAAGACGGCGCAGATTTCGTCGCACAATTCCTCCAGCCTGCTCCCCTCCTGCCGGGCGGGGGCGGCGTGCTCATGCTCCAGTGAGCGGCAGACACAGACGTTGCTCTTCGGTGCCACTGGTCGGAATCGACAGCAGGGCCGATGCAGGCAGATCTCCATGTGCTGCCGCCCTGACTCTGGATGTGCAGCGGGAGCAGCCACGGACAAGGCGGCCGACAGCTCGCAGATCATCTTGTGCGCGCGGTCCAACGAGGCCCGACCTATCCCGATTGTCGGCTGGCCGGCCTGATTCCGTAGGAATGCACCGATCATGAATCCAACCTCACCAGCCCGCTTGAGCAGTGCCTCCGTCTCCTCCACCCTGCTCGGTGAGGACGGCTGGCCGGGGTAGAGGGGTTGGTCGAAATCCCCGAACCGCTCCGGTTGCACAAAGCACCGCAGGCCACGTTTCAACATTTCCCGACCGGCTGCATCAATAAACGCCACCGGCTCCCCACTCCCTCCAGCACGGAGCAGCGCGGCATGGATGGCTTCGCGGATGATCGGCGCGGCATCAACGTTTGATAGCCCGTACTCCACCGATTGCGCCTCGCAGATCAGCCGGGCCACCGTTTCGTCCACGATCCGCTCCACCTCACTCTCTACTAGCTTGCTCATTCGGCGTCCCCCCGAGTAGCCGAGCGCAGCCATTTGGCAGCGTAGACGGCAGGGTGCTCGGCGTCGTGGCTGGCGGGTGTTGGCATCTGACTCTGCAACTCGTCCGCGATTGCGTTGAGCCACCAGCGGGCGTCGTATTCGTCACCGGGTTCCGACAGTGGCGCGGGGCGCATCGAATTGAAATGCTCGTTCCCCCACTTGTCCGCGAGCCTTTCCACGAGGCTCATTTCTGGTCCCCCCGAAGGGTCAGCTTGCTATTCACTCCGCCATTCCCCGTCCAAAAATGCCGTGAGCCTATCCCGCAAATCCTCCACCATTCTCAAATCCGGTCCAATCTCCACCGGCTCATACTTGGGCCATGGGAATTGGATATAGATTTGCCCGGAGAATTCTCCGCGATAGATGCGGGGCTCCGTATCCAGCTCCTTAGCCGCCATAGCCTCGTACAGTCTGCTCATTTTTAATCTCCATCCCATCTAGGGTCAGGGTTCTTCCAGCGAGCTGCCCATTCCTCGTAGTCCAAGTGCCGGGCTAACGCATCCTCAGCGTAATCCTGGCCCAGAAAGCATTTGCAGCGTTGCTCAATGATTTCAGGGCTGTCCGGCACCTGCCGCTGGCCCCATAGCACGTAGCGCAGCCTGATTTCCGTCAGCCCACACTCGGGACAGTCTTCCTCGAAGTAGCAATCTTTGGCGAAGGCGATCATGCCGGCCTCCGAGCTGCGGCGTGACGCTCAATGCTGGCTTTGGCATCCCGTGCAGCGTCAACGAGAAAGCTGCTATCCAGGTAGACGCCATGATCGTCTAGGGCATTTTGCATGAACTCTAGCGCAAGCTGCGCGAATTCGAGTGCATCCTTAGCGGTAAAGATTTCATCCTCATCATTCATGGCTTGCTCCTAATGCAATAGACCCAGCCCTTTGGTGCACACACATCTGGCCGTTTCAATGGCCAAGGGTGCAGCTCGCGTCCACAGCGAGAGCATTTCATTGACCTATCTCCTGAGGCGCCGCCTCTTGCTCCGACCCAGCCACCGGCGCCTTGCCCCCACCCTTGCAGGCACGGAGCAATGTGTATTGCTTCTCATCTGGCGAATGATTCGGCAGGATGGGCTTGCGGTAGCCTTGCAGCATGGGCAGGCGTTTACCGCAGGCGATGCAGATTCCAGTCTTCACCTTGCCTGCTCCTCAGCCTGCCGTATATGCGCCGCCAGCATCTTGCCGGGGATCAAGTAGACTCGATTGCCCTGCACCATTGCCTCCCACCCTCGCCTGCGGGCGTCGGCAGCATACTCTTCCGGCTTGAGGAAGGTGGAGCCTACGCTGTCACCGTTGGGAGCTATAATCGTGGTCATGATGCCTGCCTCCTCATTGCGTTGCAGATATATATTGCCGCGCTGCGATCAAAAGCAAGGTTATTAGCAAGCTGGCCAGGATGGCGGCGGCAGCCGCTTGCGCTAGTTGCTTCATGCGCCATGTACCTTACCGTCATCACCTATGTACAAATCAACTTCACCATAGGGCCGACAGGCTGCGGTAAGACGCTGGCCCCGCTCTCCGTAGCCACGGTCCCAGAATCCGACACCGTGGCCGTTACGAGTCAGCCAGAAATCGTGCCCATCCTGCTCGGGATCTTGCAGGTCATCCGCGTTAGCTTCCTGGAACACTCGGCAATCCTCGATCATTGCTCCGAGCGTTTCGGGAGAGATATCGTCCAAGTCGTAGCTATCGTCCATCGGGAGCCCCTTATCGTCTACACTAGACCACAAGGCAGCTTTGATATAAGCACGGGTAAACGAGTCTAGTTTCATTTCCGCCTCCCTTATTGCCAGCCTATTGGAGCCCCATCAACCCGCTGCATGGTCATTATATATTGCCGCTGGCTCCTAGTCAAGCCACCAGCCTTGCAATGCGGTTGCAAGAGGGTTTACGCACCATCATATGTCCGCTCCAACACCCTGCACGCTGAAACAGGCGCCATTATCTCTTGCGAACGGTCGAATGTGCGTAGCCTGAGACGCCATCCTGCGGGCGGACCCTCGACGTATGCAGCTCCCAGCACGTCATACGGCTTGCACAAGTAGACAACTTGCGCGCCCGTGGGATCAAGCTGCGGTCCGTGCTTTCCCCATTTGAACGCTACATAGGGATTTTCGTGCGTCTTGGCGACAGCACGGAAGATCATTGCTGCATCATTCTTGTTATTCACCTTGTCCGGCCCCGGCGTATGCTCACTCATTGGTTTGCTCCTCATCTTGCGGTCCATGCTGCCTACCCTCATTCCAGCGCAGGGGATTCGAACCCCTTGGGCTCCGCGATGCAGCACGCTGGATTATTGCCTGCTCTACTCCGCTTCCGCTTCCTCGGGCTCTATATCCTCGGCCAGATGAGCAATCCGCTCTGCTAGATACCAAACCAGCAGATTGCGAAACTGAGAATCACCATGCACATCTTTGGCACCATTGAAGGATGCAATCAGCTCAAGCGGAGTCTTGAACCCGAACGCTTCCGCATCATCCTCTAGTGCCTGCCAAATCTCGTCCTCAAAGCGATCATACAGCGCGTTCGTTTCTTTGTAATACGTCAGCCCTGGAAAACCTGCGGCTGCTCCGTGCTCTGCTAAGTCCCGAATCTGGTCAGGATCCAGCGTCTCTTTGAGCCAGTCTTGAAATGTCATCATGATTTAATCCTCCTCATCGAATTCAGGGTGCCATTCATCCGCATCTTGCAGAGCATCGCGTGAGGTTGCGAAGGGGCCAGCGGGAACATCTCCGTCTGGCAAGCATCCAGGGAAGCAAGCTCTCCAATACCATCCTGCGGGATAGCTCTCATCATCTGGCATATCCTCATCCCATCCTCCGCCACGATGCCAGAAGATTTCGAAACTACCGTATTCCTCCTGCGTCTCTTCTGCATGGAACTTGTGAAATCCTTTCCAAGTGTCATGCACTCTCGCTTCCTCCGGTCGCATCGTGCCAATGTGCCAGCGGTTCATTTGATCCTCGCTCCATGCTTAGAGGAATCTGCTAGCCCTAGTCCCTGCAAACCTGGCATAGTTCGCCATTGTCATACCTGTCATGGTAAGCCCGGTGCATAGCCTTCATATGTGCCGTTGCATGTGCGCCAGACTCAAACGGCACCGTGCGCCATTCTGCACCATCTAAACCGGCTCTGCTAGCCGTCATATCCAGCATAGCCTGGAATGCCTGCCAGCCTTCACCTTCCCATGAGTCATTGAGCACGCGGAGAATATCCAGCACCACCCGGGGATTCTCCTCATCTCCCTGCCAGCTCGAAGGATAGCACGGAAAAACTGCCGTCATAGGTGCTTCATGTCCGTATTCGTCGGGATTGGAATACTCCACATGAACGCGAGAGCGAGAGACTTTGGTAACCTGATACCGATGCGAAAAGCCGCTTGCCTCTTCACACATAGCTTCGAGATTAACCAAAGCAACCACGCGGGTCGTGCTGTCTTGCTGCGTTTTCATGGCGCCGCAATCCTTTTTTGAGTGTGATTCCTGCCAGCCCGACGCGGCAGCCTTGCCGCGTTTCGCCGGGATTGCACCGGCTCGTCAGGGGCTTAGTTGCTAGGAGGCATACAAGGCGCAGTATGGCGTCCGTAGAATTGAAGCTCGCGCCAAGCTCCCAAGAATCCCCAAGTGACCTTCCAGCCAGCACCGAACCAAGCTTCCTCCCAATCCCCCGGCAGAATGGCGGAGGGGTGCTTGTCCATCACCACTTCCGCAGTGTCATTGTACACATACGTTCCGACCGGAGCGATCCAGCCGTCAAATCTCGGCCGCATCTTGTCGTCATAGGTGCGCCGAATTGCTGTCTTGTCCATGTCTCAATCACTCCCGCTAGAGGATTGGGTGGGCTACGTGGAACTACAAATCAATCTCAATACCGATGTTGCGTGCTGCGAGGATCGTATCAATGGATGGCTCAATCTCGGGATCGTACATGTAATTCGGAGTGGCGCCAGCCTCATAAAACGAAACGAGCGCTGTATCCATCTGGTCAAATGTGTCTTGTAGCGAGCTTGCATCATCTTCGGGAAGCTTTTTTATGTAGTAAGCCAAATCCATGAGCACCATTTCGCAAGCGTTCGCTAGCTCTGTCGCCTGCTCTGGCGTAAGCGTAACGGGTTTACGGTCCATGCTAGCTCCCTGCGAATGTGAACATTTATTGCCATCATGAGCGATGACATGGGAGGAAGGATATGGTACGGGCAAGCGGGGCGCAAGAGTCTTGTGTGCTTGCAAGTGATTGCAGGAGAGCAACTTGCAAAACGTTACAGTTTAGGGCAGGCTAAACTAGTGACGAGCTGAGGGGCGAGCGAGGATGCAAGCTGTCATCGCCTGCACTACATCTAGTATGCTGAGTGCCTGCATCCACTAGAGCTAGTGCAATGGCGCAGGCTACTACATCTAGTGGTGGCAATGGTGGGGAACACTATATACAGTACCCTATACCTAGATCATCTAGGTATCGTAGCACCCCAGGCGGGTGGAGTCACGTTCCATCGGTGTATAAAGGTTATATCCCTCCATGAACATTGCATATTTTACCACTCATTTCAGTGAAATGGCACCCTTTTTCAGCACAATACTGCCTCTATGGCAGCTATCTGCTGCGGCCATCGTCACTTAGCGCTGTCGAGGAGGGAGCTGGCGGCCTACTCTGCCGGCTGGAGCCGGCGCACAGCAAGAATCATGCCTGCCGGAATGGTTGTGAAGGAGCGGAAGTAGTCGAGCTTGTCGCTACCCTCGCCGGCTATGGTGATGAATTCCGGCGTTTGCTTGATAATGAAGCCTACGGTGGAGAGGGTGAGCAGCTTGGGCTCGCTGTCCAGGTCGAAAGTGGCATCGAGCCAGGTTACGACAGCAAGGGAATGCTCCGGCAGCTCGCTGCCTAGGCCATTTGCTGCTGCCGCAGCCGGCTGCTTACGCTTTCTTGCCATACACCAGCCAGCGATTGCCTCGTTTTATGGCAATGGCTGACGTGAAACGACGCAAGTAGCGGGAAGGGTGCTTCGTAATGTGGCGGGAGTAGCCTGCTTTACAGCTTGCGGTCACAGATTATCGCTTCGCAGAATGCAGCTTGCTGTCACAGCTTGCTATATATAAAGCTAACGCAGGCTGCAAATGCGAAGGAGCCAGCCCCGTAGCGGCGGGACTGACTCCTTGCAGGCGGGACA
>Ga0196963_10000731_pt1 | contig 26118 bp, 4 predicted proteins | sample S1_5metaG_FD_148600 | JGI IMG/M metagenome (GOLD analysis project Ga0196963, IMG submission 148600) | Soil microbial communities from Anza Borrego desert, Southern California, United States - S1_5 | ecosystem: Environmental > Terrestrial > Soil > Desert | place: USA: California | collected...
GGTTCGCAGCCATCGCCGTCGACGGCTGCACCGTCGCCGTGTACGAGGCGGCACTGACACCGTCGCGCAGCACCACGGTGCCCTTCGTGCCCGTCGCCGAGTTCGTGCCGACGGTGACCGCCGCGCCCGTCGCCGTCACGTTGCCGGACACGGTCTGGCTCGTCGTGAAGGCGTTATCGATCTGCGCGATCGCCAAGGTGCCGCTCGCCGCCGGCATCGTGTACTGGAGGTTGCCCGGCAGATTGCCGGGGATGATCGTCCCGGTCTCGCCGTCGCCGTCCTGCACGACCAGCGAGCCCGCCGTCGTCGCGTTGCCGGTGGTCACGGCGCCGACCGCGGTCACGCCGCCGGCCGCGGCCACCGCGCCAGCGGCGGTCACGTTGCTCGAGGCCGACAGGTTCACGCCGCTGACATCGCCGGACGCGATGACGTCGTCGGACGTCAGCACATCGACCGCGGAGACGTTGCCGGTGGCCGTGACGTCGACGGCCGAGACGTCGCCGCCCACCGACAGATCGTTGCCGACGGTCACGTTGCCGGTCGCGGCCGTGACCGTGAGGTCGCCGCCGGCGAGCGACGTGTTGCCGGTGACTCCCAACGTACCGGCCACCGTCTGGTCGCCGCCGACCGTCAGGTCGTCGACCGTCGTCAGGCCGGTGACGTTCAACGTGTCGTCGACCGTCGTCGCGCCCGAGAGCGTCGTCGCGCCGGTCACGCCCAGCGTCCCGGTCACGACGATGTCGTCGCTGAAGGTCTTGTCGCCGGCCATGGTCTGCGCCGCGGTCGTGACCACGCCCGCCTCGGTCGCCGACGCGGCGCCGATGCCCGAGATGGAGATCGCATCGGGGGTCGCGCCGGCATCGAGGTTCCACGTCACCGAGGGCAGCGTTCCACCGGCGGCCGCCGTGTTGACGATGTTCGCGTCGCTGGTCGCGGCGCCATTGACGCTGACGTCGTCGGCGCTGCTGCTCGACGAGACCGAGTTGTCGATGCCGTTGAGCAGCAGGTTGAAGGTGCCGCCGAGCGCGGCGCCGGTCAGCGCGCGGCCGACCACCTGGATGCCCGTCGAGGTCGGGTAGGTCGCGCCGAGGCTCTTCAGCCGGCCGGCGGTCGCGGTGCCCACGCCGATGTAGTCGCCGGCCGTGACCGCGTTGTCCGCGACCACCGGGACCACGCCCTGCACCGCGACGGTCACCGGAGCCGCGGCGAGCACCGTCGCCGTCGCCACGCCGACCGCCGAATTCAGCTCGCCCGTTCCCGGGATGACCGCCGCGCCGGTGCCGTCGAGCTTCACCAGCAGGCCGCTGGTCGTGCCGCCGGCGCCCGCGGTCAGGGTCAGCTGCGCGGTGCCGGTGCCGGCCGCGTAGACCAGGTTCCTGTTCGCCGCCAGGGTCGTGTGGCCGCCCAACGCCGTCGTGCCGGTCACGCCCAGCGTGCCACCGACCGCGAGGTCGCCGGTGACGCCCGCGTCGTCGCCGACCGTCAGGTCGTCGGTCGCCGCCAGATCGGCGCCGGTGACCGTGGTCGTCGCCGTGACCGTCGCGGCCGCCAGGTCGCCGGTGACCGTCGCGTCGTCGCCGACCGTCAGGTCGTCGGTCGCCGCCACATCGGCGCCGGTCACCGTCGTGCCCGCCGTCACCGTGGTGCCGGCGGCGATCGTGGTCGTCGCGGTCACCGTCCCCGCCGCCAGGTCGCCGGTGACCGTCGCGTCGTCGCCGACCGTCAGGTCGTCGGTCGCCGCCACGTCGGCGCCGGTCACCGTCGTGCCCGCGGTCACCGTGGTGCCGGCGGCGATCGTCGTCGTCGCGGTCACCGTCCCCGCTGCCAGGTCGCCGGTGATCGTCGCGTCGTCGCCGACCGTCAGGTCGTCGCTCGCCGCCACGTCGGCGCCGGTCACCGTCGTACCCGCGGTCACCGTGGTGCCGGCGGCGATCGTCGTCGTCGCGGTGACCATGCCGGCCCCGAGGTCGCCGGTGATCGTCGCGTCGTCGCCGACCGTCAGGTCGTCCGTCGCCGCCAGGTCGGCGCCCGTCACGGTGGTCGTCGCCGCGACCGTCGCCGCCGTGAGGTCGCCGGTGATCGTCGCGTCGTCGCCGACCGTCAAGTCGTCCGTCGCCGCCAGGTCGGCGCCCAACACCGTGGTCGTCGCCGCGACCGTCGCCGCCGTGAGGTCGCCGGTGATCGTCGCGTCGTCGCCGACGGTGAGGTCGTCGCTCGCCGCCAGATCGGCGCCGGTGACCGTGGTCATCGCAGCGACCGTCCCTGCGGTGAGGTCGCCGGTGACCGTCGCATCGTCGCCGACCGTCAGGTCGTCCGTCGCCGCCAGGTCGGCGCCCTGGACGAGCGCCGCGCCGGTGACATCGCCGGTGACGCCGAGCGTGCCGCCGACGGCGGTGTTGCCGCTGAGGGTCTTGTCGCCGGCGAGGGTCTGCGCGCCCGTGGTGACGACGCCTGCGGCGGTCGCCGATGCCGGTCCGACGACCACCGAGACCGCGTCCGGCGTCGCGCCGGTGTTCAGGCTCCAGGTCGCCGCCGGGATGGTGCCGGTGCTCGCGGTGTCGACGAGGTCGGCGTCGGTGGTCGCCGCGCCGTTGACGGTGACCTCGTCGCCCGAGGCGCCGCCGCCGGCCGAGACCGCGTTGTCGATGCCGTTGAGCAGCAGGTTGAAGCTCGCGCCGGCGGTGGCGCCGGTCAGCGCGCGGCCGATGACCTGCAGGCCCGTGGTGGTCGGATAGGTCGCGCCCAGGCTCTTGAGGCGGCCGGCGGTGGTCGTGCCGACGCCGACGTAGTCGCCGGCGGTGACGACGTTGTCGGCGACGACCGCGACCACGCCCTGCACGGCGACGGTGACCGGAGCCGCGGCGAGCACGCTCGCGGTCGCGACGCCGACGGCGGCGTTGAGGTCGCCGGTGCCCGGGATGACCGCGGCGCCGGTCGCGTCGAGCGTGACCAGCAGGCCGCTGGTCGTGCCGCCGGCGCCCGCGGTCAGGGTCAGCTGGGTCGAGCCCGTGCCGGCCGCGTACACCAGGTTGCGGTTCGCGGCGAGGGTGGTCGTGCCGCCGAGCGTCGTCGCGCCGGTCGTGGTCAGGGTGGTGACGGCGGCGGCGGCCGGAGTCGTGCCGCCGATGGCGACGCCGTCGATGGTGCCGGCGGTCAGGGTCTGCGTGCCCCCGACCTGGCCGTCGCTCAGCGCGGCGTTGGCGTCGAGGTCGGCGCTGGTCAGCGAACCGTTCGCGACCGAGGCCGAGCTGATGGCGTTGTCCGCCACCGTCGCCGCGATCTGCGCGTAGCCGACCGAGGTCAGCCGGATGTCGGGGGTGAGGACCTGCTGCCCGTTGACGCCGTCGTTGAACCAGATGCGGAGGTGGACGTCGTCGTTGGCGAAGACCGCGGCGGGGATCGCCGTCATGCCGAGGCCGCTGTCGCCGAGACGGACGCTGTAGAGGCCGGCGGTGACGGTGATCGAGAGGGCGCTGCCGGGTTGCGCGGCGAAGGGGGCGACGGCGTCGTCGTGCAGCCACAGGACGGCGCCGGCGCCGTCGACGAAGGCGAAGCGGAAGAGGCCGGTGCCGTTGAAGTCGGTGCCGGAGACGGCGATGCGGCCCTGGTGCTGGACGATGCCCGGGACGGGGTCGGCCGCCCATGCGGCGACCGCGCAGGAGATCATCACGAGCAGGCCGCGCAGCAGGCTGGCGAGGCTGGGAATGGGGCGCATGGACGCACCTCCTTCGTGTCGCGCCGGCGCGCGACGAGGGACCGGGGAACATGCCACTATACCCCGGGGTTCGAAGACCCTGCAAATGCGGGACTTTCGTTGCCGATAGTCGATGGGTTACGCGGCGCCGGCAGGACGCAGCGCGAACGACATGTCGCAGTCGTGGACGTCGGAGCGACCTCCGGTCCGCGTCATCGCGATCGATCGCGTCGGATGATGCGCGCGCTCAACCGCGCTGCGCGGCGCCGCGGCTGGGCTCGAAGCGCTTGAGCGCGATCGAACGCGCCAGCGTCGCCCGCGCCTCGGCCGGCGACGGCAGGGCCCCGATCGCCACCGCCTGCGTCAGGACGTTGCCCAGCGCGGTCGCCTCGGTCGGGCCGGTGACGACCGGCCGCGCGCAGGCGTCGGCGGTGAGCTGGGCGAGGAACTGGTTCTCGCCGCCGCCGCCGACGACGTGCACCGCGGCGAAGCGCTTGCCGGTCAGCCGCTCGAAGTTGGCGCACACCCGCGCGTAGGCGTCGGCCAGGCCGTCGAGGACGAAACGCACGGTCTGGCCGACGTCGGCCGGCGCCGGCAGCGAGCGCTCGGCGCACCACTGGCGGATGCGCGACGGCATGTCGTCCGAATCGACCGACGAATGCAGGAAGCGCGCATCGTCGACGTCGAGCACCGCGCGCAGCGGCGTGGCCTCGGCGGCGAGGCGGGTCAGCTCGGCGTAGGAGCGTTCGGTGCCGGCCTTCGCCCACGCGCGGCGGCACTCCTGGACGATCCACAGGCCCATGATGTTGGTCAGCGGCCGCGGCGCGCCGCCCACGCCGATCTCGTTCGAGATCAACGCCGCGTGCGCTTCCGGCGAGGTCAGCGCGCCGGAGCCGTGCGCGCCCATCAGCGACCAGGTGCCGGAGCTGATGAAGCAGGTGGTCGCCGGATCGCCCGGCACCGCGGCGACCGCGCTGGCGGTGTCGTGCGAGCCGGGCAGCACGACGCGCGGCGCGGTGGTGAAGCCGCACTGGCGCGCCAGCGCGGGTCGCAGCACGCCGAGGACGGTGCCGGCGGGAGCGATGCCCGCGAACAGGTGCTCGGGGATGGCGAAGCGAGAGATGAGGTCGCGATCCCAGTCCCTGGCGCCGACCGCGCACAGCTGGGTCGTCGACGAGAACGTCTGCTCGTTGGCGCGCTCTCCCGACAGCCAGAAGTGCAGCCAGTCCGGCATGCCGAGCAGGCGCTGGGCCTTGGCGAGCGACGCCGGCCGCTGGCGCTGGTGCGCGATCAGCTGGTACAGCGTGTTGATCTGCATGGAGCGGATGCCGGTGCGGCGGAAGATCTCCGCGTCGGGCATGGTCCGCCAGGCGTCCGCCATGACCCCGTCGGTGCGCTTGTCGCGGTAGCAGTACGGCGCCTCGACCAGCTCGCCCGCGGCGTCGACCAGCGCGTAGTCGACGCCCCAGGTGTCGACGCCGATCGCGGCGATGTCGCCGTGCCTGGCCCGCGCCTGGGTCAGGCCGTCGATGATGTGCCGCTGCAACGCGGCGATGTCCCAGCGCAGGCCGCCGTCGGCGGTCAGCGGCATGTGGGTGAAGCGGTTGATGAGGTCGAGCTCGACGGTCGTGCCCGCGGGGCCGTCCGCGATGGTGGCGACGATCACGCGGCCGCTCTCGGCGCCGAGGTCGATGGCGGCGATCTTGGTCATGGTTTCCCTCTGGCGCCGGATGGATCGCGATCAATCGCGTGGAGAAAGGCCGGCGAGGCGCCGCGACGCGGGGTCGCGGTCCGCCTCCCTCACTTCGCCAGCTGCTTCTGGCGGTACTTCTCGTCCGGCCGCGCCAGCAGGTGGTCGATGGTCGCCGCCGGCAGCGGGTTGATGCCGCCGGCGGTCAGCGCGCCGAGACGGATGCGCGCGGCCTTGATGCCCATCGCGGTGATGTTCACCGCCTCGCTGGTCGTGCCGGCGAGGGCGATGAAGCCGTGGTTCTGCATGTAGACGACCTTGGGCACCTCGCCGTGCCTGGCGCGGTAGGCGTCCACGCCGTCCTTGATCGCCTTGGCCAGCACCACGCCCGGATCGACGTAGGGCACGAACACCGAGTCGCGGCCGAGCACGACCGCCTCGTCCGGGAACAGACGCCCGGCGAGGTGCCTGTCCCACCCCGGCGTGACGGTGAGCGCGTTGACCGCCGTCGGATGGGTGTGGGCGACGACGTTGACGCCCGGGTACTGCAGGAGCACGGCGTGAAAGAGCGTCTCCACCGAGGGCCGGCGCGTCTGCGCCGGGTCGACCTTCGCCGCCTCGTAGACCGTCTTGAGACGCGCCTCGTCGACGTTGGCCTCGGCCATCAGGCCGAGGATCGTCGCCGTCTTCAGGTGGACGAAGTCGCCGCCGACCATCGTCGCCAGCGAGCAGCCGCTGCCCTTCACATAGAACGTCCGCTCGTCGACCTTCGCCGAGGTGTTGCCCTCGCCGAGGATCGCCGCGTCGAGCGCCGCGGCGCCGAGCTGGTTCGACATGGCAACGAGGTCGGCGAGGATGGTCACGCTGGGCTCCGGATCACGGTGGATGGATGGCTTCGAGCTTCGCGCTTCGGGCACGAGCGTCGAGCGTCGAGCGTCGAGCTTCCAGCGTCGAAGCTCGAGCCCGCTCAGGTCGGGAACCCCGCGCCCATGGTCTGGGCCTGGCCCGCCGCGGCGCGCTTCCTGGTGCGCTCCTCCTCGGCCTTCTTGAGGTAGCCGCTGCGGCGGAAGGCGGCCAGCGGCTCGGGATCCATGCCCTTGTCCTGGCGCCACTCGCGCAGCATGCCGCGCACGTCGGTGTTGTACGCGTCGCGCAGGCATTCCTCGGCGCCGACGATGTCGCCGGCGCCGCGCGCCTTGGCGAGCGCCGCGTGGTCGACGAGCAGCGCCTTGGCGTAGATCTCCTGCACCATCACCGCCGACTGCAGGATCGCCTCGACCGTCGGCTTGTGGGTGTGGCACTGGTCGAACATGTAGGCGACGCGCTTGGCGCAGGCTTGGGTCTTGGCGTCGCCGGTGTCCTCGGCCGCGATCAGCTCGTTGTAGATCAGGAACAGCTCGTACGGGTTCAGCGAGCCGACGGTCAGGTCGTCGTCGGCGTACTTGCGCGAGTTGAAGTGGAAGCCGCCGAGGCGGCCCTCGTCGAGCAGGATCGCGACGATGTGCTCGATGTTGGTGCCCTGGGCGTGGTGACCGGTGTCGACCAGCACCTCGGCCTGCGGGCCGAGCTTCTGGCAGAGCAGCAGGGACGAGCCCCAATCCTGGACGTCGGTGTGGTAGAACGCCGGCTCGAAGAACTTGTACTCGACGATCATGCGCATGCCCTTGGGCATCGCGGCGTAGACCTGGCGCAGCGAGTCCTCCATGCGGCGCTTGCGGGCCCGGAAGTCGTCCTGGCCCGGGTAGTTGGTGCCGTCGGCGAACCACAGGCTGATGCAGTCGGATCCGGTGGCCTTGGCGATGTCGATGCAGTCGAGGTGCGCCTTGACCGCCTTCTGGCGCACGCGCTCCTCGCGGTGGCAGATCGAGCCGAACTGGTAGTCCTTGTCCTGGAACACGTTCGGGTTGATCGCGCCGATGGTCAGGCCGTGGCTCGCGGCGAGCTGCTTGGCCTTGGTCCAGTCATCGCACTTGTCCCACGGGATGTGCAGGGCGACCGTCGGGCAGATGCCGGTGAACTTGTGCACCTGGCCGGCGTCCTGGAACTTCTCCTCGATGGTCTTGGCCGCCCACGGCTGGGCGAAGATGCCGAAGCGCGTGCCGCTGTCCTGATACCCCCATGACGGGGTCTCGATGCGCTGGTTGGAGAGGCGCGTCTTGAGCGCGGCGGGGATGGCCATGGGGGTCCTTCGGGCGGGTTCGGGGCGAGAATGGTGCGGGCGGGCGATGCTTGCCTGCACAGCGGTGCAGGGAAGTCGATGGTTGATCGAGACTAACGCCGGGCGTGTGCCGGTCTTTAGGAAGTCGATCCGCCACTCATAGCACCACGTTGACTTCATGCCAACCCTGAGCGATCTTCCCGGTATCACGGCGTCGAGGCTGCACCATGCTCGACGCCGGCACCGCCATGATCGACGATCCGACGCTTTCCCACCTGTCCGCGAAGGAATTGATGCCCGGGATCGGCGTGCCGATCCACGTCAACCAGCCGCGCCACGTGGGCGACACCCCCCTGCACGATCATGACTTCCTCGAGATGGTCTTCGTGGTCGAGGGGCGCGGCATCCACCGCACCATCCATGGGCAGAAGCCGATCTCGGTCGGCGACGTCTTCATCCTCCATCCCGGGCAGTGGCACGCGTACGAGCAGTGCCGCAACCTGCAGATCTACAACTGCTGCTTCGGCATCGGCCTGCTGACGCGCGAGCTCGCCTGGGCGCGCACCGATCCGCTGCTCGCGGGCATGCTGCCGACGCGGCTGCCGTCGGCCGGGTCGCCCGGGCGGCCCAACGGCCAGGGCGTGATCTCGATCCGGCTGAGCGACGAGCGGCGCCAGGCGTGCATCGCCGACCTCGAGGCGATCCGCGCGCTGCAGAAGGATGGCGATCCGGTCGCCGATCGCGCGGCGCTGGTCGGCCGCCTGCTGCTGGTGCTCCAGCAGGTCGCGCGCGAGCTCGGCCGCGAGACCAGGACGCAGCCGGTCGAGCCCGATCCGTCGGTCGCGACCGCGGTGCAGGCGCTCGAGGAGCGCCTCGCCCACGACTGGAGCCTCGAGGAGCTCGCCACGCTGCTCGATCTCAACCGCTCGTACCTGGTGCGCCTGTTCAAGCGCCACGCCGGTCTGTCGCCGATGGCCTGGCTGGCGCGACGCCGCGCCGAGAAGGCGGCGGTGCTGCTGCTGACCACCAACCTGCCGGTGGCCGAGATCGGGCGCACCGTCGGCTGGCACGACCCGAACTATTTCGCGCGCCGCTTCCGCGCCGCGTTCGGCATGACGGCGACGGCGTACCGCAACCAGCTGCCCTGCCCGGCGCTGGTGCGCACGGCCGACGACTGGATCCAGTGGTAGCGCGATCGCGGGTCGCTGACGGGCGCGCCGAACGCCGGAGGACCAGCGGCGCGATGCCCGGCTCGCTTCAGAACCGCGGCGGATAGCCGACGGCGACCGGCGCCCGGCGCGGCGCCGCTCCGAACCAGTTCGTGTGGTTGGTGCCGCGGTTCGAGTAGGTCGGGTCGATGATCGGCAGGACGGTGTTCCAGTTGTCGTAGACCCACAGCCGCGTGCAGGCGCGGGATCCGCTGGGCGCGACCAGCGCCTGGGTGCCGGGCGCCGACGAGGCGATCGTCAGCAGCGCGCCGCCGGTCGCCTGCAGGGTCAGCGTGCCGCCGACCGCGAACGCCTGGGTCTCGCCCGCCGGGAAGGTCAGCGTGTCGTTGGCCGCCGTGCTCTTCGTGAAGCCGTGGAAGTTCGTCGAGCCGGTGAACCGCTGCCCGCTGCCGTCGAACGTGACCAGCGACGTCCCGGGCACGAAGCCCGCCACGCCGACGTCGTTGAGCCAGTCGCCGCCGACGGTGATGCCGTTGGCGCCGCCCGCGAGCTTGCCGCCGTCGAGGCAGAGATGCTCGTCGACGTCCAGCGCCGCCTGCAGCGTCCACGTCGGCCCGTCGGCGGGATCCGCGGTCAGGCGTCCGGCGGCGAGGCGCTGGATCTCGCTCGGCGTCAGGGCGCGGCGATAGACGCGCACGTCGTCGATGCCGCCCTGGAAGTACTCGCTGGCGTTGCCGAGCCCGATGCGGAAGTCGCCGCCGTCGTCGGCGATCGAGCCGAGGCTGCCGTCGCCGTCGTCCCAGACGAAGCCGGGCGCGGTGCGGTCGACGCCGTCGACGTAGAGCCGGATGGCGTTGGCCGTGCCCATGACGTGGGTGACCGCCACGTGCTGCCAGGCGCCGACGGCGATCGCGCCGCTCACCGAGTTGTAGCCGATGTCCGCTCCCGCCGTGGGCTTGTACCAGAAGGCGAGGGCCGAGGTGCCGCCGTAGCCGCCGGCGTAGAAGAGCATGCGGTTGCTCTTCGACGCGATGCACCGCCACGAGCCGAGCGACGACGGCTTGATCCACGCGGCGATGGTGATCGCGTTGCCGGCGGTCGGCGCGTCGAGGTCGGTGCCCGGGTCGGGGATGGTGACGACGTCGTTGCCGTCGAACGTCAGCGCGCCGCCGTTCGCGAACGACGGTCCCGGCGAGGACGCGCCGGTCGACCAGGTGGCGCCGGAGATCGCGCCGGTCTTCGCGGGGCTGTCGCCGCTGCGGTCGGCGATGGACGGTCCGTTCGCCTCGTCCATCGGCCAGCACGCGACCAGGTCGTCCTCGGCGCCTCCGCCGACGCGCAGGCGGTGGAGGCTGCTCGTCGCGCGCAGGTTCTGCGCGGTCGACTGGTCGAGGACCACGGTCCCCTGGCGTGCCACGAACGAGCCGCCGGTCTGGGTCATCGTGCCGACGCGGACGAGGTGGTTCGACGCCGTCACGTCGAAGCCGCCGGCGGCGATGGCGAGCGCGTGGTCGGCGGCGAACGGATCGGCGAGCGCCCAGGTGGCGGCGCCGGTCACGGCGACGTTCGGGAAGCGGCGCCCGCCCGAGCGGATGCTGTACGGCCCGCCGGCGGCGCCGTCGAACTCCACCGTGCGCGAGCCGCCGCTCAACGACGCGCCGTAGTTGCGCCAGTTGCCGGCCAGCGCGATGTCCGAGGACGCGAGGTCGAGCCCGCCGGCGAGCAGCGTCAGGTCGCCGTCGACGTCGAGGTCGGCGCCGAGCGCGTGCTGCGCGGTGGACGTCGATCCGCCGTCCCAGCCGAGCGCGAGCGCGCGCACCTCGTCGGCGGTCAGCGGGCGCGAGTAGATGCGCACGTCGTCGACGGCGCCGGTCGCGAGATAGCCGGCCGCGCGCCCCACCTCCCAGGCGCCGCCGTTGTAGAACGCGCTGCCCGCGGCGCCGCGCGTGAACGAGCCCGACGCCACCACCACGCCGTCGACGTAGAGCGTGTTGGTGCCGCCAGGGACGTCGATGACGCCCGCGACGTGGTACCAGACGCCGGCCGGATACGCGCCGCCGCCGCCGAAGCAGCCGGCGTAGGCGCCGGGCAGGAACCCGCCGCTGTCCAGGTAGTGCTCCATCGACCACGAGCCGCCCATGTACCAGAGCCCCACGTTCCAGCCGGCCTTCATGATGATCGCCTGCTGGCCGCCGGCGGCGGTCGTCGGCTTGTACCAGGCGCTCAGCGAGTAGCTGCCGGTCTGGACCGAGTCGGTCCCCGCCAGCGTCACGTAGTCGAGGTCGGCACCGGCGCCGCCCGTCAGCGTCAGCGCATAACCGTTCGCGTGGCGCAGCGTCGGCGTGGACGCGGTGGGCGTCGGGGTGTTGGCGTAGGTGCCGTGGCGCCCATTGCCGGAGGCGTCGAACGCGATCCGGCCGTTCGGCTCGTCGAAGCGCAGATGCGCGACGAGACCGCCGTCGCCGCCGCCCTGCACGACCAGGTGGTGGAAGGCGTCGTCGTTCTCGAGTCCGACCGCGGCCGAGGACGTGAGCTTCACGGTGCCGTCGCTGTCCTCGAACGTCCCGGCCGCGACGTCGACCGCGCCGCCCCACGTCGACAGGTCGTCCGTCGCGTCGTGGGTGCCGCCGCTGACCGTCACGTCGCCGTCGACGCGCACGGTCGTCGAGCCGCCGCTGAAGGTGCCGTCGGTCTGCGTGAAGTCGTCGAGCGCGCGGAACGGATCCGCGCAGGTCCAGTCGCTGCCGGCGCCTTCGACCACGACATCGTTGAAGGACTGGCCGCCGCTGGCGATCGCCTTGCCGGCCTGCGCGGCCCCGTCGAACGCGACCGTCGAGGTGCCCGGCGTGACGACGCCGCCGCAGCGCCAGTTCCCCGCGACCTCGACCCGGTGGGCGCCCATCGCCAGCGTGCCGCTGCCGACGGTCAGGTCGCCATCCACCTCGATGTCGGAGGCGAGGGTGATGCTGCCGACCGCCGTCGCCGCGCCGCGCGCCGCGGCCAGGCGCTGCATCGCCGGCGCGTCCAGGGCTCGGCTGTAGACCCGGAGGTCGTCGATCCACGCGTTGTTCATGTCGGTCGGGAAGCCGAACAACGGGTTGCGCGCGATGCGCACGCTGCCGCCCGACGGATGGACGAGGGCTCCCGTCGCCGCGCCGTACGTGTCGACGGGCACGCCGTCGATCCAACCGGTGAGGATGGAACCGTCGTACGTCATCGCGACGTGCTGCCACGCGTCGCGGCGGATCGGGCCGAAGCCCCAGGTCGTGATGCCGGAGGTCGACCGCATGCGGACCAGCATGGTCTCGTCAGGTCCCGCGAACCCGAGGCCGTAGCCGGGCGAGCCCAGCGCGTGGCGCGCGAAGATCATGCGGTTGTCGCAGTCGTCGCCCCAGACCGTGCCGGCGGGAAGGCGGAGCCAGCACGCGATGGTCGCGTGGTCGGGTCGCAGCGCGGTCTCGTCCGGCAGCGTCAGGTGCCCGAAGCCCAGCCCGAGCGAGCGCGCGTTCGTCTCCTGCAGCGGCGCCTTCGTCGCCGCGTCGCCGGTCAGCGTGTTCGCCCACGTCGCGTGGTGGCCCCATCCCGAGGCGTCCCGCGCCGGCGTCGCGGTCTCCTCGAACCGCCAGTGGCCGATCAGACCGTCGCTGATCACGAGGTGGTTGAACGGCGACGGGCACGCCAGCGTGCTCGCACCGGTCGACGCCGCGATCACGGTGCCGGAGTTGTGCACGAACGCGCCGCCGGTGATGCCGATCGTGCCGGTCACGATCAGCCGCGACCGGGTGCTGGTGAACGAGCCGCCGCCTTGCGACAGGCCGCCGCCGCCGATGCGGATGTCCTCGCTCGAGGTGCCGCCGGAGGCGCCGACGACGGTCGCGGCGTTGTTCCAGGTAGCGGTGGCGATGGCGCAGGCGGTGCCCTGGATCAGGGTTCCCCCCTGGGTCGAGATCCAGGTCGACGTCAGGCCGTCGAGCAGGGTCCAGGCGCCGGCGCCGCTGCCGTTGACGCCGAAGCCGACGAAGGCGTCGCCGCCGCTGCGGATGGTCTTGCCGGCGACCGCGCCGTCGAAGCGCACGGCATCCGCCGCCGCGTCGAACGCGCCCCCGCGGTTGTCCCAACTCCCCGCGCACGTGATGTCGTTCCCGTTGGCGTCGAGCGTCCCCGCCGCGAGCGTCACGTCGCCGTCGACGTCCAGCGCGGCGCCGAGATCGAAACGGGCGGTGCCGGTCGCGGCGTCCTTGCCGGCGGCGAGCACGGCGACCTCGTCGGCGGACAACGCACGCGCGTAGAAGCGCACGTCGTCGATGATGCCGTTGGCGGCGCCGACGCCGCTGTTCGCGCCGAGGACCTTGGAGGTCAGACCGATGCGCCAGTTCTCGGTGCCGTAGTCGCGGCCCGCCGTCCCCGCGGCGAACGTGGCCGACGCCTGCGCGCTGCCGTTCACGTAGAGCCTGACGCTGCCGTTCGGGCGATCGACGACGCCGGCGACGTGGTACCAGGCGAGGGCCGGGTAGAGGGTGGTGCTGGCGACAGGCACGCCCGTGTCCCCCGCCAGCCAGTGCTCGAAGCCGAAGAAGCCGCCCGTCGAGTAGTAGATGCCGAGGTGGTGGCCGTTCTTCATGACGATGCCGTGCGCCGCGGCGTTGTCCGGCCAGGACGTCGTCGGGACCACCGCCGGCCGGTACCACGCCGACAGCGTGTAGCTGCTCTCCTGCAGGTCGTCGAACGTCGGCGTGCTGTCGACCAGGACGAAGTCGCGGTCGCTGCCGCTGTCCGCGCCGCTGAACTCCAGCCCGCGGCGGTCGCCGATCAGCCCGGCGGGCAGCGACGCCGAGGTCGGCGTCGGCGTGTTGACGTAGGTCGCGGCGAAGGTCCCCGTGACGTCGTCGTAGGCGAGCGTCGACGCGCCTTCGTCGAGGCGCCAGCGGGCGACGAGGCCGGCGTTCAGCCCGCTCGCGACGTCCAGGTGGTGGAAGGGCTCGCCGACGCGGAACGTCCGGTCGGACGTCGAGGTCAGCAGCGCGCGGCCGGAGTTGTGGGCGAACACGCCGCCGCCGGCGTCGGTGACGACCGCGCCGAACTCGGTGTCGGCGCTGGACGCGGTGAACGTGCCGCCGGCGAGCGTCGCCGTCCCGCTGATCGCGATGCCGTGCGCGCCGCCGCCGAAGGTCCCTTCGTTCTGGGTGTAGGTGGCGCAGCGGAACGCGTCGCCGCAGGTCCAGTCGCTGCCGACGGCCAGCGCCGAGACCTCGACGGCGTTGAACGAGCCGCCGCCGCAGCGCACCTCGTTGCCGGTCGAGGCGACGCCGTCGAAGCGCACCGTCGAGGTGCCCTGGCCCATGACGCCGCCGCGGTTGCGCCAGCTGCCGCCGATCTCGAGCGTGCGCGCCGCCATCGCCAGGGTCCCGCAGTGGATGGTCAGATCGCCGAGCACGTCGAGGTCGGAGCCGAGCGCGAAGGTGCCGGCGGACGCCGCTGGCGCCCTGCCTCCGGCCAGCGCCTCGATCTCGGCGGCGGACAGCGCGCGCCCGTAGAGGCGGACGTCGTCGAGGTCGCCGACGAAGTACGCCGCGAGGCTGTTCTCGTTGCGCCCGATGCTGATGACCGAGCCCGATGGGTTCACCGGCGTCCCGGTCTGCGGCTCGGTCTCGGCGACGCCGTCGAGCCACACGCTCAGCGTCGCGCCGTCGTAGGTGCCGGCGACGTGGTGCCAGCGGTCGTAGGCGACGCCGGCGATATCCTCGGTGACGAGCCCGTTGCCGGTCATCACGACGAAGATCAGCTCGCCGGTCTGGCCGTCGCATTCCAGCGACCACCCTATGCTGCCGGCCTTCTGCCGGTTGAGGATCGGCCCGTACGCCGGCCAGCCGTTCGCCGACGGCAGGTAGATCCACGCCGACACCGTCATCCGCGACGGGGCGAGGTCGGCGTCGTCGACGATCGAGAGGTACTGGCTCGACGCGGGCGCGAAGGTCATCGACCGCGCGTTCGTCCCGATCAGCGGCGCGACGCGCGTCGTCCCCGACGTCGGCGCGTTCTGCCAGGTCGCATGGTGCAGCCGGCCCGAGACGTCGCGCGACGGCGTGCTCGACTGCTCGAGATCCCAGTGCGCGATCAGCCCGTCGCTGAACGCGAGGTGCTGGAACGACTGGGCGCACGTCAGCGTCGCGCCGCCGCTCGCCGCCATCTGCACCGTGCCCGCGTTGTGGGTGAAGGTGCCGCCGGAGACCGTGAAGTTCCCGCCGACGATCAGCGCCGAGCGCGTGCTGGTGAACGCGCCGCCGGACAGCGCGAACGGCCCCGCGATCGCGATGTTCTCGAGCGCCGACCCGGTCGCGTTGCCGGTGAAGCGGCCAGCGACCTGGCTCCAGCCGGTCGCGCCGACCGTCATCGCGTTGCCGTTGCCCTGGGTGATCGTCGCGTTCGTGCCGTGCGTGTATCCCGCCTGGATGTCGACGCCGAGGGCGACCGCGTCCTCGTTCACCGCGCAGTTGTCGGTGCTGGTCGCGTCGAACAGCGCGATCGTCGCCGCGGTCGGCTTGCCGTTGTCCCAGTTCCCCGGATCGCTCCAGATGCCCGTGGCGTTGCCGTTCGACCACGCCGTGCCCTCGCCGACCGAGAACCAGTTGATGGTCCGGCCGCCGTTGACCGAGTTGAGGGGATCGATCACCGTCGCGGCGAGGTTCTTCGACCAGCTGACGCTCACGTGCTCGACGTCGCGCGTCGACTGCGGATCGATCAGCCAGCGCGTGCCGGGCGAGCTGGACGCGAGGGTCAGGCGGCTCGACGCGTCGCCGCCGCGCAGCCTCAGCGTCCCGACCACGGTCTGCGTCGCGCCGGCGGGGAAGGTCAGGGTGGCGGAGGACGCGACGGTCTTCGTCAGGTGGTTGAACGTCGTGCTGCCGGTGATGTCCTGGCTGGCGCCGTCGAGGACGACGGTGCCCGAGTTGTGCGTGAACGTCCCGCCGGCGCGGACGAAGGTGCCGGATACCTGCAGCTGGCCCGACGGCGCGGTGAACGAACCGCCGGTCTCGATGAAGTTGCCGTTGACGTCGACCGTGCCCGCGGCGGCGACGAAGGTCGAGCCCGACATGGTCACGCCGCCCGCGAAGGTCTGCGTCGCGCTGCCGCCCAGCCATTTCCCGTCGCCCGGAGCGAGCGTGAACAGGTTCGTCACGCCCGTCGTCCGCGTCGAGCAGTCGAGGATGCCGCTGTCCAGCGCCAGCGTCCCGCCCACGGCGAGGTTCGCGCCCAGGGTGAAGGTCGGCGCCCCGGTCGCGCCATCGGCGAAACGGCCCGCGGCCAGCGCGCGGATCTCGTCGTCGGTCAGCGGCTGGTCGTACACGCGGACGTCGTCGATCGAGCCCTTGAAGAAGCGGCGCCCGCCCTCGCCCGGCTGGTGCCCGATCTCGAAGAACGCGTTCGGGGCGTTGGGCCCTGTCGCCGAGTACGACAGCGGCGTCGCGTTGCCGTTGACCCACAGCGTGAGCGTGCCGGCGCTGCGACGCATCGCGACGTGGTACCAGGCGCCCGCCGCCGGGAAGTCGTAGCTCGAATCGATCCACACGATGCCGCCGTAAAGGACGTAGAGCCGCGACGACGACGCCCCGTCGGCGCCGTCGACCGAGAAACCGTACCCGCCGGCGTCGTTGCCCACGTACACCACCATCGCGTCGGACTGCGGCAGCACCGCGGGGTTGATCCACGCCGCGAGCGTGAAGTTGTCGGTGTTGGTCATCGGGCGCGCCGCGCTGATCCGGTCGTCGACGCCGTCGAACACGGCGCACCCCGCATCGTCGCGCGCGATTGCTCCCGGCTTGGCGGCGGACCAGCGGACGCCGTCGTGCAGCGTCGCGTGGTTCGTGCCGATGGCGTCGCGCGCGGTCGTGCCGCGGCCGTCATCGAGCGTCCAGGCGGCCACCAGGCCGTCATCGTCGCGCGCCTCGACGCGCAGGTGGTTGAGCGTCGACTGGACCTTGAGCGCGCGGGAGGTCGACGAGTCGACGACCACTGTGCCGCCGTTCGGGACGAAACCGCCGGCACCGGACGTCTGGTCGACGGTAGCCGCGCGCACGGTGTAGCCCGTCGAGGACGTGTCGACGACGCCCGCGGACAGCGTCAGCACGCCGTCCGCGTCGAGGCGGTTGGCGAGCGTCCAGGTGCCCGCGCCGGTCACCGCCACGTCGTTGAAGCGGTTGCGCGCCGAGCGGATGGTGCCGCCGGTGGCGCCGTCGAACGACACCGTGCCGGTGCGCGGCGTGAACACGCCGCCGCGGTTGAGCCACGACCCCGCGACCGCCACGCCGTAGACGCTGCCGGAGACGTCGAGCGTGCCCGACGCGATGGTCAGGTCGCGGTCGACATCCAGCGCGTTGGCGAGGGTCTGCGTCGCCGTCGCGATCGCCGGCGCCCCGCCGGCGGCGAGCACGCTGAGCTCGCCGTCGGTCAGCGCGCTGCGGAAGAAGCGGACGTCGTCGATCTTGCCGCAGTACCACCACGAAGCGGCCGCGCTGCCGCCGATCTCGAACGGCAGCGCGTTGGTCTCGACGGGCGCGGTGTACGCGTCCGACGCGCCTTCCTGGACGCCGTCGACGTAGACGCGGGCGGTTCCGCCGCCGACCGCGCACGCGACGTGGTGCCAGGCGCCGTCGTCGACGGCCGTCGTGCCGACCGCGCGGACGTCGTCCCATCCGCCGGCGGCGTTGCCGAGGACGATGAGGACGCCCTCCGCGCCATAGCCGCTGCCCGGACCCGCCGACAGCCCGAACCAGTAGTTGCGGATCGTGCCGTTGTTCCCCTTCTGGACGATGGCGCGCCACGAGTTGCTCCCGGGATCAGCCTTGATCCACGCGCTGATCGAGAACGCCGTGGCGTCGAGCAGGTCGTCGTCGGCAATGGTGACGACGTCGTCGGTGCCATCGAAGTCGAGGCAGCGGGCATTCGCGTCTTGCAACGGCGCCCGGGTCGCGGTGTGCGCCTGCGGCGTGTTGTTCGCGCCCGCGCCGCCGGACCCGGCGCCGGCGGCCAGCGCGCCGGTCGCATCGCTCACCGACGCGGACGACGCGTCGTCCAGCGGCCAGTGCGCGGCGAGCGTCTGGTCGGCGACCGTCAGATCGTAGAAGGCGCGCGCGGCGCCGCCGCCGGTCTGGTTCGTCAGCGTCTGGCTGGACGTCGACGCGAGCAGGACGTGGCCGTTGTTGTGCGCGAACGCCCCGCCGACCGCGTTGAACGCGCCGGTCACCTTCAGCCTGCCCGATGGCGCGGTGAACGAGCCGCCGTCCTGCGCGAGGCCGCCGATGGCGTTCGCGGTCAGCGCCTGCGTGAACCCGCCGACGACGTCGACGTTGCCGCTGCCGCCGGTGAACACGCCGCCGGTGATCGTGAACCCGCCGGAGAAGGTCTGCAGGCCCGACCCCGCGGAGTACGTCCCCTGCCCCTGGCGCAGCGCGAAGGGGTTCGCGACGGTGGCCGCGTAGCCGTTGGCCGCGAACGTGCCGGCGTCGACGCCGAGCGTCGCGACACTGAGCGCTCGTCCCAGCGAGGCGGTGGCGGTGCCGCCGGTGCCGGCGACGTAGCGGCCGTTGGCGAGGTTGGCGATCTCGGCCGTCGTCAGCTCGCGGCCGTAGATCCGCACGTCGTCGATGGCGCCGGCGAGGTGGCAGCGGTCGACGGTGAACACGTCGCTGTCGGACCACTTCCGCTCGCAGCCGATCGCGCGCAGGCTCGTCGTGATCTGCACGGTGGTCCCGGCGATGGTGACGGGGGTGCCCGCGTCGACGACGAGCGAGATCGTGCCGCCGGTTCCGCGCATCGCGACGACGTGGTGCCAGGCGTCGTCGTCGATGTCCGGCCCGACGAGGTTGCGCAACGTGTTGGCGTCGTCGCGGACGACCAGCAGCGCGTTGCCGGAGTTGTCGGTGACGCCGTCCCAGCCGACGGCGATGTCGATCACCGGCTCCTCGGACGTGTGGCGGAAGCTGAGAACGCACCCGTACGCGTCCGCCGTCTTGACCCAGCAGCTGATCGCGAACGCGCCGTTGGTCGGGATGTTCAGGCCGGCGCCGGAACCCACGTCGATGCGGTCGTCGACGCCGTCGAAGGTCGCCGCCGCCGTGTTCTCGAACAAGGGCGGCGTCGGCTTCGTCGTCGTGCGCATCGCCGCGCCGAAGTACGTCACGGTGTGCCCGTTGCCCGAGCTGTCCCGGTCCGACAGGCCGTCGTCGCCATCGAGCTTCCAGTACGCGAGCAGGTCGTTCTCGGTGGGATCCTCGATGCGCAGCTCGTTGAGCGTCGTCGCGATGCTCAGGGTCCCCGCTGCCGAGCCGTCCGCGACCACGGTGCCGGCCGCCGGTACGAAGGTACCGGCCGAGCCGGTCTGGTTCACGCTGCGCGCGTGCACCGGCCGGTTCGCGCCGACGTCGAGCTGCCCGGTCGCGAGGGTCAGCGTCCCCTCGACGTCGAGCCGGTCCTGCAGGGTCCACACCCCCGTGCCGTCGCCGCTGGCGATCGTGAGGCTCGAGAAGCGCAGCGGCCCGCTGGTGATGGTCTTGCCTGCGCCGTTGCCGGTCAGCGTCACGGTGCCGGTGCCGGCGAGGCTGCCGCGCGACGTCCAGTTGCCGCCGACGCTGATCCCGTGGCTCGAGCCGCCGTGGCCGATCGTGCCGGAGAGCAGCGAGAAGTTCCCGCTCACCGCCAGCGGCGCGCCGAGCGTCACCGTCGCCGTCGAGCCGGGCCGGTGATCGCAGGAGCCATCGGCGAGCCGCTTGATCTCCGCCTCGCCGAGCGCGCGCCCGTAGATGCGGACGTCGTCGAGCTCGCCGGCGAAGCTGTTGACGCCGCCGTCGGTGCCGAAGAGCACGCTCGCCGCGTTCGCGGTCGGCGGCGAGGTGAACGCGGTGCTCGCCACGAGGACGCCATCGCGGAAGACCCGGGCACGGGCGAGATCCCAGGTGGCGGCGACGTGCGACCAGGACCCGTTCGTCGCCACCGCCGACGATGAGGTCGGCGAGGCGTCGGCGCCGGCGGTGAGGAGGTTGAAGTACGGCTGCTCGGAGCTGTTGAGCACCAGCGACCAGCCGTCGTTCGGCCAGTTGTCGAGCTTGTGGACGAGGTACTGCTGGTTGGCGGCGTCGGTCGTGCGCACCCAGGCAGCGATGGTGTGGGCGCCGGTGAAGTCGAACGCCGGATCGTCGGCGATGGTCACGGCGTGGCGGTTCGCGGCGGTGAACGTGCGCGAGCGCGGGTTGGCGAAGGACGTCGGTGCCGCGGTCGTGGTCGTGGCCGGCGCGCCCGATCCGCCCCCGACGTAGCCGTAGGTCCCGGGGTAGCTCACGCTCGCCGAGTTGAACGCCGTCGTGCCGCTGGCCTCGTCGAGCTTCCAGTAGCCGATCAGGCCGTCATCGAGGCCCTCGATCACGAGGTTGGTCAGGGTCGAGGCCGCGGTCAGCGTCGAGCCGGTCGGCGCGATGAGGTGCACCGTCCCGCCGCTGAACGTCCCGGCGGTCTGGGTGAAACCGTGGGTGGAGAGCGTGTCGCCGCAGGCGTAGGTCGCGCTCGACGAGGCCATGACGAACCCGGACGAGCCGCAGTACACCGGGACGGCGGCGCTCTGGGTGATCGCCCCGCTGTAGCCGCTCTTGATCCAGATGCCCTTCACCCGCGTGGCCGCGGCGGCATCGATGACGCAGGCGCCCGAGCCGTAGGTCGGATCGAAGGTCGCCACGTCCGCGATGGCGGGCACGGTGTCGAGCGTCCAGTTGGCGGCCGTGCTCCAGTTGGTGTCCGCGCCGCCGCCGCCGTCCCACGTCGCGGCCGGCGGCGGGATGCCGACGGTCACGCTGATCGATCCGCTGGCGTACGTGCACCACGCGCTCCAGCCGTTGGGATTCGTGCCGGTGACGGTCACCTGGCTGAAGGTGCCGGTCGGGGTGCCCGAGCAGGTGATGGCGCTCGTCGCCGTGCCGGTGGAGCTCAGGCCGGTGACGTCGATGGCGAGGATCGCCGAGCCGCCGAGCGTCACCGTTCCGCCGAGCGTCGCGCAGTTGAGCTGGTCGTAGTCCGTGCCCGCGGTGGTGTAGCCGGCGACGCGCAGTGTCAGCGTCGGCGAGGTGCCGCCGCTCAGGTTCAGGCCGCCGGCGGTGAGGATGCCCTTCGCCGACGACGTGCCCGGCTTGATGGCGGACGACGCGCCGCTGGTCGTGATCGCCCCGACCGTGCCCGCCCCGCGCAGCGTGCCGCCGGCCACGGCCACCGCGCTCGACGACATGCTGCCGCTGACCAGGAGCGTACCGGCGCTGACCGTGGTCGTGCCGGTGTGGGTGTTCGTCCCGTCGAGCGACAACGTGCCGGTGCCGGCCTTGGTGATCCCGCCGGCGCCGGTGAGCGAACCGGCGTAGGTCGTGCTCGTGTTGTCGCCGCCGCAGGTCAGCGTGCCGCCGCCGAGCGCGACGTGGCCGTAGCCGGCCAGCGAACCGACGGTCTCGGTCGAGCCGTTGACGTCGAGCGAGGCGTTGCCGGTCGCGCTCGTCACGGCCGAGTGATCCCAGGTCGCCTTGCCGCCGAACAGCGAATAGGCCCAGGCGGTGATCGAGGAGCCTTCGAGGCCGAGCGTGCTGGCGGGGACCTCCAGGCGCACCCATTCGCCGGTCGCGGGCAGCGCCCCCATCGACATCCGCGTGGTCGTGCCGTTGGTGCCCGTCGGGATGCTGTCGGCGCCCCAGTACGCGCGGACGTAGTCGGCGCCGCCGGCGTAGAACTGCAGCATGACCTCGGTCGGCGGGGTCGTCGGGTCGAGGTAGACGTACTGGACGAGGACGTCGCCGGTCGCGACCGGCAGCCCGGGCGCGGAGGTGAAGTAGTGCTGGTGCCAGCCGGCGGTGTTCGGCGACTGGTGCGCCAAGGATCCCGAGAACGGCGCCGGACTCGCCGCCACCCACGTCCACGCCTCGTCGTTGACCGTTCCCCCGGCCGGCGCGAGCGTGCACCCGTGGGGCGCGGCGTCCTCGACCCAGACGAACTGGTTCGGCAGCAGCTTGACCGCCGAGGCGTCCGGGATCGCCGAGCCGCCCGTCAGGCGCAGCGAGCCGCGCGCGACGGTGGTCTGCCCGGTGTAGGAGTTCGCGCCCGAGAGCAGCAGCGGGCCGTACCCGGACTTCCTCAGTCCGCCGCTGCCGGTGATGCCGCTCGCGATCGTCAGCAGGCCGGTGCTGTCGTTCGTGAGGTCGGCGAGCGCGGTGCCGAACGCGAGCGTCGTGCAGGTGATGGACTGGGCGCCGGTGCCGTCGGCGAGAAGGCGGCCGGTGCCGATGGTCAGCGCGTTCGCGCCGACCAGCGCGCCGGTGCCGGACATCTGCACCGTCGAGACCGTGCGGTCGGCGCCGAGCGTCATCTGGTCGGCGTCGTCGATGATGATCTGGTCCTTGGATGAGGAGCCCGGCGTGCCGTTCGGCGTCCAGTGCGTCGTCGTGCCCCACGCCGCGGTGCCGGTCGCGCTGGTGTAGACGCTGCCGGTGCCGAGCGAGTAGTCGAACCAGTCGAAGGCGCCGGCGTAATTCGTGCTCCCCGAGGAAGCGCAGGTCAACAGGCCGCAGCGGGTGAAGGTCGTCGCGTGCGTATGCACGCCCCAGCTGGTCGGAACGTTGGTGAAAGTGGAGCCGTCTACGGAGTACGACGCGGTGTAGACGTTGCTGGCCTTGGTCCAACGCAGCCAGACGCGGTCGTGCTCGGCGATCGCCGTCGTGGTGTTGCGGACGTTGCCGTTCTCGATCGTGTAGACGCATTTGGTGCCGTTGTTGTTGCCGATCACCACGCTGAGGTAGTCGGTGTCCGAGGTCCACAGCAGGACGCCGTTGCGATAGTACGGGCTCGTGCCCGCGGTGGCGCTGGTCGCCGCGTCGACGACCGTCGTGACCGTGCCGTCTCCATCTGCATTCGTGTCGACGACCTGATAGATGTATGTCGCGCCCGCGAAGGTCGTCGTCGGCGTCGAGTCCTCCTTGTCGCGCAGGATGAGCCACCCAGAGGCGCTCGACGCGTCGACGACGCCGCCGGCGCTGTCGCCGGTCGTGTAGTACCACTTGCCGTTGTAGAGGCCGGTCGTCGTGAACGCGGTCTCCAGCATCGGCGCCAGGAAGTCGTCGTCGCGCGGCCCCGCCAGGCTGGGCCGGTTCGGTGTGCCGAGTTGGTAGGGCACGGTGACGCGTGGCGATTGACTCGCCGAGATCGCCGAGGCGGAGCCGACCCCGAACGAGACCGTCGTCGCGTCGTTCGCTCCGCCACCGCCTGGGCTCGAGGTGTCGGCGGTGGTCAGGACGAACGTGAGGACGGCCGCGACGCGGTCGGTGGCCGTGAACGCGACGTTGGCGGACGGAGCCCCCGTCGCCGTCAGGGCCGGGTACGGCGACACGGCGCCGACATCGGTCCCGAGATCGAGCGTCGTCAGCGTCGCGAACAGCGTGTACGTGTCCGGCGTACCCGGGGTGAGCCGGTACAGGCGGACGCGGAACGCCGTATCCGCATCGTCGCCGTTCGTGTTGGTGCCCTGCAGGACGAGGCTCATCGACGGATCGGTGGTCGCGACCGAGAACGCCTGCCCGACCGGGATCGAGAAGAACGTCGCGACCGAACTCTCGGTCCCGGGCGTGCCGGTCGTCGCCACGTCGTCGCGGAGCGCGACTCCGGTGACGTTGCCGGTATTGCCGCCGTGTTCGCTGGGCGTCGCCAGGGCGACCGACGTCGCGGTTGCCGCGGAATTGCTGTTGGTCGTCGGCCGCTGCGGGGTGAGCGTGATCGCGTTGTAGCTCGCGTTGTAGGCCGCGTCCGCGCCGTGGAACCACAGCGTGGCCTTCCGCGCGCTGATCGTCACGTCGACCGAGGCCGCGTTGTAGGTCAGCGACGCGGTGAACCCGTACGGGTTGTTGGTCAGCGCGACGGTCGCGAACGTGTTCGTGACGCTCGTGCCGGTGATCACGCCGCTCGCGGTTCCGCCGGCCTGCAGGCCCGAGCAGTCGATGGTCAGCGCGCTCGCGCCTCCAAGCGTCACCCCGCCGCTCGACGCCAGGCGGTCGTAGTCGGTGCCCGCGGTGCCGTAGCCGGCGACGCGGATGGTCACGGTCGGCGTCGTCCCGGCCGAGAGGTTGACCGCGCCGCAGCTCAGCGTGCCGCGCCGCGTGCTGCGGCCCGGCGCGATGCCGCTGGCGCTGCCGGCGCTGGTGATCGAGCCGACCGTGCCGCTGCCCGCGATCGTGCCGCCATTGATCGTCACCGCGCTCGACGCGCGCGAGCCGCGCACCTCGAGGCGGCCGGCCGAGACCGTGGTGCCGCCCGCGTGGGTGTCGGTGCGCGTCGTGACCAGGGTGCCGCTGCCGGCCTTGGTCAGCGCGCCGCCGCCTGAGATCACGCCCGAGATGGTGTGCGTGCCGGTGGTCGTCAGCGAGGTGGTGGTCGCGCCGAGCGCGTGCGCGCCCGACCACGAGCTCGTGCCGGTCAGCGACAGCGTCGCGGCGGTGCCGCTCGTGGTCAGCGCCTCGTCGCCCACGGCGACGCCGCTCATCACGAGCGTCGCGTCGCCGAGCGTCGTTCCCGCCGCCGTGCTGCCGAACGCCGTCGCACTCGAGATCGTCGTCGTGCCCGCCGACAGCGTCGTCGCCCCGGCGTAGGTGTTGGCGCCCGACAGCGCGAGCGACCCGGCGCCGGTCTTGGTCAGCCCGCCGCTGCCGCTGACCACGCCGCTGAGCGTGATCGTGGTGCCGGTCGATGGGGTTACCTGGCTCGTCGACGCCAGCTGCACCGTGCCGGAGCAGGTGACGGCGGCGGTGGCGGGCGCGGAGGCCGCGGTGTTCGTGTGGCAGAGCGCGCCGATCCCGCTCAGGCCGCTGCCATTGAGGACGAGCGGCTCGGCGACCGACACGCCGTAGAGGTCGAGGGCGCCGCCGTCGTGGACCGTCGTCGACCCGGACGTGGACCCGAGCGGCGGCCCGCCGTCCGCCCGGGTGTAGGCCAGGCGCATCTTGCCCTGGACGATGTGGATCGGCGTCGTCCAGCTCAGGTCCAGGTCGGAGTAGTTCGAGCCGGTCGTGCCCTGCCACATGTCGCCCGTCCCGGATTTCACGAAACCGGTCGCGTTGCTGATCATCGCGCTGTAGTGCTCGAACCGTCCCGTCTGGTTCTGGATCAGGACGCCTTCGCCGCCGGCGAAGTTCAGCTGGTTCGAGGTGCTGCTCGTCACCGATCCGCGGCAGTAGATGTTGCCGTTGATCGTCATGACCATGCCCTGGTTCGTGCCATTGGGCGTGCCGTCCCAGAGCAGGGTCATGCAGGCGTTGTTGGTGCCGTTCTGGCCGATGAAGTTGGTGTTCGCCGCGAGCACCGCGTGGTCCGCGGCCTGCGGGTAGCTGCCGTTCGGATTCGTCGACCACGTGCCCGGCGTCTGCCAGGAACCGCCGGCGGCGGCGCCGACGAACACGTTGCCCGCCGTCTGCACCAGGCCGTTGGTCGTATCGTGGGTGCCGACGAGGTAGTAGGTCTGCTGCACCGACGTCCAGCGCATCACGCCCGCGGACTGACCGGTGAACTTCAGGAAACCGTACGGGCTCGCCCCGCGCTGGAACTCCATGGTCGCGTAGTTCAGGCGCGACACGCCGCTGGTCGCGGTGAGCGTCGGGCTGCCGGTCACCGCGTTGAACGCGACGACGCTGTGCTGCGACGAGAACTCCATGACGCTGATCGACTCGCTGCGCGTCGCGTTGGTCGTCCACGACAACGTGCCGCCGCGCATCGCCAGCGTGCCGGTGTCGGCGAGGCGGTCCGACGCGGTCGACGTGTCGGCGATGTCGAGCGTCGCGCCGTACTCGACGACGACGCGCGCCGACGCGGCGATCGCGCCGCTCGCGCCCGCGATGCGCAGCGTGCCGGCGGACACGGTGGTCGTGCCGGAGTACGTGCACGCGCCCGACAGCGCGACGACGCCGGTGCCGGTCTTGGTCAGCCCCGACGATCCCGCGACGGCGCTGGCGATCGAGCCGGTGACACCCGTCGATGCCGAGATCGCCGAGGTGCTCAGCGTGAAGGCGCCGCTGATCGAGCCGGCGCCGGTGAAGATCACGCTCGCCGCGGCCTCGTTCTGGGCGAGGGTGATCGCGTGCGCGCCGATCGAGACGGTGTCGCCGGAGCCGGGTGTGCCGGCCTCGTTCCACGTGGTCTGGCCCGCCGCGTTCCACGCGCCGGCCGCCTTGCTCGTGAACGATGCCGCCGCCGCCGGCAGGCAGCAGGCGATCAGCAGGACCAGCACCCCCGCCGCCCGCCGCCAACGGGCGACGACCGTCCGCAGCGCCGCGCCGAGGCGCGACAGCTGGTGCGGCAGCAGGGGTTTGGGGCGTTTCGGCACGTCCTGGCAGTATACCCCGCGCCG
>Ga0196963_10000732_pt1 | contig 26116 bp, 15 predicted proteins | sample S1_5metaG_FD_148600 | JGI IMG/M metagenome (GOLD analysis project Ga0196963, IMG submission 148600) | Soil microbial communities from Anza Borrego desert, Southern California, United States - S1_5 | ecosystem: Environmental > Terrestrial > Soil > Desert | place: USA: California | collected...
TGGTCGGTGTGGATGACGCATTTCTGGCAGGAGCTGGGCGACAAGGGCCTGCTGGCCCGTGCCTTCCTCGAGCAGCCACATGAAAACCCGGGCTTCCACTTCCCTGGTACGCACCACGACCGCTTGAGGTGGGACCAGCTGTGAGCGCGCCAGCCGCCCCGCTGCAGGCGCTTCGCGACCGGCTCTTCCCGGGCCCCGGGACGTCCTTGGCTTCGCTCAGCGCCGCGACCCTCGGCGGACCTGGTGGCCGGGATACGATCACACCGCTCTTTGCACCCCTGCTCGGCACCGCCGGTCCGGTCCTCGCCATCGATCAGATCGGCGCGCCAGCCCAGACCGACGGCGAGATCCTGTCCTTCCGCGGCCGTACGACACTCTTTGGCGGCCGCCTGCCCTGCGCAGTCAGTGCCGCCGTCACAATGACGCAGACGGGTGCCATCGCCCTAAGCCTGGACCTGACGCCCCTCCAGGCTCAGGTCGCGTTCCGCGATCTCCTCTGCACCTACGGGCTCGTGCCTGTATCGATGACCGATGCCACACAACTGCCGGCGACGCACCTGCCGGCCGTCACCCTGCGCTTCGATTCAGCACAGCGTTCGCTGACCGTCAGCAGCGGCCCGGCGGATTTCCCGCTCGCCCGGACCTTCGCGCCGCTCAAGGGATTGCTGCCCGATGCGGTCTCGCTGGCTCTTACGGTGTCCATCGACCCGGTCACGAGACTGAAGAACATCCAGGCGAGCTTCAACGGCACGCTCCAAAACGATCCCTCCTATGCCGCGCAAATCACCTTCCCGCTCGGACTGACGACCGGATGGCGACTCTCCCTTCAGCGCGGCGCCGGCGGCGCAAGCACGTCTTCGATCCTCATGGGCAGCCCAATTGCCGCCCTGTTCACCGGCCTCGTGAACGGTGTGCCGGACGATGTCGCCCAAGGACTGGGGCTCAGCACGTTCTTCGCCACGTTCTTCCCCGACACACCGACTCCCTTCATTTATGCGCTCTCCGCCTCACTTGAGTCGACGCGGAGCTGGGAGGTCCTGCCCGGCCTCCTGACGCTCGATGCGCTGTCTCTCTCCTGCTCCAGCCGCGTACCGGAACTCGATCTCGCGGGGCAGCTCTCCGCCACTGCGCGGTTCGGCCAGCCCAGTGACGACGGTTTCGCCACAGCGGCAACCGTGTTGCTGCCCTTGGCCGGCGGCATCCTGAGCCTGAGCGCATCGCCGGTCGATGACGGGGCGAGTTGGACGGCGCTGCAGAGGATCTTCCGCCTCGATGCGAGTGCAATCCCACCATCGATGACTTCGCTCCAGCACCTGACACTGGACACGCTCAATCTTTCGCTGGCGATCTCGGGCGGAGCGCGACTGCGGCAGCTGGCCGCGAGCCTGACCTACGGTGCGCGGCTGGCCATGACACCGGCGGTTACGCTCCAGGCCGGTGCCAGCCTGGGGCTCGCCTACGATATGAGCGGCGGCGCTCCCAGTCGGGGGCGCGCGCTTCTGAGCGGACCCATCGTGCCTCCAGCAGGCTCTACGCCAACGCTGCTCCCCACGATCGCGTACTTTTCCTATCAGGACGCTGCGAGCGGCTGGCAGTTCGACGGCCAGGATCAGCCGACTTATCCGACATGGCCTGGGGCTCTCGGTGCGTCGGAGGGCGATAACGGGGACACCTCCGCGGCCGCGCAAGAGCCCGCGACTATGGTAGCATCGGTGCCGGACGTCGCAGACGCGCCGGCACTTTCGACGGCGTCGGAGCTGCAGCAGCTTTATGGGCAGCTCTTCCCTTCAGCTTGGGTGCCGCAGCAACCGGTCACGCTGGACAGCACCAGCGTTCCGACCCTTGCCCCTCTCTTCACACCTCTCCTGGGCGCGGCAGGTCAGAGCCTGGTCATCGACGGCATCATGTCGAGACCGGCGACGCCTACCGACAGCCTGCAATTCTCCGGCACCACGCAATCCGCGTTCAATCTGGCGAGCTTCGACGTCAACTTACAGTTCACGCTCGACGGTCCTGGGTCGTCGTTGGCCCTGAAGATGGTCCTGGTGCCGAGGGACGGTTCGCCCGTGTTTCAGGACCTGCTCCTGAACTACGGCATCGTTCCGGTGGCCATCGTTCCCACGATCGAGGGAGGCGGCCTTCAATACGCCTCTCTCAACCTGCTCAGCCTGCCGAACCCCAGCTTTCATTTTAATTCGCTGACGCAGTCGCTGTCGGTCATGAGCGGGCCGACAGCGAACCCACTGGCCTCCAACACGAAGAAAAACCCTCTGGCCGCCACGGGCCTCGACAAGCTGCTGCCCCCGGACATCACCCTGGGGTTCAAGGTCGTTCTCGATCAGGCCACAAGGTTGCCGAATTTCGAGATCGTCTTTGGCGGGAATGTTGACCTCGGGTCTTCCTACAACGTCCAGCTCGGCGTTCCGCTCGGGCTGTCGAGCATCTGGTCGGTGCAAATCCAGCCGAGCACGGCGGGCACGCTCGATCTGAGCAAGCTTCCTAAAACGGGCGCTATCCACGAAGCCATCAAGGAGATCGGCAAGCTCGGATTCCTCAAGAAACTCGGGAATTATATTGAACTCCGCGGCTTGTACGTCTCGTTCTTCGTCGAGCCCAAGGCGACCGTCAATTTCGTCAGCCTCGCCCTGCAGACGACAAAACCCTGGACGGTGAAGTCGGGCTTTCTGACCGTCGATCAGGTGTCCCTCAATCTCTCGGCAGCCTCCGCTTCCAGCGACTGGACCTACTACGGGCAGCTCCAGGGCCAGGCCCGTATCGGCAAGACGGAACCGGGCCGCGGTTTCGACGCCGCCGTCACGATCCCTATCCCGCCGAATGCCGGAGTGATTACGGTCAGCGCCCGGTCGATCACCATCGAGAAAATCTGGTCGATCCTCTGCAGGATCTTCGATGTCCACGACCGCATTCTGCCGCTGCGCATGGAGGCACTGAGCTCGGCGCTGACCTTGAGCTTCATCGAGCTGCAGCTTCAACTCGATCCTCCCTCGCTCACGAGCACGGCATTGACCCTGGTGTGCGAGGAGCAATGGTCCCTGCCGTGGTTCCACAGCGTATATCTCGAGTCCGGCGCCAGCCTCGGCCTGGCCCTGCAGCACTCCACGGCCGGCACCTCGCTCACCTATGCCGTGGTCGAAGGCACGCTGATGCTCGGGGAGATTCCCATCGGCGTGTGCCTGACGCAAAGCGAAGGAGCTGGCTGGGCCCTTGCCATCACGTCGAGCGGCATCGTCCTGCCGAGCATCTCCAATCTGGCCGCTTTTGTCGGCGGCGGGGTCCTTGAGAATGTTCTGCCGTCGGGTATCCGCGATACAGGGAACTTCCTTCTGGCCGATATCGCCATCAGCCTCGAAGCCAAACCGTTGCGGCTCGGCGGGTTCTCCTTCCTTCTGACCTACTCGGACACCAGTCCCGACTGGGTACTCATTCCGAATTACCTCTCCATCGACAGCTTCGCCATCTCCGCCGACCTCGCCCCGCAGCCCGACGGGACGCACGCCTTCTCAGGCTATGTGAGCGGCGTCGTCGCGATCTCCGGGGAGCGTATTCGGCTCGAGGCCAACAAGGCTTCGGCGGGCGATGCCTGGGTCTTCCAGGGCAGCACACTCGAGCCTGTCTCGGTCGATCTGCAGGCTATCCTCGCCCACTTCGATCTTCCGAGCGAGATCGCCGACCTGTCGTCCACCTGCACCCTGACTCTCAACACCTTGAGCGTAGTGACTGCGCCAGAGACAGGGGCGTTTTCCGCGACCGTGGATATCGCCCTCTCCGGCTCGCCGTGGCCGTTCCAGAAGCTCAGCCTCGATACGATCGACTTCTCGATATCGCGCACCAAGCAGAATCTCGACGTTAATGTATCCGGGGCGCTGACTGTCGACGGTGCATCTCTCGCTCTCGCCGCCGGCTACGACAGCAGCAGCGGATGGAATTTCACCGGCGGCCTGTCCAGCGGCAGCGACATCGATGTCGGCTCTCTCATCACGAAGTTCTTCCCCGATCTGCCGCAGAAAGACTGCGATCTTACGATCGATGATCTGACGTTCTCGGCGACCATCGACACCGCCGGCCCCAATCCGAGTAAGATTTACAGTTTCACCGTCGGGGGTGACTGGACGATCAGCCTCGCCAACCTCGATCTCGGCGATCTGACGATTGATGCGACGGCAAAGCTGGTGTGCAACGAAAGCACCGCCGTCACGAACTATGACGGAAGCAAAGTTACAGGCACGCTCGACTTCCATGGCCTGAGCCTGACCGCCGGGATGGACATGGCGGCGACGGAACGAAAGTATACGTTCGCTTTCCTGGGCGCGACCAGCACGGTCGGCCAGGATAGCCACCAGATCACGTTCACGCTGGGGAACCAAAGCCTCGGCGAGATGATCAGCATGCTGGTTCAGGCAGCGACCGGAGACAGCATCACCCTGCCCGAGCCGTGGAGCGCACTGAACGCCGTCCAGCTCAACGATTTCGATCTCATCTTCACCGCACCGCCCAGCGGCGATCACGCGGTCACGCTGCAGTGCGACATCGCGCTCAACATCGAGATCGCCGATATACAGTCAATCAATCTCGTCTACGACTGCAGCACCAGAAAGGTCAAAGTCAATCTCACGGGGACGTTCTTGGGCCTGCCCATGGACAGCCCCTCGGCGCCTGCGGGCGGCACCTCGAACCAGCAGGCTTTCGGAAACTGGTACGCCGACGACCCCAGCACAGCGCCCTCCGTCCCCGGCAAGGGGAACAAGTACTTCGAGCTGAACCTCCTCGGGCTCGGGCAGTTCGTGGCCCTGCCGTCGGCCACCAGCACCATGAATGAGGCGCTGACCGAGCTGCGGGATACCTTCAGCTCCCCCGGCGTCCCCAGCACCGTCCACTACGATGCCAAGGCTGGCTGGCTGATCGCGACGCAGTTCACCGTGCTCGACATGATCGAGCTGAGCGTCCTGTTCAACGATCCGAAGCTGTACGGGCTTCTGATCACCGTCAGCAAGGGCAAGTTCAACGGGCTTGAATTCGAGATTCTCTACAAGAAGATCAACGCCAATGTCGGCGTCTATTATCTGAAGTTCGGACTGCCGTTCTATCTGCGGCATCTTCAGTTCGGCGCCGTCTCAATCACGCTGCCGGATCTGGAGATCTGGATCTACACTAACGGCGGCTTCAAGATCGATCTCGGTTTCCCGTACAACGGCGATTTCTCGAAATCCGCGGGCGTGCAGGTGCTGCCCTTCATCGGTGCCGGCGGCTTCTACTTCGGCGTGCTGCACGGGCAGACGAGTCCGCAACTTCCGACGATCACGGACCCGAGCGGCGGCAACTTCAATCCGGTCATCGTCTTCGGCCTCGGGCTTGAAATTGGCTTGGGCAAGAGCATCAACGAAGGCCCGATCAGCGCCGCGATCGAGGTGGCCGTCGAGGGCATCCTCGAAGGCACGATTGCTCCTTATCACTCGTACAATCCGGCGGCGGGGCCGGGTGGCGACACCAAGGACACCTACTACTACCTGCAGGCGCAAATCGGGATCGTCGGGCGCGTCTCTGGCCAGCTGAACCTCGCGATCATCACGGCGACCCTGAATCTCGTCGCGCAAGTCGTGGCCACCGCCGTCATCGAGGCGTACCGGGCCATCGACCTCAACCTCACAGTCAGCGCCACTGTCGAGGTGGCTGTCCGGATTGATCTCTGGCTGTTCTCGATTACCATTCACATATCCTTCAGCTTCGAGGTCAGCGAGCAATTCACACTTGGTGACAACAGGCTCGGGCCCTGGGACGCCGGCTTCTACTCGGCTCTCCCGCCGTCCCAATACGAGCCGATCGTCGACACCTTCTTGCTGGGCGCCGCTGATCCGCTGACTGTCAGCCAGCGGCGGCCGATCAACTGGCGGGCGCCTATGCCGGTCGGGCCGCCACAACCCGTCCAGCTCTATCTCGCGCCCAAGTTCACGCTGGCGACGACCCCGGCGCGCCAGGTCGAGCTCGAGGCGCTTCTGGTCATCGATGCCCCGAAGAGCGGCGCGGAAGAGCCGACGTCCTTCGGCAATCTTGCGCAAGCCCTGATGTTGTGGACGTTCAATGCGATCCTGGACCCCACTGCGCCCTTGGAGGATATCCGCGAGCGGGAGCTCAGCCGCGAGGATCTGATCGCGCTGCGCGACTATTTCACCCAGCAGCAGAGCGAGGGATCACCGCATCCAATAGCGATCGACGATCTCGAATTCTTCTTCGGGAGTTATCTCGACGTCGGGCTTCACGACCCGATGACCATTCCCGACCCCGCACGACAGGCATTCAGCGTCTTTCCGATGCTTCCATATCTCAAGCTCGTGACCCCGTCCGCCACCGTCGATTTCAGCCAGCCGCTCTGCGACGCGCAGTATTTTCAGCAGATTCGCGCGACCTTCGAAAACTGGGCATGAGCGGCACCATGGCAACCAATCCCTCCATGTCTGGCGCAACGGCCGGGGCCACGGGCCCGCTGACCGGATTCATCCTTCTCGACTACATGACGGCAGTCATGAAGGAGGGTGCGAAGGACGCCTTGTCGGAGTACCGTGCGACAACCGTCGTTCCGGGGCCGACGGGACCGCGAAGCCTCGCCGCCCTGGCCGACCGCTATCCCGCCAGCAGCCAGGCGCCGACCGGCGTCTCGCGGGTGGCCCAGATCGCCCGCGCCAATCAGCAGCTGCCGCTTGCCGCCGGTGCGACGTTGACCTTCTCCGGCGTATCCTACGTCCCTGCACCGTCGTCGACGCTGGATGCCATCGCGCAACAGTTCGGCGTTGCCGCGACCGCGCTCGCCAGTGTCGGCATCAATCCGCAGCTCAGCTTCATGCCCATTCCGCAGGGCGTGACCTCCGTCCAGCTGGTCGGCGCCACCGGAGCAACCGCGGTCTCTGTCACTCATCAGGCGTCGTTCCAGAATCTTGCACAGCGGCTCGGGATCACAGGCGCCGCGATCGATCCTGCGTTCCTGTGGCCGAATCTCGAAGTCGTGTCGCAGTTGATTGCGGCCGGACAGCCCCTGACGATTCCAACCTTCGCTCGCGGCTTGACCGGCCCTACCTCGCTGCTGTCGCTGGCCTCGTACTACAATCTCTCGGTCGACGCGCTGGCGGCGTTGAACGCCACCGGCCCGATCTTCGGCCCGACCGCGGCGGTCCTCATTCCCAACGCAAGCCGTCTCACTGTCGGGCACTTGCTCGATCGGCTCGCGGCCCGCGGCTTCGGCCAGAAGACGGCCGGTCTTGCCGGCCGCGCTCTGTTGCACGGGCTGCGCATTCCACCGCCGGCAGCACCGACGGGGTCGCGCCAAGGGCTCTATCAGATTACCGGGCAGCAGGTCGGCCTCGGTGGCGTCACGGCCGGAAGCACCTTCGATCTCACCTATTCAGGGGCGACCGCACCCGGATGGCTGAACTTCGGCGGCACGGCAGGCCCGACCGGTCCGACGAAACCGACGATCCGGTATCGTATCGGTCCCACCGGCCTCGGACAGGTTCGGGGCCTCGCCGGCGAAACAGCCTACACCCCGCCGGGCAGCTTCGTCCGGATGGACCCGTTCCATATTCGCGAGAAGAGCTTCACGCTCGCCCACTGCATCGCGTGGAACGTTCCCAAAAATCCGCCCGACGGGACCGGCATCGTGCCAGCGGGGCCGACAGGTTCGTACGGGCCGACGGCTGCACCAAGCGGCGCCGCAGCGCCGCTCGGCAGCTTCTTCATCCGGGCGTTTCCTGAACGGCTGCAATCGCTGCTGCTTGCTGGGAGCACGGGCCCGCACGCGGCCGCGTTCACGCTCAGCCGCCAGGGGGTCCAGCCGGGGCAGCGCGCCGTAAGCATCCCGGTCACGCCGTATGCGTGGACGACGATGCTCAAACTCAAAGTCGCCCAGGTACCGAAGAAGGGTGGTGGCAGCGAGGAGTTCGTCTACGCGCTGGAGGGTACGTCGGAGACGGAGACGTCGCTGCTCGGGAGGCTGTTGACAGAGAGCGCCACCCCACAAAGCATTTTTCTTCTCTATCCCGCGACGACGGCGCAGGCCGGCCAGAAGACCAGCAACGTCGCGCTGGTGTCCGATCCGGAGCCTGCCGTCGCCATTTTTCAGACCAATCCGTCGGCTGCGGGTGGCGGCGGCGTTGCGCTCGGCGCTACGGATCTGCTGCAGCAGATCTGGGCCGGCGATCAGCTCGAAGACGCGGGGACGTATCTCTACTACCGGGCGCCCACGAGCGGTGGGAACGGGAGAGGGCTGCCGCCGTATCTGTTCAGCCAGCAGCCCACGACCACCGTGACACTGCTGATCTCTTACGCGATCGGTCCCGAGGCCCCCTCCGAGATTCCGCGCTACCGGCTGCCATCCTACGTGAACAGCGTCGTGCTCGACACCGCTATCCAGACCGCAAGCGAGGGAATCTTTATCCGCCCGGTCGGCCCTGCCACAGGATTCGACCCGAACCTGCAGACCAAGACGCCGACCATTCATCCTGGACACGTCGCGTTCCGCATCAGCCGACCCAATCCGAACTTTCCCCAGCCGCCCTCCGGCCCCGCGACGCCCACCTACCTGCTGAATGAGCTCTACAGCATCGTCGAGGCGCGTGTGCCCGGTCAGACGGGATGGCATGCAAGCCGCCCGGGACTGCCCATTGGGCCAAGCAATCCGGCCCAGGGGCCAACGGCGGGTGTTCCGGAGACCTTCGCCTACGACGTCACCTTTCCGATCTCCCGGCTGGCCAAGGTGCCGGCGCCAACCGGCCCCACCGGACCCAGCGCGACGAACAATCCATATGCCGGCGTCGGCGCCACACTCACGGTCGATTTCAACCTGCTCGACCTGTTCGGCAATGCGTTCGCGCCGCAGGCGGGCCGATCCTGGATGTCGGATACGATCCAGCCCGGCTACACCGACGCTCTCCTCGGCCCGGACAGCTGGCCTCACCTGGCGAAAACCTACGCCGTGCGCGGATCGGGCCGCTTGGTCATCGAGCTGGCCTTCAACGTCAACCACTACTATGAGCGCTACATCGCGAACGAAGCGCTCGCCGGCGTATTGGCTTCGGCACAGGCCACACAAAAGAGCTATGAGAAGATCTACTACCAGCTCAATCAGCCCGACGTGGTTGCGGCGGTGGCAACTAGCTTCGATCCCGCGCTGCGTCACGACGCCACGCTCGCGCTGCGCCAGTTCGTGACTGGCTGCTGGGCTGCCATCAGCGGCGTCGTCAATGCGCTGCTGAAGGGCGCACCGCTCACGAAGATGTCGCCCATTACGGGCACACTCGAAGTCGAGCTGTCTGACGGCACCGGCCTGGACATCCTGCCGATGACGGTGACTCTGGAGATCGTGCGCACCGGCACGATCGATCCCAATTTCGCCGATATGCCTACGGTGAGACGGGTATCCAGCAGCGTGGCGCCTATGACGAGCCACGGCGTCACCGGCACCAATCGCTTGAGCGGGTTCGCGGCTGCCTTTGAAACGGCATTCCCGACATTCAAGGTGGCCACCGGCCAGTCTTCCGAGACATCGGCAGCAAGCCGCGGCGACTCCAAAGGCCTCTGGCTCGTACGCCTGGCACAGAATGCCGGAGCCACGGGTATCTATCTCAGCCTGCAGGGCGAACCGACCTACTACGCACCCCGGCCGGTGGCGACCAGCCTCGTGAACCGCTCGCAGGTCCCAATCTACGACATCGAGAAAGGCAGCACGTTCAATCAAACCGTTCAGGCGGGCGCCAACCGCAAGCTCAAGAGCTATACCGGCCTAGATTTGAACACGCTGGCACAGCAGTTCCTGGCGGCGGTGGATCTCGCCTTATCCCCGGAAATGGCGGCGGCCGCGGCCATCGCTGCTCCGGCCGACCTGCAGCGCCTCATGCAGTCGAAAGCAACCCTGGCCGACCTGCTGTCCATCGCGCGGCAGGATGGACCCGATCCGGTTCCGGTTGTCTACGAGGACTCGACACCACCGCCGGGCGGCACGGCGGCGGCCGGACAGGCGCTGAAGGGGGAACTCCAGGCGGAACTCGGGCGGCTTTCGAAGCTCGAGACAATCGTGCAATGCGGCGCGGTGAGCCATTGGAGCAACCCCGCTCAGCCGGACAAGACGGTCGAGTTCTTCGGCAAGTTCGTGCCACGGGTCAAGCAGCCTCATCCTGCCTTCGCCTTCTCCAGCTCCACCATCTCCGTGAGCCGCGGCTCCACGGCCACGCATGCGACCGCCCTGTTCAGCGTCAACCAGAGCCGGTCAAATGCCACGGGAGCAACGGCGGCGGCAGAAACAAGCTTCTCGGATGACGTGACATTTCATGTGAGCGGACTCGCGCACGACATCGGGCCGTCGATCGTCCCCGGATACAAGCGATCCGATTGGTTGTCCTTCGTCCGACCATTCGAGCTCGGCGACCGGGCGCCGGCAGGCGTGACGGCGACGCCACGGCCCCTCCGCTTCGATATTCCGCTGCCCTTGCGGGTCTATCCAACCGCGCCGGCCCTTAAGAGCCAGATCGACGTACCCCGCCTGCCCCAATTCAGCCAGGGCCAAGGGGGGACAGCATCGTTCAGGACGGCGACGGAATGGGCGTACCAGTACAACTATCAATACGTCGGCGCCGCACAGGACACCATTTCGACGAAGCTCGACTTCAACACGAAGGGCAGCACGGGAGTCGGCCGGGTGCTGCTGCCCGGTATCGACTTCGTCAACGACCTGCTCCAGTTCAGAGCATCATACCCCGGCCTCGCCAAAGCTCTCGCTGATCTGCCGATCTTCCTTGCGGACAATGCTGCCGCGACGAAGGAAGCTGTCGCCGCAAAGCTGGCGTTGAGATCGCTCGCCGAGATCGTCGGGTACGTCGCGCAGTCCTGGGCGACGTGGCAAGAGTACCAAAAGACTTACACCTATCAGTACGAGATCGAGCAGTCGCCGCGGCCGGCCGGCCCGACGGGAGCCCCGATTCTCTCAGTTCAGGTGAGAAAGGTGCGGGGCCCGTCCGGAACCTATCCCCACCCGAATATCCCGCTTCCCGGCATTGGGATTACAGGCTTCATCACGCGCCCGACTCCGCCTCTATCGCCCACGGCCGTCGGGCCTGGCGCGACCAGTATCGACTACACGTTCGAGGCGATCGGCAGCACGGCTCATTCCCCTCTCCGCTGGGAAGATGCGGCGCAATACCCAACGCGTACCGTCAGCTTCACAGGGCTGGACGTACTCCAGCAGGAGAACGCCTGGGCCGGGCTAGGCGTTCTGCGCAACCAGGATTTGGGCAAGAATCCGGTCACAGGCCGATATCGTCCAGTGAACCCGGCGTTCGTTTTCGAAACGCCGCTGGTGCGGTTCGTCAATGTTCTCAATCCATTCCTAGACCCAGCTGGAGAAATCCTTCTACCCGATGAGGTGCAGCCGGCATCCAGCACGCTGGAGGGTTATCTCGCAGCCATGTTCGCGAAGCTCCTCGGCCATTTGCCGCAGGCGACTTCTGTTCTGGTGAAACTCGGCGTGAGTTACGGCTACTCCCTGGGCAAACAGCTCCCTGTAGAGCTGCCGATGTTTCTGACAACCCCGTATGAATACAATGTCGGCGGCGACAGCTCGTTCGTGAATTCCGTCGCCCGCCGGATCAAGGCGTGGTTTGCAGAACGGGGCATGAGCGCCCCGAATCCGTCAATGAATGGGTCGCTGGTCTTCGACCTGACGATCTTCTCCACACTGAGCCGCAGCCAGCTTCCGCTCCTTCGTCTTCGATATATTGAGCTGCCTTGCAGCAGCGTCAGCCAGGACTAGCGAGGCATCCTCATGAGACTGACGATCGTTCTCTATACCGAAGGCCTGTCTTTCACGGGCGACACGATAGACAAGCAGGCGCTTGGCGGAGCGGAAACGGCCTTTATCTGCGTCGCGCGCGAGCTGGCGCGGATGGGGCATGACGTGACAGCGTTTTGCCCGTGTACGGAGCCCGGTGAATTCGGCGGTGTCGTCTATCGCGATCGCAACGAGCTGCCGACCTGGTGCGAGACCGGTCGCTGCGACCTCTTTATCTGTTCCCGGTTCTTCGAGGTGTTTGCGCTGAATATCCCTGCCAGCAGCAAAATTCTCTGGTGTCACGACTTCTTTGCGGCGGAGCAGTTCCAGCGTCTGGAATCCTTCCTCCCGTTCATCAACGGGATCTATTGCCTGTCCGCATTTCATCGCGACCATTTCATTCGGCATCTTCCCGCGTGGACCAACAAGATCCGGCAGACGCATAATGGACTGGACCTGTCTCTGGCAGACGACGCTGCTCGCGACGTCCCGAAGGCACACAAGATCATGTACACGTCGCGCCCGGAGAGGGGCCTGATGCGCGCCCTCGATATCTACGAATCTCTTGCCGACCGCACGCTGGAATTTGTCATTTGCTCCTACGACTACCCATGGAAGGACTTCAACTGGCAAGGCGAGAATATCGGGGCGATAGAGCAGTCTTGCAAATCCAGGATCGAAGCGCTGCGCGCTCGTGGATTTCCCATTCGCTCCGATTTCTTCTCGAAGCAGGATCTGTATCGCGAACTCGCCGAGAGCAAGGCTGTCATTTACCCCACGGAGACATTTGAGATCACGCCGATCTCGGCGCTCGAAGCTCAGGCTTGCCGCGCTGTCTACCTAGCACCCGACCATTCCGGATTCCGGGAGGTAGTGGCTTACGAGCGTTTGGATTTGGCTGACACAGACCGTTGGCTCGCTTTTCTTCACGAGGTTCTGACCGACGAAACTAAACGGGCTCGATTGGTCGAGGAAGGCTGGCGTCACGTACAGCCCTTTACCTGGGCGAAAGTGGCCGACGAATTTGCCCAGAACGGCCTATTCGACGACCTGCTGGTCAGGCAGACCACAGCCTCGTCCCGCATCGATCGCGTCAATCTTGGTGGATCGCTCCCCAAGATCAGCTGCGTGATGCCGACCCAGGATCGGACGATCCTGGCGAAAGAGGCAATCCGCTGCTTCCTCTCACAGACATATCCGAACAAAGAATTGGTTATCGTGGCCGGAGGAAGCCAGCGCAGCCAGATCGCACTATCATCCTATATTGCGGACCTGGAGCGGCCCGACATCCGATGCATATGTCTGAGGGACGAGAAAGCCTCTCTGGGCCGAATGCGCAATATCAGCATGGACGCCGCACAAGGAGACTTCGTTTGCATTTGGGACGACGACGATCTCTACCACCCGGAGCGACTGCACATCCAAGCAAGCGCGATCCTCAGCGCCGGCGCCTCGGCCTGTTACTTGAGCGACTACCTCCATTATTTTGCGCGAACCCAGGAGCTGTATTGGGTCGATTTGCGACGAGACGGGCGCGCCCATGGGAAAGCTGTCCAGATGCTCCCGACCTTGACAATCACAAAGGATCACCGGTTCAGATACCCCGAACATGGGACCACCTCGAGAATCGGAGAGGATTCCGCGATGCAGGACGCCATCACAGGGCAGATGAAAATCGTCAACCTTTCCGGTCATGGGTATATCTACGTTTATCGGTACCATTCCCGGAATACCTGGCCAGAATCGCATCACCGATGGCTTGCCGATGCGGCGGCCCCGGTTGAGTACATTCTCCTGCAGATGCCCCACCTCGCGGATGCACTCCAGCACTATCGCCTGCCTGTCCCGACCTCGATCAGGGCACGCTACAACCAGGAAGTGGTTAGCTTCAGCTGCTGACGGAAATGACCAACGGCAAGACCATGCCGGCGAGTGCGCGAACATGAGATGTCTAATAGCCGCGCGATTTTCTCACTTTTTACAGCCCTAACTCCACATCGCCTGCGATTTGGACCGCGTCCGCCTTGGGTCAGATGCGGACCTTTAGCTATGTAGGCTCGGCTCGGACCATCCAGAGCATGCCGCTCCGATCTGCGGCGTATATGTCAGCGATGGTCATACGTTGTGAGCGGCGAGCGCACGAAACACTCACGTGTAAGCTTGGCTGTGTCATCGCATAGTTGCGGCATGACCAGTTTTCATTACGCCCGACAGAGCCCAGCGCCCCGGTACGTCTCGGCGGCGCGGCTGTACTCCATTCTGCGTACCAAACTTGGCTGCACCGATGCAGGATGGCGCGATCAGGAATCCTGGTATTGGGTGACGGCCAACGGTATCCCATTCCCGGTGGCAGACCCTGCGGCCCATCCGAACTGTCGCCCCGTTCACGGCGGAGCCCGGCAAGAGCTCTGCTTCCCCTACGAATACGCGCGCGGCCTTCTGCAAAACGTGCGCGATCTCATGGCGACGAATGGGTCCCGCACGACGGGAGCTAGTCTCCCTCGTCTCTCGGTCGGGTAAGCGCTTCCCTAACACTGACAGATGGTAGACGCGCGCCATAGGCGTGCGTCACTCCTTCCAAGTCGTCGGCCCGAGACGCTTCCGCGCTGTTACGCAGTGCGCGCACGCACGCGGGGTGCGACTACAACGGAGTACGCACGCCTCCCCCTAAAGAAGAAGTGCGCGTCACCGCTTTGTTCGGGTCGATACACAACGGTGCACGCGGCCCTTTGTTTTGCTGCGATTCATCGCTGCCGACTCAATCTCATAAAATTTAAAGAAACTACTCGCTTTACTTTACCGGGTTTGACGCTTTGGAGGGGAGCCCCTCCCGGGTTGTTCAATGCACTCCGTACCTTTCCATATCCCACGGGGTTCAACACGAAAGGCTTCAATCATGCTTCCTCTCTTCGTTCGCCTTCGCAAAAACATCGCCGGCGTCACCGCACTCGAATACGGACTGATTGCCGCCTTGATCGCGGTCGTCATCACCGCCGGCGTCAAACTCGTCGGTACGAACGCCGCCGCGAAGTTCAACGCCATCGCCACCAGCCTGCAGTAAAAGGGCGTTCCGGGGTAAGCCGAGTTCCTGACATGACGACGCTTCTCGTCTTGTTGGCTGTCATCCTCTACTGCCTGGTGGCGTTCCGCGATATTCAGACGCGGGAGATACCGAACTCGCTGGCGCTCTGCATTCTCGTCCTCGGAGTGGTTTGGGCCGTCGGGGTCCGAACCGTCGAGGATGCCGCGTTGAGTTTCGCGGCCGCGCTGCTGTCGTTCGCCCTCGCTCTTCCGCTCTTCCTGAAGGGCTATCTCGGCGGCGGCGACGCGAAACTCATCCCGGTGTCGGTGTGCCTGGTGGGCTACGACGAGGCGTTCGGCTTCGCCATCAACATGAGCCTGCTCGGCGGGGCCCTGTCCCTGATCATTCTCGCCGGGCACCTCGCCAGAACCCGCTTTCGCGCGGTTGCGGGCGGCACCGAGACCGCAATACCGCCCGCAACGGTCCCTTATGGCGTCGCCATAGCCGGCGCCGCCGTAGCCGCCCTTATTCAATAGTGCCAAGGATGACGGCCCATGCAGACACGCACGATCCTGGCCATGACCGTACTCATGTCACTGATAGGGACCTTGGTGGTCCTGCTCACCACCGACTTCGGCAGCGAAGGCGCCGTTGCGGCGCCGGGAGAACGCGCGGTACCGATCCTAGTTGCAGCGCGGCCGATTCAAGCCGGCGCCCTGATCCAGCCACAGGATCTGCGCTGGGAAACGATGTCGGTCGACGCGACGCCGTCTAGCCGCATCGAGCGCCCACTGCTCAGCGTCGTGCGGAACCAGGAACCAGGTGAGGCCATCGCCCAGATGCAAATCGTCGGCGCCGTTTTGCGCCACGACGTTCCGGCCGGTGCGATCATAATCAACGACAACGTGATCCGCCCGGGCGACCGGGACTTCCTGGTCGCGGTGCTGCAACCGAACATGCGGGCCATTTCGGTCGCGGTGAACGCCGTGTCTGGGGCCACGGGTCTGATCTATCCCGGCGACCGTGTCGACGTCATCCTCACTCAAAGCTTCTCGCCGGCAGAGTTTCCGCTGGCCAAGCGCGCGGTCGGCGAAACCATCGTCGAGGATCTGCGGGTCCTGGCCATCGACCAGCGCGTGCAGGGCAAGCCTGAGAATAACGTCACCGGCGACGGTCGCATCGCCCGCACGGTAACCATCGAGGCGAGCCCGAGCCAGGCGCAGAAGGTGACGGTCGCGACCGAGCTGGGTCGCATCTCCCTGTCTCTCCGCAGCCTCAATGCGCGCCCCGACGACAAGCAGGCCCGCGATCCCGCATCCCACTCAATCTGGGCCGATGACGTATCTCCGGCCTTGAAGTCCCGCCCCGCTCCCAAATCCGCTGCGACTACGACCCGCTCGGCGGTTCAGGTCATGCGCGGCAGCCAGATCGAAACCCAGCAACATCAAAACTGACGTCTCCGCTAATCCGGTTCCGCCGGGGGAACTGCAATGAGGCGATGGCTCTGGATATTTCCTGCGATCCTGGTGCTGGCAGCAACATCTGCCGCGCCGGGCAGCGCGCAGACGTCGGAAATCCGCATCGACGTGAGCACCGGACAGATGATCCAACTGCGCGCGCCTGCTGGCAACGTGTTCGTCGCCGATCCCGCGGTGGCGGATGTCCAGGTTCCCACACCGCGCACCGTCTTCGTCTTCGGCAAGCGGATCGGGCAGACGACCCTGTTCGCCCTGACGGCCGAGGGGACGACACTTGCGTCGTATCGAATCGTGGTCAGCCAGGATCTAACCGAGCTTCGCCGCGCCATCGAGCAGGAAGCCGGAGGCGCGCTTGTCGAGGTGCAGGCGACGCCCAACGGCGTGGCCGTGTCGGGTGTAGTCGAGGACGCTGCGACCGTCGAGCGCATCCGCACCATCACGGCGGCCCATCTGGGCGAGAAGCAGAGCATCATCAATCGCCTGAAGGTCGCGGCGCCCCAGCAGATCAACCTGCGCGTCCGGGTCGCCGAGGTGGCGCGCTCGGTGTCGAAAGAGTTCGGCTTCAACTGGGATACCGGGCTTTCCGCCGGCTCCTTCCTGATCGGCTTCGCCAGCGGGCGCAGCATCATCGAACCGACGACCGGGCGGTTCCTGCGCTCGCCCACCGGGGCCGGTAGCGTCGGCGTCGGGCTGCGGGCGCACCGCACCAACCTCAACAACCTCGTCGACGCTCTGGCGGAAGAAGGCCTTGTCACGGTCCTCGCGGAGCCGAACCTCACCGCAATCTCGGGCGAGACCGCAACCTTCCTCGCCGGTGGCGAGTTTCCCATCCCGGTGGCGCAATATCGCGACCAGATATCGATCCAGTTCAAGAAGTTCGGCATCAGCCTCGACTTCATACCGACCGTCATCTCCGCCGACCGCATTAGTATTAAGGTGCGGCCGGAGGTGAGCGAGCTCTCGGATCAGGGCGCGATCGAGCTCCAGGGCTTCCGCATTCCCGGCTTGACCGTCCGCCGCGCCGAGACGACCGTGGAGCTGGGCAGCGGAGAAAGCTTCGCCATCGCCGGCCTGCTGCAGAACAACATCAACGCCGCCATGAGCAAGGTTCCCGGGCTGGGGGACATCCCGATCCTGGGCGCGCTCTTCCGCTCTAACCGGTTCCGCCGGCAGGAGACCGAGCTCGTCATCATCGTAACGCCCTACGTGGTGCGGCCGGCGGCGGCCGCGGGATCGTTCCAGATGCCAACCGACGGGCTCGTGCCGGCTAACGACGTCGAGCGCATCTTTCAGGGCCACCTTCTGAAGTCGCAACCCAACGCGCCGATCTCCAACCCGCTCGGCGTCAACGGTGTGCGCCTGCACGGCAACGCGGGGTTTATCGTCCAATGAGAAACGGTCTGCTGATCTCCGTCGCGGTGATAGTCGCGACCCTCTCCGGGTGTGCGCCGGAACCCGACATCGCCCCCGGCTATGAGCAGCCGCGCCAGATCGCGGTCACTCGCAACCGGACGAACTATGTCGCCTATGTCGACACGCAAAGCGGTGAGATGTCGAGCGAGGAGCGCTATCGGCTGGTGCGCAACCTGGGCGCACTGGGGACGATGAAGTCGCTGAGCGTGACGATCCAGGACACGCCGCCGGCCGGCCATACCCAGCGCCTGATGCAGGCCCTCGTCGAGTCCGGAGTCGCGCGGGAACGTATCTCGATCCTGGCACCCACCGCCGTCTTCGCGGAGCTGCCGGGCGGGCCGCCGCCTTCACCCCATCCGCAGCTCAAGGCCGTCACGGTAGCCGTGGACCACTTCACCGCGGAAATCCCCGGCTGCCCGGACTGGCGCAAGGCCAATCTGAACGATGGCGGCAACGGCTACAGCAGCAATTTCGGCTGCTCGGATCTGTCGAACTTCACGCGGATGATCGTCAATCCGGGGGACATCGTCGGCGGTGTATCGAGCCGCGGCCCGAGCGACGGAGCAAGAGCGGGAGATGCCGTCAAAGCCTACCAGGAGCGAAAGGTCGCCCTGCCGCCTCCTCCCGACCAGCTTTTCGTCATCCGGCCAGGACAGTAACCATGGCAACCCCGCAGGAAACCGCCGCATCGGCCGGCTACCGCCCCTCCCTCCTCGCTTATTTGAGCGACGCCGAGAGCGTGCAGGCCTGCGGACAATGCCTGGATGAGCTCAAGCTCCCAGGCAGTGAGGTGCGCCGGGGCGACGTAGAGACGGCCATAGCCTATCTCGCGGCGAACCGCTCCCCGCAGATTCTCATCGTCGATATCAGCGGCGCCGAGCTGCCGCTCAGCGCCATAAACCGCCTGGCTGACGTCTGCGAGCCGAATGTCCAGCTCATCGCCGTCGGCGACCGCAACGACGTCGCCCTGTATCGCGATCTCACGCATCTCGGCGTGACCGACTACCTGGTGAAGCCCGTGCCGCCCGCCGTGCTGCGCAAGGCCCTCACCGCCGGCGCAAGGCCGCAGGGGGACCGCTCGCCGAGGAAACAGGGCAAGCTGGTCGCGGTCGCCGGCGCGCGCGGGGGTGTCGGCACGAGCATGCTGGCCGCCAACCTCTCGTGGGTTCTCGCCAACCGGAGCAAACGGCGCGTCGCCCTGCTCGATCTCGATCTCTACAACGGCGACTGCGCCCTGCTCCTCGGGGCAGAACCGACCACCGGATTGCGAGAGGCGCTGGAAACACCGGAGCGCGTGGACTCGCTGTTCGTCGAGCGCACGATGACGCGCTGCGGCGACAACCTCTTCGTGATGAACAGCGAGACGCGCCTCGATGCCCCGCTGAACTTCGCGCCCGAGGCCGCCGATCCGCTTCTCGAGGTGCTGCGCACCCAGTTTCACTACGTGATCGTGGACCTGCCGCGCACCCTGCAGAGAATTCATCACCGGGTCATCGAGTCCGCGAATGTACGGGTCGTCGTCGCCGACCTGACCCTGCGGTCGTTGCGCGATACCGTGAGGCTGATGGGGCATTTCGGTCCGGACAGCGAGGCGGCCCGCTCTCTGGTCGTGATCAACCGCCGCGGCGAGTACACCGGCGCCGAGATCCCGCTCGAGGAGTTCAGCAAGGCGATCCAGCATACGCCCCGCCACGTCATCCCCTTCGATCCCAAGGCCATGATCAACGCCGCAAACATGGGCAAGCCCGCCGCCGGCAGCCGCGGGCGCCTGTCGGATACGCTCGTCGCATTGTCGGCCGATATCGGAGGTCAGGTCCCGGAGCGCTCGCGATGGTCCCTGAGGCTGTTCAAATGAGAGGGATGAGTTTCGGGCGCAAGGCGATAGAGGACAGCGCGCCGGCATTGCCGCCGGTAGCCGCGGCCGTCTCCGAGCGGCTCCTGCGCTCAGGCAACGACCGCGACCGCATCCGGGCGCTGTTCCTGTCGCGGGTCGACCCCTCGACCGCCGCCCAGTTGGACAAGCCCAGGCTGGGGGCGGAGATCGAGCGCCTCGTCGACGCCATCGCCACCGAGGAGAAGATCAAGGTCAACGAGCGCGAGCAGCGGGAGCTGGCCAGCGAGCTTCTCGCCGACATGGTCGGCCTGGGCCCGCTGGAGCCCCTGATCGAAGACGAGCAAGTGACGGACATCCTGGTCAACGGGCCGAACAGCATCTATGTCGAGCGCAAGGGCAAGCTGGAGCGCACCGCCATCCGGTTCCGCGACAACCAGCATGTCGTCAACGTGGCGCAGCGCATCGCGTCCTCCGTCGGCCGGCGGGTCGATGAATCGAGCCCCATGGTGGATGCGCGGTTGGCCGACGGCAGCCGCGTCAACATCGTCGTGCCGCCGCTGGCCCTGGACGGCGTCTCGATCTCCATCCGCAAGTTCGCCAAGCGCGCCCTGACCTTCGAGGCCATGCTCAAGCAGGGCAATGTCTCGCTGCCCCTGGCACGCACGCTCGAGATCGCCGCCGCGTCACGGCTCAATATCCTGATCTCAGGCGGCACCGGGTCGGGCAAGACCACCCTTCTCAACGCTATGTCGAGGGTCATCGACCACGACGAGCGCATCGTGACCATCGAGGACGCGGCCGAGCTGCAGCTGCAGCAGCCGCACGTCGTGCGGCTGGAGACCCGGCCGGCGAACCTCGAGGGCAAGGGTGAGATCTCGCAGCGCGACCTTCTGCGCAACGCCCTGCGCATGCGCCCCGACCGCATCGTCATCGGCGAGGTCCGCGGGGCGGAAGCCATCGACATGCTGCAGGCCATGAACACGGGGCACGACGGCTCCATGTCGACGATCCATTCCAACAGCCCGCGGGATGCACTGATGCGGCTGGAGAACATGGTCCTGATGGGCGCCGTGAACCTGCCGAGCCGGGCGGTCCGCGCCCAGATCGTCGGTGCGATCAACCTCGTCGTTCAGGTGGAGCGCATGCGCGACGGCATACGACGCGTGCAGCGCGTCACCGAGATCATTGGCCTTGAGGGTGAGGTAATCACCACGCAGGACCTCTTCGAGTACCGGTACGAGGGCGAGGGGCGCGATGGGCTGCTGAAGGGGCGCTACGAAATGGCCAAGGGCCTTCCCCATTTTACGCCGAGGGCCGCCTATCATGGCCTGGATGCCGCCCTTCTAGAAGCATTGTCGATGGAAGCCGCGCGATGAGCCGCTCTTTCATCTTCCTGGGCCTGGCGCTGCTTCCGACATTCATCGCGCTGCTCTTCCTGCTTGTGGGAGGTCCGCGCCGCTCCGCCGTCCTGAAGGAGCGCATCGGCAGGATCGCGCGGAACGATCCTGCTGCAAGCAAGGCGACAGAGGCCCAGTCGCTGCAGAAATCCCGGATCTCCGGTCTCGTATCGTGGGAGCGTATCCTCGAGCACTCGCAGGCCGCGATGCATGGCGCCCCTCGTCCGGCACTTCTGGGGGCGCTGGGCGCGAGTGCGTTTGCGGCTGTTGCCTCCATGCTCTCCGGCCTCTCTGTCTGGGTGGCCGTCCCCTGCGTGGTCGCCGCCGGCGCCGCTGCGGCCCTTGTGGTCGCCGTTCAGGGCCGCGCCCGCTACAAGGCGAAGATCCTCGCTGCCTTTCCCGACGCCATCGACCTGATCATCCGCGCCGTTCGCGCCGGCCTTCCCCTGTCCGAGGCCTTCAACAGCATCGCCACCGAGCTGCCGGGACCGCTGGCCGAGGAGTTTCGTCACCTGAATGGCGAAATGGCCATCGGCGTCTCCCTGGACGAGGCGCTGAGGAACGCCGCCCAGCGGATCGATCTTCCCGACTTCAACTTCTTCACGGCCAGCATCGCCTTGCAGCGCGAAACCGGCGGCAACCTCACCGAGACCCTGCAGAATCTGAGTCAGATCATCCGCCGCCGGAAAGAGCTGCAGCTCAAGGCGAGGGCCCTTACCTCCGAGGCCCGCACCTCGAGCCTGGTCATCGGCTCGCTGCCCTTCGTCGCCAGCGGCGCGCTGGCCGTCATAAACCCCGAGTACATCGGCAAGCTCATCACTGATCCGCGCGGCGTCTACATCCTGGGCGCCGCCAGCTGCAGCATGATCGCCGGTATCGTCGTGATGCGCCAGCTCATCCGGCGGAGCGTCAACTAGCAATGCTGCCAGCAAGCCTCTATTTCCAGACGGTCATGGTCGCTGCGGTGCTGTCTTGTGCGACAGCCTGCGCGGCCCTGCTGCTCGCGTCCGGCCGGCGGGACCGGCTTCGCCAGCGGATCGCCTTCGTGTCGCAGGCGCATGGCCGCAAGGATGCCACGGCACGGGATAAGGACCTGCGCTGGCATCACAGGATCGGAGCCTTTCTGGCCGAGAGCCCGCTGATCGGCAGCAGCGAATTCGAGAAGATCGGGACTGCCTTGGCGCAGGCCGGGTTCCGCGGCGACCGGGTGGGGTTCGCCTTCGTCACCATCAAATTCCTGTGTTTCGTCGGCGCCGTCGTGGTCGGCGGCCTGACGGGCCTCGCGTTTGGCTGGCTGCAGGACCTGTCGCTTCTGGAGATCAGCTTTCTTCTCACGGCGGGGCTTCTCGGCTGGCGCGCACCGGATCTGGTCCTGTCGCGGGTCCACCTCAGGCGTCGGCGGCGCATCGAGCGCGGATTGTCCGACGCCGTCGACCTGCTGGTGATCTGCGCCGAGGCGGGTCTGAGCCTCGAGATGGGCCTGGAGCGCGTGCGTCGGGACCTTCAACAGGCGCATCCCGGCCTTTCGGAAGAGCTTCAGATCACCATCGCCGAGATGCGGCTGCTGGCCGATCGACGGTTGGCCTTGGAGAATCTCGTCACGCGCACGGGCATAGCGGCCGTGCGCAGCATCGTCACCACCCTATCGCAGACGCTTCGCTATGGAACTCCGCTAGCGGCGTCGCTGCGGACCATCGCTGCCGAACTCCGGCAGGCCCGGATGCTTCGGATCGAGGAGAGGGTTGGCCGCCTACCGGTGCTCCTGACCCTGCCGATGATCGTCTTCATCCTGCCTTGCCTGTTCCTGGTCATTGCCGGGCCTGCAGCATTCGATCTGATCGACGTCATCAACGCCGGTTGAAGGAGATGGACATGAGATCCCTCGGGATGACCCGCGTTATGAGTGTGCTGGCCCTGGCGCTTGCCCTTGGCGGTTGCGTGACAACCGGCTCTGACCCCAGCTCGGGCAGCGTATCGGTCCCAGGCATGGACGAGCGCGACCGGTCGATGACGCGGGTTGCCATCGCCGCCAGCGAGAGCGGCGATCATGCCACCGCCATCAACGTGTATCGCAAGCAGAGCGCGGCTTATCCCAATCGCATCGAGCCCGTTCTCGCTCTGGGCGAAGCTCTGCTCGCCGTGGGCTCCGCCGATGAAGCTCTCCCGGCCTTCCAGCGAGCCGTCGTCCTCGACCCGAAATCACTGGAAGGCAATCTCGGCATTGGCCGCGCATGCCTCGCCTTGCGACGGCTTGATGAAGCTTCAGCAGCCTTCGACGCTGTCCTTGTGCGGAATCCCCACAATGTCCGGGCCCTGAACGGGAAGGGCGTCGCCGCCGATCTCTCAGGGCGACACGAAGAGGCGCAAAATCTCTATCTGACCGGCCTGGAGGTCGCGCCCGACGACCGGTCCTTATGGAACAATCTGGGCCTCTCCCTCACCTTCAGCCGCCAGTATCGGGACGCCGTGGAGATCCTGACGCGTATCGCCACGGCACCCGGGGCGACCTCGCGCATGCGGCAGAACCTGGCTCTGGCGCTGGGCCTGAGCGGCAAGGACGACGCCGCCGCGCAGGTCTCCCGCGTCGACCTGAATGAGACGGCCGTCGCCAGCAATCTCCGCTTCTATGCGGCGGCGCAGCAGTTTCACAAACCGGCACTCATCCACTCGCAGCCCATCGCCCAAGCGGCCTTCGCTTCACGCTGACGATGCCCGCTTCTCTTCAGCCTCTCTTCAGGGACGCGAGCGGCGGCTGTGCCGTGGAGTTTGCGCTGATCGGCCCGCTGCTGATCGCGTTGCTGATCGGCATGGCAGAGTTCGCCCGCATCGCGACGACGCAGGTTCTCCTCGAAGGGGCCGCCCGGGACGCATCCCGCTATGGCGTAACGGGAAGCCAGGTCAGCGGACAACCCATGAGCGAGGCCGACCGTGAAGTGCAGATCAAGAACATCGTGGCGCGCGAGACGGTCGGGCTTGTCGACATGTCGAAGATCAGCGTCGCCATCAAGGCGTATTCGGATTTTTCCGACATCAACACCTCTCCGGGAACGACCGGCGCCGGCGGCTCGGACGAGGTGGTGGTCTACACCCTCACCTATGACCAGCCGCTGGTGACGAGCCTGTTTGGCACCCTGATCAAGCGGAGCGCTTTTCGCCACGAGGCGCGTGTGGTGGTGCGCAATGAACCGTTCTCTACTCACTAGGCTGCTCAGGATCGGGACGGACGAAAGAGCATCGGCGGCGACCGAAATCGCCCTCGCTCTCCCGCTCCTGCTGCTCTTTATTTTCGGCACGGTCGACATCGCGCGCTACCTGATGACGGTCGATCGCGTCCACCGCCTGGCCAGTGCCTCGAGCGACCTTCTGGCGCGAGCCCAGGCGCTCCGCCAGGCCGATGTCGTGGACGTCCTGAATGCCGTGGAGGAGATGGCGAAGCCGCTCGATCTGCTGGCCAATGGCGGCATCATCGTCACGGGCGTTGCCAGGATCGACTCCGATGGCGGCCAGCGGGTGCGCTGGCAGCACAAGATGCCGGCCAATCTCGGTATCAGCAGCAAGGTCGGCGTCGTTGATGGCGCCCCGGCGCTCCCGGGCACCCTGGTGCTGCGCGAAGGCGACACGATCATCGTCGGGGAGACGTTCTACACGTTCAGGCCGTTCCTGTTTAGCAAAGGTCTCTTCGGCCTCGGAGATCCGGCCGTCCAGCTTTACGCCGAGTCAGCACATCGTCCGCGCCTCGGCAGCCTCTACTCCGTGCTCCCTTGAGCCCGTTTTCCCTGACTGCAGGCCTGGCCGCCGACCGGTCCGGTGCCGTTGCGATCGTTGTAGCTGTAGCCCTGGCCACCTTGACGATCCTAGCTGGCCTGGCTGTCGACGCAGGTCGGGCGCATCTGGTCAAAGGCCGTATCGCCGCCGCGCTTGATGCCGGCGCGCTTGCCGGGGGCCGCGTCCTGGGCTCGGGCGATCCGGTCGGCGACGCGAAGATGTTCTATCACTCCAACCTCGCCGGCGGCCTCAGCGGCGTCACTCTAAGCGACCCGGTCGTCACCATCGGCTCCGACCAGATGTCGCTGTCGATGACCACCACGGCCTCGGTTCCCACGACGTTCCTGAAGATTGCCGGACGGAACACCCTCGACATCTCCGCCTCAAACACCGTTCGGCGCGTCAACTACGGCATGGAGCTGGCGCTGATCATGGACAATACCGGGTCCATGGACGCGAACGGCAAGATGGTGGCCTTGCGGGCTGCCGCGACAGACCTCATCAACATCCTCTACGGGGCGCAGACCACCGTCCCCGATTTCTGGGTTGCTGTTGTCCCGTATGCCGCGATGGTCAACATTGGCCCACAGCGCACGTCCTGGATCGACGCGGCGGACTTCGCCACCAAGGACTACTCCAACACGACGTGGAAAGGCTGCGTCGAAGCCCGGCTCGGAGCGGGCAATGCCGACAGGGAGAGTAATGACGATCCGCCTTCTGCCCAGCGCTGGAAGGCGTTCTACTACCCGTCGACATCCGGCCTTTACGCCAGCGAGCGGACTCAGACCAATCCCGCGACCGGCGCCCGTTACAAAGGCGACAACGACTGGACCCCGACCTCCATCAAAGAGCGCGCCAATCCCGGGGAGGACGGGAACCAGATCTATGGCCCCAACGTCGGCTGCCCGGATCCCATTCTGCCCCTCACCGCCGACAAGAATACGGTTCTGCAGGCGATCCAGAACATGGAACCCTGGTTCCGCGGCGGCACGTTCGGAAATCTGGGTCTGGCCTGGGGATGGCGCACGCTTTCGCCACGCTGGCGCGGCCTCTGGGGTGGCTCTACGCCATCGAAGCTTCCTCTCAATTACAACACCAAACTCTCGAAGAAGGTCGCCATTCTTCTAACCGATGGCGTCAACGAATGGTACGACTGGCCCGAGGGCCTTCCCGGAGCCCCGATGGCAAGCAAGTATCCGGACGCCGACTACACGGCGTATGGACGACCGAGCCAGAACCGGCTGGGCACTACCAGCAACGCCGCCGCCCCCGCCATCATCAACAGCCGAATCCTGGGCCTTTGCCAAGCCATGAAGGACAACGGCATCAATATTTTCACGATTACGTTCCAGGCGAGCAACGCGGCCCTGCAGTCGGTGT
>Ga0196963_10000733_pt1 | contig 26102 bp, 30 predicted proteins | sample S1_5metaG_FD_148600 | JGI IMG/M metagenome (GOLD analysis project Ga0196963, IMG submission 148600) | Soil microbial communities from Anza Borrego desert, Southern California, United States - S1_5 | ecosystem: Environmental > Terrestrial > Soil > Desert | place: USA: California | collected...
TGAAGCCTCTTCCCTCGGCGGCGTCAACCAGCAGGATGACGCCGTCGACCATGGAGAGGATGCGCTCGACCTCGGCGCCGAAATCGGCGTGGCCGGGCGTGTCGACGATGTTGATATGGGTGCCGCGCCATTCGACCGAGGTGCATTTGGCGAGGATGGTGATGCCGCGCTCCTTCTCGAGGTCGGTCGAATCCATCGCGCGTTCCTCGACGCGCTGGTTGTCGCGGAACGTGCCCGACTGGCGGAACAGCTGGTCGACGAGCGTGGTCTTGCCATGATCGACATGGGCAATGATCGCCACGTTGCGGAGGCTCATTTGAATCGAATCCTGCGAGGAGGGGGTTTGAGCGCCCATAGTCACAGGAATGCGGCGCGACTAGGGCGGTTCCGCAGACCACGTGGGGAGGACGGAGCGAAGGCGGACGGCCGGCGCCTATGCGGCGAAGCCGCTCATTCGCAGCGCATCGTCGGCCGGTACACCTGCATCGCGTTGGTGCCGCTATTGCCGCCCAGCGTGATCCCGCCCCCGGGCAGGAAGATCCGGCCGCCGATCACCGCGCTGCCCTTGAGGCCGTGGACGGCGATGGGCAGATCCGGAAGCCTGGTCCAGCGGTCGGCGCGGGGATCGTAGCCGTAGGCGGTGGGGGTCAGGCCGAGCACATGGGTCGGCTCGCCCTCGCCTCCGAAGACGAACATGCAGCCGGCATGGACCGCTCCCGTGATTCCGCCGCGTGGCGCCGGAAGCGGCGCGCCGCGGGTCCAGCGCCGCGTCCTCGGATCGTAGATCTCGACGATGTCGGTCCGCTCGGCGCCGGCGCCCGGGCCGAAGCGGCCGCCGGCGACGATGATCTTGCCATTGAGGGCGACCATGGCGAGGTGGTTGCGCTGGGTCGGAAGATCCGGAAGCCTCTCCCACTTGTCGGTCGCCGGGTCGTAGACCTCGAAGGCGGAGCCGCCCGGCGGCCGGCCGCCGGCGACGTAGATCTTGCCGTCGACCACGGCCTTGCCGCCGCCGCTGCGCGGGGTCGGCATCGGCGCGCGCTTGGCCCAGCCGCCGACCGCGGGATCGTGGACCCAGGTGTCGGCCACATAGATTTCCGGCCGCCCCGTGCTGGCGCCGTCGATCTCGCCGCCGATCATGTAGAGCTTGCCGCCGACGGCCGCGATATGGGTGTGGTGGATCGGCTGGGGCAGGGTCGGGCCGAGCGACCAGCGGCTGACGGCGGGATCGTAGATCTGGACGAGGTTCGAAGGGAGTCGGCCGGGCGGATAGCCGCCGAGCACCCAGATCCTGCCGTTGAATTCCGCAACCGAATGCTCGGAGCGGGGGAGCGGCATGGCCGCGCCCAGGCTCCATCCGTCGAACTCGGGCAGTGCCCCCACCGGCGGACCCTGGCTCACCCGATCGTTCCAGGTCTCGCGCAGCTCGTTCGCCTCGACCGGAGTCGACCGGTTGGGCGGCGGCGGGCCGCCGCCGGGGCCGGGTTGCGCCGTCGCGGGCGGCGGCTGCGCGATGGCCGAGACCGACAGCGCCAGCGCCGCCGCGCCGGCCAAAGCTCCGCTACCCGCTTTTGCGATAATTCTCACCGAAACGCTCCTTCGACGCGATGCGGCAATGCTGCCACAGCGCGAGCCGGCTTGCGATAGGCCGAAATTGCCCGGTTCCGCGGCGCGACGGCGCGGCGAGCCCCTCTCCCGCGCCCGGGTCGAAACGAGGATGCCGGTCGAGTCCGGCGCGGCGGCTTCAACACAAAATTAACCATGGCCTGCCACACCCCTCCCATCGACCGCGAAAAGGGGGGAAGCCGGGTGCAGGCCGTGAAGAAGAAGGCGCGCAGCGAGACGCCGGTGGGCTTCGTGCCCCAGGCCGCCGCCGCGGAATGCGAGCTGACCATCGTCATCCCCTGCCTCAACGAGGCCGAGACCCTCGCTTTGGTGATCGACCGGGCGCGGCGCTTCCTCGCCGCCTACGACGTTTCCGGTGAGGTCGTCGTCGCCGACAACGGCTCGACCGACGGCTCCACCGCGATCGCCATCGGCGCCGGCGCCCGCGTCGTCCCGGTCGCCGAGCGCGGCTACGGCGCGGCGCTGCGCGCCGGCATCGAGGCGGCGCGAGGCACCTTCGTGGCGATGGGCGACGCCGACTGCAGCTACGACTTCATGGGCCTGATGCCGTTCCTCGAGCGCTTGCGCGACGGCACCGAGCTGGTCGTCGGCAACCGCTTCTTGGGCGGCATCGGCAAGGGCGCGATGCCGCCCCTGCACCGCTATCTCGGCAACCCCGTCCTCAGCCTCGCCGGGCGGATCTTCTTCGCCGCGCCGATCGGCGACTTCCATTGCGGACTGCGCGCCTTCCGACGCGACTCGATCCTGTCGCTCGGCCTGTCCTCGCCGGGGATGGAATATGCCTCGGAGATGATCGTCAAGGCGCAGCTCGCCGGCCTCAGCATGGCCGAGGTGCCCGCCACCCTGGCCAAGGACGGCCGCTCGCGCCCGCCGCACCTCAGGAGCTGGCGCGACGGCTGGCGCCATTTGAAATTCCTCCTGCTGTTCGCGCCGCGCTGGCTCTACCTCTATCCCGGCCTCGGCCTGTTCGCGGCGAGCTTCGCCCTGTTCCTCGGCCTGCTGCCCGGCGACGTCGCGGTCGGCTCCGTCCGCTTCGGGGTCCATTCCCTCCTCTTCGCCGGCGCCGGCATGCTGATCGGCGCCCAGCTGATGAGCTTCGGGCTGCTCGCCAGCCTGTTCGGCGTGCGCGAGCGCTACTGGTCGGCCGGCCGCGGCCTCGAGCGGGCCCGGGCCCTGCTCACCATCGACAAGGGCTCGCTGATCGGTGGCGCGATGATGCTGGCCGGGCTCGGCGGCGCGGTCGTCGCCCTGGCCTCGTGGGCGGGAGCCGGCTTCAGAGACATGGATCCCGAGACGCTGATGCGCGTCTCCATCCCCTCCGTCCTCGCCGCCGGGCTCGGGCTGCAGCTGATGCTGACCGCCTTCCTGCTCGAGCTGATCGCCCACCCCGCCCGCCATCCGCAAAGGTGACAAGATGAGCCTTTTCCAGCGCCTTCACGGCCAGGTCCACGACAAGGCGGTGTTCGGCCGCCGAATCGAGGTGCTCGCGCGAACGCTCGCCGATTTCATTCCGGAGGGCGCCCGGGTGCTCGACATCGGCTGCGGCAGCGGCACCCTCGCCAAGAGGATCATGGCGCTCCGCCCCGACGTCAGCATCGAGGGGATCGACGTCCTCGTCCGCCCGTCGACCGAGATTCCGGTCGCCGAGTTCGACGGCGATACCATTCCCTGGCCGGACGGGCATTTCGACATCGCCCTGTTCGTCGACGTCCTCCATCACACCGAGGCGCCGGCGCGGCTGCTCGCCGAGGCGAAGCGGGTCGCCAGGAGCGGGATCGTGATCAAGGACCATTTCCGCGAGGGCGTCCTCGCCGACGCGACCTTGCGGTTCATGGACTGGGTCGGCAACGCCCAGCACGGCGTCGTCCTTCCCTACAATTACCTGTCCGATCCCGAATGGCGCGGCATATGGTCGAAGCTCGGCCTCAAGGTCGAGCGGCTGACCGACAGGATCGGCCTCTATCCGCGGCCGTTCAGCTGGCTGTTCGACCGCCGCCTCCACTTCGTCGCGCGCCTCGCCTAGCCCGATGGCCAGCCTCGCCGATCCCGTCCCGTCCGCGCCGGCGCAGACGGGGCCGCTTCGCCCCATCCTGAGCCGACCGAACCTCCTCTTCTGGCTGGCCGGGCTGGCCGTCTACGGCCTCGCCGCCTGGCATTTCACCGGCGGCCATTTCCTCAACCAGACGTCGCGCGACCTGTGGCAGCATCTGGCCGCGCTCCGCGCCCTGATCGACAACCCGCTCGACCCGGCCAACCCGTTCGTGGCGACGGCGGAGGGATCCCGCCACTTCCATCCCTATTGGGTGGCGGTCGCTCTCGTCGCGAGGGCGGTGGGCTGGAACGCCTGGCAGGCGATCGCCTTCGCCGGCTTCGTCAGCGCCGGAGTCCTGCTCGCCGGAATCCACGCCTTCGGCCGAGCCTTCTACCGTTCGCCCTGGGGTCCGCTCGCCTTGCTCGCCGCGATGGCGTTCGGCTGGTGCCTTCCGGTCAGCCATACCGGCTATCACTCGCTCGGCACTCTGATCGAGGGCATCGCCTATCCCGCCGCCCTGCTGATCGGACTCTCGCTGCTGTTGTGGGCGCTGGTCATCAGAGCGCTCGAGCGGCCGCCGCTGGCCTGGCTCATCGTGCCGCTCGCCGCCTTGATGTTCGCCACCCACCAGCTCGGGGCCGGCATCGGCTTCATCGCGGCCGGCTGCTTCGTCCTGCTCTGGCCCGAAGGCGGGCTGAAGGCGCGCGCGGCGGCGGCGGCGGCGCTGGCCGGCGGACTGCTGCTCGCCGCCGCCTGGCCCTACCACAATCCGTTCGAGGCGATGGTCCGCACCGGCAACCCGACCTGGAGCGGCGGAATCGACTTCTACGTGCCGGTGATGCTGGTCAACGCCTTCGTGCCGTCGCTGCTAGGCCTGTGGGGGCTGCGCCACCGCCGCTTCGCCCGCACCGGCCTGCCGGTGCTCGCCGCCTTCGCCCTGTTCGCGGGGATCTTCGCCCTCGGCGCGTTCGGCCTGCTGATCGCCACCCGCTTCGTCATGCCGGCGGTGCTGATGCTCCATATCGGCCTCGGCGCCCTGTTCCTCGCCCTCGCCGGCGACTGGCGCGAGCTGGCCAGGGGCGTGCAGCTCGGCCTGTTCGCGCTCGCCCTGATCTGCGTCCAGACCTTCGCCTTCGTCACCTACGCCCAGCTCCAGCTGGAAGGGAAGATGGCGGCGAAGGAGGGCAACGCCTATGCCGCCGCGCTGGCGCTGACCCGCGACATTCCCGATAGCGAGCCGGTCGCCGCCTACGACGTTTTCGCCTGGCCGATCGTCGCCACCGGCCAGCGCGTCGTCTCGGTGCCGTGGCCGGAGCCGATGATCCGCGGCCTCGCCGAGCGCCAGGCCGCCGCCGAGCGCCTGTTCGATCCGGCCCTCGGCCGCGAGCAGCGCCTCGCCCTGGCGAGGCAATGGGGCGCGAAGACCCTGATCATGGACAAGCGGGGGCCCCTCCGCCGCCGGATGCCGAAGGGCCTGCTCGAAGCGCTCGAGGCGCAGTCGATGAGGCACCGCGAAGCGGGCCAGTTCATCCGCTTCGACCTCGAGTAGGCGCGGACCGCGGCCGCGATCCTCCTCACCGGCGGGGCACCTGGACCAGCGCGCCGCGGACCGCGGCGAGATCGCTCGCCACGCCCGGATGGCCGGGCATGCGCCGCGCCAGCCGCTGGAGGATGTCGAGCGCTTTGAAGAAGCGTGATTCGGCCTCGCGCCACTCGCCCCTCAGCGCCGCGAATTCACCGATCCTGAGATGGCAGGCGGCGGTCTGGCGCGGCCATTCGGGGTCCTCGGCATAGGGCTCCGGCAGGTTGGCGCTTTCGGCGAGCGTCGCCTCGAACTGCCGCTGCGCCTCGGCGCGGTCGCCGGCCTTTCGCGCCGCGTCGGCGAGCAAATATAGGTGCATGGCCAGGCTGTGGCGGAGACGGTCGTTGCGCGGATGGGCGGTCGCCAGCCGCTTTGCGACGTCGAGCACCGCCAGCCGGTGCCACCGCGCCTGCGCGACGTCGCCCCTGTCGTGCGCGAGCCAGCCGAGGCCGTGGTGGCCGCTCATCAGCCGGGATTGCCATTCGATGTCGGTGGGCCGGCCGCCGGCGACCGACTCGGCGGCGGCGAGGCCGGCCCGGAACTGACGTTCCGCCTCCGCGCGGTCGCCGCTGTCCCGCGCGTGGGCGGCGAGCCGGTAGTGCCAGTCGGCGATCTCGAGCCGCCAGTGCGGATCTTCCGGATATTGCCCCGCCAGGAGCTTCGCCGCGTCAAGGCGTTGGGTGAGGTCGCGCCGCCTCTCGTCCGCGGCGGCGCGGGCCCGCCGCTCCTGCTCCGATTCGACAGCCGGCGGGGGCGCGGCGCGCCGCATGGCCAAAGCGGCGGCGGCCAAGGCCAGCAGCGATGCCAGCAGCAGCCACGGATTGGGCGGCGAGACCAGCCACGCGCCGAGGCCGGAAGCCCCCGCGGGCAGGTGGACGGCCGGGTCGGCCGAGACGTACAGGACGAGCGCCGCGCCAGCGGCGCCGGCCGCCACTCCCAGCATCACCGGTCGAGATCCCAGGATGCCCGCCACGCGTCATCCTCCGCCCTTCCACCATGGCGCAAGCAGGGCGCGAATCAAGGCCGGTTTGGTCCGAAGCGGAGGTCCTTGGGATCGGTCCCGGAAACAGCCTAGCGCAGCGCCCGCTCCAGCACTTCGGCGCCGCGCGCCAGCGCCCGCCGCTCGCTCTCGCCCAGCCGCCCGAGCCGAGCGGCGAGCGTCCGCACCCGGCGCTCGCGCGCCGCCTCGAGCCGCCGCCGACCCTCGTCGCTGGCGGCGATCCGGACCTTGCGCCGGTCGCCGCGGTCGGCCTCGCGCGTCGCCAGCCCGTCGGCGACCAGCCCCTCGACGATCCGCGACATGGTCGGCGCCGTCACCTCCTCGGCCGCGGCCAGCTCGGCCAGCGACTTCGGGCCGCCGAACACGAGCACCGATAAGGCCGAAAGGCGCGGCGGGCTGATTCCGGTGTGCCGGTCCTCGCGCCGAACCATCCTCAGCAGCCGGATCGCCGCGGAATGAAGGCCACCCGCCATCGCGTGGAGCTGCGCGTCGCTCAACGGCTTTACTCCTACTGTTAGTAGTGCTAACGATTTGCTCCTTTCAACAATTAGCATGGCTAAAGGAGGAGTGGAAGCATGGTGCCCGCCCGCCTCGCCCAGGTCGCCATCGTCGTCGAGGACCTGAACCGCGCCAAGGCCTTCTACGGCGACACGCTCGGCCTCCCGCATTTGTTCGACGCCCCGCCCGGCCTCGCCTTCTTCCAGTGCGGCGAGACCCGGCTGATGCTGAGCCGCCCGGAAGGCCCGGAGGCGAAGGGCAGCGCGATCCTCTATTACGGGGTCGACGACGTCGACTCGGCCTATGAGGAGATGAAGGCGAAAGGCGCCGCCTTCGACGAGCCGCCCCGCAAGATCGCCGAGCTCGACGGCAAGCCGGTCCACCTCGCCGTCTGCCGCGACGGCGAAGGCAACCTCCTCGGCCTGATCAGCGGCTGACTCCCCGCCGCCGGTGAGCCTAGGCCCAGAGCTTGCGGAGCTGCGCCTCGGTGCCGTTGAATTTGTCGCGGTCGCAATGGCCGATCCCGTCCACGGTATGGGGCTGGGGACCGATCGCCCCGTCCGTATATTGCCACATCGTCCACGTCTTCCAGTTGGCCGGGACGACGGCCGTGGGGCCGTATTGGGCCAGCCAGAACCAGCTCTGGGCGAGCACGGGGTCCTTGTTCGAGCCGAGCAGCTGCTTGATGTAATGGCCAGAGTAGAGGCCCGGGAAGCGCCCGGTCGCGGCCGCGACGTGCGTGGTGAAGGCGCGCGCTTCTTCCAGCGACATGTCCGGGCCGGTCGGGTTGGGCTCGAAATCAAGGACGAGCAATACGCCCTGGAGGTTGCCGGCCCGGGTCAGGAAATTCTGGGCCTGTTTGACACCGTCGCTGCCGGTGGCGAAATGATAGGCGCCCCACAGAAGACCCGCCGCCGTCGCCTTCTTGCGGTTCGCATCGTACATCGGGTCGCCGCCGGCCTGGCCCTGCGAGGCCTTGTGGATGACACCGAGGATTCCGTCGGCCTTGGCCTTCTTGAAGTCGAGGCTGGGGCCGTTGTGGTGCGAGATGTCGATCACGGCGTTGATGGGCATGGCTTCGTCCTCCGCGCAGATGGAGCGGGCTTAGCATCCCTCTCGCGCGCACGCTGAGACGATTGCACCGAAACGGTGCCGATTACTCCGGGCTCGCCGGCCGTATCGATCGGCCTCGCTTCCTATCTCGCGGTGGAGAAGCGCGGTGTCGGCGGCGGCCATGGCGGGGGTCATCGCATGGAGAGGAAGCCGAACGTGGGAGAAAAGCCCGCTCCCGCTTTTGCCCGGAGCGGGGCCTGTGTTCAGGCCAGCACGTTGCCGCGGCCGCGCATCAGCGCCCAGACGAGCAGCAGAAGAACCAGGGCCGCCCAGATCAGCCCCGGAGTCTCGGTCAGGGCGGCCTCGACCGCCGGCACTCGCGCGACCAGGGCGAAGCTGCCCCCCAGAGCCGCCAGCGCCGCCGCCTCGGTGACCAGCTGGCGAACGAACGCGGCCCGCCATTTGCGGTAGCGTTCCTCCTCGGCGACCGCCCGCTCGACGCGAAGCACGAAGCCGCGATCAGCCGGACCTTCGGGGGGGGCCAGCGCCTCGCCGAGCAGGATGTCGAGCTTTTCATCGTCCATGGCGCTCACCCCAGATACTCGCGGCATTTCTGCTTGGCACGCCGCACCGTCCCCTTGAGCGTGCCGAGCGGCAATCGCAAGATTCCCGCCGCTTCCTCGTGCGACCAGCCGTGGCCGTCGCAAAGCACCAAAGCGGCCTTCTCGACCGGCTCGAGCCGGGCGAGCGCCCGGGCGAGATCGACCCGGGCGCCGGCGGTGGGCGCCTGCTCGCGTTCGGCAAGCTCCGCGGCGGCGTCGCGCCTGCGGCCCTCGCTTTTCTCCCGACGCTTGTGGTCGACGAACAAGCGCCATCCGATCGCGCACAGCCAGGAGGAGAATTTGGATTCCTCCCGGAAACCGTGAAGCGACTGCCACGCCTTGAGGAACGCCTCCTGAGCGAGCTCGTCGGCGAGGTCGGGCCCGGCCAGCTGCCCCAGGAACGCGCGCAACCGCCGCTCGTGGGTCTCCACGAGCAGGCGGAAGGCGCCCCTGTCTCCCCCCGCGGCGCGGCGGCAGAGGACGGCATCGGCGTCACGCTCCGGGAGCAACGTCCGGCTCGGCCGCCCGGCGAAGCAGATAGTGCCGGATCAGCAGGGCCGCGCCGACCAGGGTCGGGAACAGCGCCGCGCCGATACCGAAGCGCAGCCAGTCCTGCTGGTCGGCGATCAGCGAGAAGCCGGCGAGCGCGACGCCGATCGCGATCAACACCATGCCGGTGCGGTCGTCGGTGCCACCCTCGACGCGCGGCCCGCCGAGGTCGCCGCGGCCGATCCGGTCGACCAGCATGCCGGCATGGGCCGAATCCTTCTTGATCGCCTCGCGCAGGCTGCGGTGAAGCATCCACGCCTGGAGGAGGCGCAGGAAGTAGATAAAGCCCAGAAGGAAGAACAGCCCGATGGCTGAAACGGTGATCATCTCCGTGACCGGCATTGCGAAAGCTCCTTGTCCCCCCGGGGCCTGTCCCCGGTTTCGAAGCTAGGACGGACGCCGCCCCGGCCTTGGATCACGGCCGCCAAAAAAAATTTTCAGGGCGGCGGGCCGTCGCAGCCGGCGGGCTCGAACAATCCCGTCGGCATCGCTTCCTTCCGCGCCGTCTCATCGCCTCCGGCCAGCGCCACCGGGCTGTACCACAAGGTCCTTCCGAGGTCCGGCACGAAGATCAGCGCCGGCGCCGGGCTGTCCCCGCCAGGCGGATAGGGAAAGGCTCCCAGGCCGGTGTCGAAGGCGTGGAATCCGAGCGACACCGGCTCCTCCACCGCCTTCAGCCGGTCGAGCGCGTCGTAGAGCGCGTCGTCGCTCATTACCGCCGAGCGCCGCGGGTCGAGCGCGGGCGAGACGAAGGTCCCGCCATAGCCGTTGGCCGACCCGAACGAGAACCAGTAGGTCCTGAGCGGAGTCCTCACCCAGAAAGCGAGGTCGGACGCATGAGCGTTGCGCCGGTCATGACGGGCGAAGCCGGCGGTGAAGGCCGGCGCGCCGTGAAGCCGGTAGACGGCGCGGTCGATCGGGCAGGCCGGGGGCGAGGGGACGGCGGCGGCGAGGAGCAGCGAGAGGAGCATGGAGGGAGGTTAGCAGCTCGCCGCCGCGCCGCGAACCGCCGACGTTCGCTTCGCAAGGCTCTCAAGGTCCGCAACGACTCTCCGGACGTTGCATTGACCGCTGCGCCGGCCAGCCGATCGTCGGCACTTGGCGCCCGCAGGAGCGCTTGTTATACGCCCGCTCGGGAGTTTTCATGGCGCCAGACATCTCCGACGGCGGCGACCCTGTCGGCAACGAGGCGCTTCGAGAGCGCGATGTCGGGTCGCCTCCGAATCCTGAAACAGGCACGGATTCGGACCCGGCGAGCGAGGTCGAGCTCAACCGGCGGCTCGAAGCCGAGCCGCAATCGGTGCTCCTGAATATCCGGAAGGCAGATTTTCGGGTGCGGGCCGGAGACGACGTTCTAGCCTGCTATTTCTACAGACGTGCACTGCATTTCGCCGGGGGACGGCCATTGCCGCAGGCGGAGGCCGCCGAAGTGCGGCGGGCGGAACTGGCGCTCGCCGGGGCGGCAGGACGCGCTCATTCAAGGCGCGAAGCGCGGCTGGCCGAACGAGGACTGGCGCGGCACCAATGGAGCCCTCGCCTGCGGGCTTCTCTCGAACTCGCGGCAGGGCCACGGCCTTACAACGTGCAGGATCCGACCCGCTCCTATTCCCAGGATCCGACCCACTATCATTATCCGGGACTGCCGCAGATCGAGTTCTATGACCCGGGTCAATTCGACTGGGTCCCGACGATCGAGGCGGCCACCGCGGCCATACGCGAGGAACTGATCGGGTTGCTGGCAAAGGGCACGGACGAGCTTCGCCCGTTCGTTCAGAACGACGACGGGATGCCGCTGGGCGTCAGCAAGGCGCTGCTCGACGGCCGCGACTGGGGCGTGCTGGCTCTGTGCGAGCAAGGCTGGCTGGACCCTGGCTATGTCCAACGCTGCCCGCGCACCTGGGACACCCTCCTGCGGCACGCCCCCGTCCCGCGCGTCCCCGGCTGGGGGCCGAGCGCGGTCTTCTCCTTGTTGAAGGCGGGGGCCCATATCGGCGCCCATACCGGCATGTACAACACGCGGCTCATCTGCCACCTGCCCCTGATCGTACCGCCCGGCTGCCGTTTCCGTGTCGGCGACGAGGTCCGCGAATGGGAAGAGGGCAAGCTGCTCATCTTCGACGACACGATCGAGCACGAAGCCTGGAACGAGGGACCGGAAGATCGCGTGGTGCTGATCTTCGATATCTGGCGGCCCGAGTTGACCGAGCAGGAGAAACGCGAGCTCACTCTGCTTTTCTCGGACTGACCGTCGAGGCGCCTCCGACGCGGAGGCAAGCTAAACGAACACCGACCAGCCCGTCCGCTCCGCCAGCCGCTCAAGCGCCATCGCGCCGGCGAGCGAGGTTCCCGCCGAGTTGAGCCCCGGCGACCAGGCGCAGGCGGCACCATGGCCCGGGATGACCGCGAGGATGCCGCCGCTCACCGCGCTCTTGCCGGGAAGGCCGACCCGGAAGGCGAAGTCGCCGCTATTGTCGTAATGGCCGCAGGTCAGCATCAAGGCGTTGATTCGGCGCGAGCGCGAGGGAATGGTGATCGCATCGCCGCTCGTCGGATCGACACCGTCGAAGGCGAGGAATAAGGCCGCCTGCGCCAGCTGCCGGCAGCTCATCGCCACCGAGCATATCCGGTAATAGACCGACAGCACCTCCTCGACCGGATTGGCCAGGTTGCCGAAGGCGGCGATGAAATGGGCGAGGCTTCGGTTGAACGCGCCGCCGCGCGATTCCGACATGGCGAGCCCCTCGTCGATGCTGACCGCCGCATCGCCCGACCGGTCCCTAAGGAAGCCGACCAGCTCGCCGACGGCGACGTCGGCGCCGCTGGCGCCGATCAGCTGGTCGCAGACGACGAGGGCGCCGGCGCTGGTCAGCGGGTTGCGCGGCCGCCCCTTCTCCATCTCGAGCTGAAGGATCGAGTTGACCGGGGAGCCGGCCGGCTCGCGCCCGACATGGTTCCACAGCGACGCCTTGACGTGATGGAGGGCGAGGCAGAGGCCGAAGACGTAGGAGATGCTCTGGATGGAGAAAGGTTCGTCGGCGTCGCCGGCGCAATAGCTGGCGCCGTCCTTCGTCACCAGGGCGAGGCCGAGCCGGTTCGGATCGGCCTGGGCGAGGGCGGGAATGTAGGAGGCCACCTGCCCCTGCCCCTTATAGGCCGAGACGTCGGCCAGCACCTCGTCGACCAGCATTTGGTAGTTCATGCCTACACCTTGTCCGGATAGATCGGCTGGATGTCCGTCGGGATGTGGTTGATCGACGCCAGCACTCCGCGCGCATCCTGGTCGAGCCCGGCATAGAGTTGGAAGAAGGCCTTGGTCCCCGCATAGTCGCCATTACCCTGCAGCCGCACCAGCTGGGCGGTGAGGTCGCCGATCGAGTCCGCCATTACATCGAAATCGATCCGGAACCGCTTCGCCCGCTCGTCCCAGCGGAACGCCCCTTTCTCCTTCAAATAGCTGTACTGCATCGCGGCGCCGCGGCCGTGCGCCTCGTCGATGCCGAAGCGGACGGCCCGGAAGATGCCGGCGAAATAAGTCGCCAGTGCCTGTTCGCGCTCGGCGGCCGGCAGCTCGCCGCGCTTCATCATGTAGAGGATGTTCCACATCCCCATGACGTCCGCCTTGGCTTCCTCGCTCGCCGAATAGACCTCCTTCAGCTCGGCGTTGACCGTGGTCTGCCGCCCGCCGACATTGATCGTGCCCGGCCCGAGGCTGTGCGAGAGCTCGTGGAACAGCGTCTCCTGGGTCATGTATTTGCGGGTGACCAGCCGCGCCTGCTCGGGGACCAGCACCAGCCCCGCCATCGGCGCGAGGATGCGCTCGTATTTGGCGCCGAGCACGTTGGCGAGGATCACCTTCTTCGCTCCCTTCGCCTCGCGCACCCTCTCGTCGTTGGGCAGGTTGAAGGCGATGGTCTGGACGCCGGGCACGTTGTCGCCGCCGCCATGGACCTGGTCGGCGACCAGGATCGGCGACGTGAAGGGCCGGTTGAAATTCTTGTATTTCTCCTCGACCGGGAGGTTGCGCTCCATGTCCGGCAGCAGGGCCTTGTAGTGGGACAGGGCCGCGCTCTCGCGCGGATCCTGGACGGTGACGAAGGCCTCGAAGGCGGTCTTGGTGCCGTAGAGGGTGTCGGTATAGACCTCGTAAGGGCCGATCACGACCTCGATCGGAGTGCCGGCGACGTCCATCCAGGCCAGCTCGGATTCGTAATAATCGTTGGTCCGAAACGCTTTCGCGCGCAGCGTCAGGAAGCGTCTCAGGCTGGCGTTGCTGGTCCGCGCCGCCGCCCGCTCGAGCAGGCGGGCGGCGGGCTCAAGCCATTGCCTGTATTCGACGCTGTAGGGCACCGCGACCAGCCGGTCGCCGCGACGCCGCACCACCGTATAGCCGCTGGTCAACGCCTCCTTCTCGCCCGGATGGGCGGCGAGATAGGCGTCGAACGCCTCCTTGGTGAGGTCCTTGGGGTAGAAGCCCGCGCCGGGCGGCATTTTCTCGCCGCCGTAGAAGGGGTGGTTCTCGGCAAGCGTGTCCCAGGGCCCGAAATGGAGGTCGAACATGTCGAGGAGCAGCGCCTTCTGCGGGTGCGCGCTGCGGGCGATCTCGGCCCGGATAGTCGGATTCTCGACCGACCGCTGGCGAAGATAGATGGGGTTCATCTGCTCCGCGGCCCGGATCAGCAGGTTCACCACCTCCCTCTCCTCCGCGTTGAGGAAGGCGGTGTTCGGCGCCATCGGAATGCGCACGATCTTCGCCCGCTGCGCGGCGATGTCGTAGCCTTCGGCCGCGACCGGCATCGCCGTCGCCGGCGGCGCCGGCCGCGTCGAGCAGGCGGCGGCAAGCAGGATGGCGGCCCAGGCGGCGTGACGCATCAGGATTCTCCTCTTCCGGTCGGGCGCTTTAGCGCCCCCGCACCGCGTTTGGAACGGCTGCGGCACGAGATACGTTGCGTGCCTTGTGACCTCCGAAACGCAGCGTGCCCGCGAAAGCCGCATCGTCGATCTCGAACCGGGCCGCAATTGCTGGCGGATCGCCCGCGCCCGCCGCGCGGCGCTGATCGTCGACGGCTGCGACTATTTTCGACTCGTCCGTCAGGCGATGCTCAAGGCCGAAAGGCAGATCATGCTGATCGGCTGGGACCTCGACACCCGCATCGCTCTCGACGAGCCGGGCGGCGAAGGCGGTCCGCCGGTTCACCTCGGCCCTTTCCTTTCCTGGCTGGTCAGGAACCGGCCGGAGCTAGAGATCTACATCCTCGCCTGGGGCGGAATGGCCTATTCCGTGCTCGGCCGCGGTACGACGTTGGCGAGGATGGCCGCCTGGCGGGTCAGCCGGCAGATCGAGTTCCGCCTCGACAGCGTCCACCCGCGCGAGGCGAGCCACCATCAGAAGATCGTCGTGATCGACGATGCCCTCGCCTTTTGCGGCGGCATCGACATCACCGCCGACCGCTGGGACCGGCGCGCCCATCTCGACGACGAGCCCGGCCGCCGCCGTCCCACCACCCGCCGCCGTTACGCGCCCTGGCACGACGCGACCATGGCCCTGGACGGCGGCGCCGCGCTTGCGCTCGGCGATCTCGCGCGGCTGCGCTGGGAGGCGGCGACCGAGCGGCGGCTGGCGAGCGCGGGCGGCGGCGGCGACGCCTGGCCCGACGAGCTCCGGCCCGACTTTCGCGACGTCGACGTCGCCGTCGCCCGCACCCGCGGGCGGCACGGCCGCTGGTCGCAGGTGCGCGAGATCGAGGCGCTGTTCGCCGACCTCGTCGCCCGCGCTCGCCGCTTCGTCTATATCGAGACCCAATATTTCGCCTCCCGTATCGTCGCCGAAGCGGTCGGCCGGCGGCTGGCCGAGCCGGACGGACCCGAATTCGTCGTCGTCAACCCGAAGACCGGCGCCGGCTGGCTCGACGAATCGGTGATGGGACCGGCCCGCGCCGAACTGGTCGCGGCGCTCGAGCGCCGCGACCGCTACGGCCGCTTCCGCATCTACACGCCGGTGACGAAAGGCGGCGCCGACATCTACGTCCACGCCAAGATCATGATCGTCGACGACGAGGTGCTTCGGGTCGGGTCGGCCAATCTCAACAACCGCTCGATGGGCCTCGACAGCGAATGCGACGTGACGATCGACGCCCGCCTCCCCGCCAACCGGGGGGCCGGCTCCGTCATCGCCGGCCTGCGCGCCGACCTCCTCGCCGAGCATCTCGGCGTCGAGCCGGCGGAGGTCGCTTCGGCCTTCGGCCAGACCGGCTCGCTGGTCGCGGCGATCGAGCGCCTGCGCGGCAAGGGCCGCACCCTCCTCCCCTTCCGCCCGCCCGAGTTCGGCCGCGCTCTGACCGCCGTCGCCAGGCGCGAGCTGCTCGACCCGGAAGGCCCCGACCAGCCGTTCGAGCCGCTCGCCGGCAACCGCCTCCTCGCCCGCCTGCGGCGGCGCTAGTCCGTCAGCTGGGCCACGATCGCGTCGGCGAGGCGGCCGCCGACGGCGAGGTCGTAGGCGGCGAACATCGGGCCGCTGTTGAGCTCGAGGAACAGCGGCACCGGCTCATCGGGGCGGGTCTTGAAGTCGCAGGCGCAGAAATCGATGCCGACCGCCGCCGCCATCCGGCTCAGGGCCTCGGCCAAGCCCGGCCAGGGCAGGTCCTCGCCGCGATAGATGAGGCTGCCCGGCGGCGCGTTCGATAGTCGAGCAGGTGCGATTGGATCTCGAACAGATGAAAGCGGCCGTCGGCGAGATAGATCCGATATTCCGGGTAAGCGAGACGCTGCTGGACGATCGCCGGCATCGGGCTGCGGCCGTCCTTCCAGCCGGCGTCGGGCAGCGCCGCGTCCAGCGGGCGGACGTAGCCGCCGCCGGCGACCGGCTTGGCCACCGCGCCGCCGGGGAACGCCCGCAGCGCGGCCTCGACGTTGCTGACCAGGGTCGGTGCGGTGGCGAGGCCGCACTCGCGCGCCAGCCGAAGCATGAACGGCTTCTGATTGGCGCCCTGGAGCATGCCGCGGTTGAGCAGCCGCATCACCGGCTGCGCCAGCGCCCAGCCCATCGCCGCCGCGTACCAGGCTGCGTTGCGGTCGAGCCCGCCTGCCTCGGTCGGCGGCGTGAAGACGTCGTAGCGCAGGAAGGCGGCGCGGGCACCCGCCTCGCTCCCCTCGACGAGCAGCCGGTTGGTCTCCAGGTCCCAGCTGAACCCCGGCTCGTCGGTCGCGGGAAGCCCGAGCTCCCCTTTCGCGACCGGCATCGTACCAGAGTGCGAGCCGTCCGACATCCCAACCAAATCCGTTTAGCACATTCCGGCCGAGGCCGGCCCGCGGCCGCGAGCGGACTGCTAGCGCGAGCTGAGCACGAACTGGTTGCCGTCGGGATCCTTGAAGATCGCGAACGTCCCCCACGGCTGCTGCTGCGGCGGCGAGACGAATTCCACGCCGCGCTCGCTGAGCTGGCGGTGGGTCGCCTCGACGTCGTCGCAGGCCAGCGCGCCGTTGAAGAAGCTCCCGATCCGGTCCTCCTGCCCGTCGGGCGTGAACAGCACGAGACGCGTGTCGCTGTTCGCGACCTTGAGCTCGATCCAGCGCTGGGTCTCGCTGAACGGCTGGTCGCTGAGCACGGCGAAGCCGACCTGGCGGGTCCAAAATAGCAGCGCCCGGTCCTGGTCGCGGGTCGGGATGCTGACGAACTTGACGTGGGTGATCATGAAAGTCTCCGGTCGACAGGTTTCCGTGCGGACTCATCGTCCGCGTCGCCGCGCGGGACAACGCGTCCGTTAAACACTATAGTGACGGCCGTGACAGCGCCGCTCCCGCTCGACCCTTACATAGCCGACGTGCTGATGCGCGATCTGGTCGGCCACGACCGCCGGCCGAGCGCCTTCATCGTCTATCTGTTCCTGTGGCGCATGAGCTGCGGCGAAGGCCGGGCGCGCGCCGCCGCCAGCCTGCAGTCGCTGGCGACGGGCACCGGCCTCTCCAAGTCGGCGGTGCAGGCGGCGGTCAGGCACCTCGCCCGCCGCCGCCTGGTTACCGCCACCCGCCGCCACGCCACCGACGCGCCGAGCTACGAGGTGCACGAGCCGTGGCGGCGCGGCGTTGCCCCTCCATAATGAACCCATCTCCCCCGGCATTGCCGGTGCAGCCGGACTATGCTCCTCTTCCTGGCGCACGACTCGGGGGGACGGACGTGGCAGCATCAGCGACAGAGGGGCCGTGCGACGCGACGGCTCCGCAAGCGGTCAAGGTGGTCGGCACCGAGCGGGTGCTGCTCGACGAATATAAGGGTTTCTGGCCGGACGATCCGACGCCGCCGGCCGACGAGGCCTCCTACCGCGCCCGCGCCTTCGCCAACGGCCAGGCGGCGCTCTGCCTCTCCGGCGGCGGCATCCGCAGCGCCGCCTTCGCACTCGGCGTGCTGCAGGCGCTGAGCGGCAAGGGCCTGCTGACCTCCTTCCACTATCTTTCGACCGTCTCCGGGGGCGGCTATATCGGCGGCTGGCTCCAGCGCTGGATCCACGAGGAAGGCGACGCCGGGAAGGTGATGGTCAAGCTCGGCGGAGTCACCGAGCCGGCCGAGGTCTCCGCCCTGCGCGAGAATTCGAACTTCATCACCCCCCGCGTCGGTATCGGCTCGAACGATACCTGGACCGCCATCTCCATCTCGGGCCGCAACATCGCCCTCAACTGGCTGCTGTTCGCGCCGCTGCTGATGTTCGTCACCGTCTTCCCGAACCTGTTCGCCGAGAGCGTCCTGTCGCTGCCCTATCGCTCCACCCTCGTCCCGCAATTGCCGTTCGTCCCCCTCCTCGTCAGCGCCCTGTTCGCCTGGGCCGCGGGCTGGCACGTCGTCCGGGAGCTGCCGAGCTACCGCGCCGCGACCAAGGTCAAGCCCAACCGCGCCGACGGCTGGCTCACCTGGCGCATCGTCCTGCCGCTGGTCGGCTGGGCGATCGCCGGAACGCTCAGCATCGGCATCGACCTCTTCTCCGAGGAGCCGTTTCTGGTCACGCCGGGCCTCGCCCTCGCGCTGATCTCGGTCGCCGCGACGATCCTCGGCATGGTCGCTTCCGGCCTGACCCTGCCGGCGCGGAAGGAGCCCGACCATTGGCATCCGCTGGGCGGCTATCGCCAGACCTTCGCCAACGATTTGCCGGTGTGGATCGGGGCGCTCGTGGTCGCCGCCGTGGTCACCGTGCTCGGCGCCAATCTGTTCGACCGCTGGCTCGACCCGCAGATCCAGGACATCCTCCGCAACAATGACAAGCTGCACGGGCGGCTCGAGGCGCTGAACTTCTGGCACGCCTATCTCAAGCAACTCTCGCCGGTGGCCCTGCTCACCGTGCTCGGCCCGCTGTGGCTGATGGGAACGCAGCTGCTCATCGCCATCGTCTTCGCCGGCTTCCGCGACGCCACCGGCGAGACGGTTCGCCCCGACGCCGACCGCGAGTGGCTGGCGCGCCTGTCGGCGGTCAAGATCAAGCCGATGCTGCTTTGGGGCATGGTCGGCTTCGCCGTTCTGATCCTCGACTGGGCGCTGGGCCGCTACATACCCGGCTACGACATGTCGCTGTCGGGAATGATCGCGGTCGTCAGCGGCTTCGCGGCCGTGGCCGGCGGCAAGAGCACCAAGAGCGGCAACAGCACCAGCACCGTCCAGGGCATCAGCGGCTTCGTGCGCCAATATGTGCCGATGCAGGGCCTCATCGCGCTCGGCACGGGCCTGTTCATCCTCATGCTGTTCCTGATCCTCGGCCGCATCGAGCAGAACGGCGCCAACTGGATCGCCTCGTCGATCGAGGAGCAGCCCTTTCCGAACTGGGTCGACGCGCACGTCGTCGCCCATTTCATCTTTCTCGCCGGCCTGTTCGTGGCGCTGTTGTTCCTCGGCCGCCGAATCCAGGTGAACCGCTTCTCGCTGAACGGCCTCTACCGCAACCGCCTCGCCCGCGCCTTCCTCGGCGGCGCCCGCCGCAAGCGCGACCCCGACCCGTTCACGGGCTTCGACGCGGCGGACAACGTCCGCATGCACAAGCTAGGCGCCTCCGCGCCGGGCGGCGGCGCCATCCTCTACCCGGTGATCAACGTCGCCCTGAACGTCACCGCCAGCGAGAAGCTCGCCTGGCAGGAGCGCAAGGCCGAGCCGTTCGTCTTCACCCCCCTCTACAGCGGCAGCGGCATGCTCAAGCCGCCGGAATGGCCGCCCGAGGGCGCCGCCGTCGACCTCAACGACCCGCCCGGCGCCTATGTCGGCTCGAACGTCTACGGCGGCAACGAACCGGACCTCGCGATGGAGGGCTGCGGGGTCAGCCTCGCCACCGCCGTCTCGATTTCCGGCGCCGCGGCCAGCCCCAATATGGGCTATCACACGTCGGCGGCGACCGCTTTCCTGATGACCCTGTTCAACGTCCGTCTCGGCGCGTGGCTGCCCAATCCCGCCCAGGGCGAGAAGATGGGCGACGCGATCCGCGCCTCGGGGCCCAGCAACTCGCTGGTCGCCATCCTGCGCGAGCTTGGCGGCGCCACCGACGATCGCGGCCGCGACATCTACCTTTCCGACGGCGGCCATTTCGAGAATCTCGCGCTCTACGAGATGGTCCGCCGGCGCTGCCGCTACATCGTCGTCAGCGACGCCGGTGCCGACCCCGAATGCGCCTTCGCCGATCTCGGCGGCGCGGTACGCAAGGTGAAGATCGATTTCGACGTGGACATCTGGTTCGACGCGCTCGACATTTCGAGCCGCGGCAAGGACATCAAACCGCAGCGCGCCTACGCTCTCGGCACGATCGAATATCCGGAGAGCCGCTATACCGGCCCCGGTCCGGAGGATCCCGAAGCGCGGAAGCGGCGCACGGGGCGGCTGCTCTACATCAAGCCGAGCTATTTCGGCCGCCTGCCGGTCGACGTCCGTTCCTACGCCGAGATCAGCAAGACCTTCCCCCACGAATCCACCGCCGACCAGTTCTTCTCCGAATCCCAGTTCGAGAGCTATCGCCGGCTCGGCTATTTTTTCACCTCGGCGCTGGGCGGCGACTCGCCGGGCGGAATCGAGGCCTTCTTCGAGGCGATCGACGCGCAGCACGAGCGCGAGAAGGAAGCGGAGGGCGGCGTCGTCAAGAGAGCGGTCCGCGCGGTGAAGCGGAAGGTGGGCGTCGGCAAGGACGACTAAAGCGGCCGGTCAGGCCGGGCGCTCGCCTTCGACCTCGTCGTCCGCCGCCGGCGCTTCGCGCTTCGCATCCTGGAAGAAGGGCTCGACCTCGCCCTTGAGCTTGATCGTCATCGGCTGGCCGTAGCGGTCGAGGCTACGGCCGGCTGCGACCCGGATCCAGCCTTCGGAGACGCAATATTCCTCGACGTCGGTGCGCTCGCGCCCCTTGAAGCGGATGCCGACCCCGCGGCGCAGCAGGTCGCCGTCGAAGAACGGACTGCGCCGGTTGAGCGAGAGGCGGTCGGGGGGCGTGTCGGCCATATCGAGTCTCTTCGTCGGATCAGCGCAGTTTCGAGAGTTTGAGCCCGTCGAGCCGGGCGCGCTCCTTCACCGACTCCTCGGTGCGGGTGAGGGCTTTCGCCACCGCCTTCAGCGACAGCCCCCGGCCGGCGAGAAGATGCAGCTTCTGCAGCTCCTCGCTCTTCCAGGGCTGGCGGTGGCGCGCGAAGGGGACGGCCATCAGTTCTTGGTCAGCCCGCCGCCGCCCTTGGTCGAGGGATTGGCGGCGATCACCTTCTTGACCTCCTTCTTGGGTTTCCTGGCTTCCTTGTTGCTCTTCTTTTGTCCCTTGGCCATCTCAGACCTCCTTCTCGCGCGTCCGTTGTCTCTCTAGCGCCTGCGACGGCCGCGTCTAGCAATCCCTCTTCATCCAGCACGGATCCCATTGCGGCTCGGGCCCGAAGCGCTGGAGGAGGAAGTCGACCAGGGCGCGCACCCGCGCCGTCGTCGACCGGCCGGGCGGCATCACCGCGTAGAGGCCGCCTTCCTCGAGCGGATAGTCGCGCAGCAGCGGCTCGAGCGCGCCGCGCTCGAAGGCGGGGGCGACGATGAAGCTCGGAAGGATGCACACGCCCAGCCCCGCTTCCGCGGCGGCGCGCAGCATCTCGCCATTGTCGGCGCGAAGCCGGGGCGGGCCGCGGACATATTCCCATTTGCCCCCGACGCGGAAGCGCCACTGCTCGTTGGCGTAAAGCAGGATGTCGTGGCCGGCGAGGTCGCTCGGAAACTCGGGCCGCCCGCGGGCGTCGAGATAGGCGGGGCTCGCCGCCGCCACCTTGCGCACCGGCGCGATCCGGCGCGCGACCAGCGACGAATCCTTGAGCGCGCCGATCCGCACCGCCAAGTCGAAGCCGCCGGCCGCGAGGTCGACCGGACGGTCGTCAAACGAGATGTCGAGCTCGACTCGGGGGTGCGCCTCGGCGAAGTCCGCGAGCGCCGGGGCGAGATGCTCGATCCCGAACGAGAGCGGCGCCGACAGCCGGACCGGGCCAGCGACCTGGGTCACCGCCTCCGCCACCACCTCCTCGGCCGCCTCGAGATCGGCGAGGACGTTCGAGGCGCGTTCGAAATAGGCCTGGCCGACCTCGGTCGGCTGGGCCCCCTGCGCGGTCCGGGTCAGCAGCCGCGCCCCAAGCTGCCGCTCAAGCCGGGCCACCCGCCGCGACAGGATCGACTTCGACATCCCCATCCGCTCGGCGGCGCGGCTGAACGCGCCGGTCTCCACCACCCGCACGAAGGCGAGTACGTCGAGCAGGTCTGTCGAGGAGCGTTGCATGTTACGCAACCCTGTTTGCCGCAATGGGCCGGCGAGAGCAACCGCAGCGACTTCGCGCCGGCCACTGACCGCTCCCTCCAATCTGGATCAACCTCTCACGCGCGACGCGGCCGCCCATGCTATGATGCCGGGTTGGTCGGCGGCGTGGGCGTTGGCGCCGGCCATCGTCGAAAAGGGGATGAACCATGAGCAAGGCAAGCACTCACAGGACCTTGAGCCGCGCCCGCGCGATCGCGGTGACGCTGGTTTGCGGATTGAGCGCCTGGTCGGCAGTACCGGCCCTGGCGCAGGAGGACATGGACCGCGACGACCGCGAATTCCTCCAGCGCGCCGAGCGGGAGGCCCGAGCGGCGATCGACCCCGCCGCGCTGGTCGCGGTCACGCCACTGCCGATAAACGAATATGCGGTGAAAGTGGTCTGCGGACGGATGGGCGGGCCGGGCCAACTCACTCCCGTCGTCAACGGATTTTACGCGACGGCGGTCAACGTCCACAATCCCGGGCCGTTGGTCACCTTCTGGCGCAAGGTGGCGATCGCCCGCCCCGGCGCGCCGGGGCCGATATCCGGCTTCAAAGCGATGCAGCTGAAGAACGACCAAGCGGTGGAGTTCGACTGCCGGCAGATCTTCGCGCAATTGCTCGCCGCTGGCATCCAGCCGGGCCCGTTCGTCAAGGGCTTCCTCGTCATCCGAAGCCAGCGGCAGCTGGACGTCGTCGCCGTCTATACGGCCGGCCCGTCCAACGGAAGCGGAGCATCGAGCATCCACACCGAGCGGGTCCCACCGCGCCGGGTGCCGTAACCGGTCGGCCGGCGCGAAGGACGGACCGACGGCGCGCCGGCCCTCCCGTTTCGGATTACGCAACGTCATGATGCTGATAGCCTGGCTACCGGCAACGCTGCCCGGCGCCTATCTCGCCTCCACAAGGTCAGAGGAGGCAAACATGACCAACGTTCTCATCATCGACAGCGCCGCCACCGGCGACGCTTCCGTTTCGCGCCGACTGACCGACGGACTCGAGGCGATCCTGCGCGGCCGCGGCCCGGTCCGCATCGTCCGCCGGGACGTCGGCAAGACGCCGGTGCCGCATCTCAGCGCCGCGACCACCCCCGCAATACGCGGCGCCGAGGCCGACACCGACATCGCCCGCGATGCCGTCGCCCTATCCGACGCGCTTATCGCCGAGCTCAAGGCGGCCGATCTCGTCGTCATCGGCGCGCCGATGTACAATTTCGGCATCGCCTCGACCCTCAAGGCCTGGTTCGACCACATCCTGCGCGCCGGCCTCACCTTCCGCTACACCGAGGCGGGGCCGGAAGGGCTGCTCAGGGGCAAGCGCGCGATCGTCGTCGAAACCCGCGGCGGCCACTATGGCGAGGGCCCGGCCGCGGCGATGGACGGCCAGGAGCCGCATCTGCGAACGCTGCTCGGCTTCATGGGGCTGACCGACGTCACCTTCGTCCGCGCCGAGAAGCTCGCTTTCGGCCCTCAGACGGCTGAAGCGTCGATCGGCGCCGCGTTGGAGCAAATCCGCGCGATCGCCGCCGCAGAGCTGGCTCTGGCCGCGTGAATCCCCGTCGCTTTCGCGACAGGGACGCAGAAGCTGCCCAGCGCGCTCATTTCCATTAAGGGAATCCGCCCATGATCGACATCCGCCCCTTCGCCACGCTCGGCCACGCCGACCATGGCTGGCTTGACGCCCGCCACCATTTCTCCTTCGCAGACTATCACGCGCCGGACCGCATGGGCTGGGGCGCGATCCGGGTGTGGAACGACGACGAGATCGCCGCCCGCTCCGGTTTTCCGCCCCACCCGCACCGCGACATGGAGATAATCACTTACGTGCGCGAGGGCGCGATCACCCATCAGGATTCGATGGGCAATAAGGGCCGCACCGCGGCCGGCGACGTCCAGGTGATGTCGGCCGGTACCGGAGTCCGGCACGCCGAATATAATCTCGAGGACGGGAAGACGACCCTGTTCCAGATCTGGGTCCAGACCGACAAGCCCGGCGCCGAGCCCGGCTGGGGCGCGAGGGCCTTCCCGAAGAACGACCGAGCCGGCAATTTCGTCACCCTCGCCAGCGGATTCGGCGAGGACGAGGAGGCGCTCAAGATCAACGCCGCCGCCCGAGTCCTGGGCGCGACGCTGAAGGCCGGCGAGAGCGCAGCGCTCGACCTCGACCCGACCCGCCACGTCTATCTGGTCGCGGTCGGGGGCGCGATCCTCGTCAACGGCCGCCGAGCGGAGCCGAGGGACGGAGTCGCGATCACCGGCGAGCCGCGGCTCGAGATCGAGGCCGTCCAGGACTCCGAGATCGTCCTCGTCGACGCGCGCTAGACGATTCCTCGCCGGGCGAGCTCGGGAGAGGAATAAAGAAAGTTAACGCCGTCCCCACCCTCTTTTCACGGGTCTTTCAATGGCTTGGCGCGTTTCGCCGCCATGCCCCGCTTCTATTTCCACGTCGCCGGCGACACCGGCCGCCTGCAGGACGAGGTGGGGCTGGCGCTGCCCGACGCGGAAGCGGCCTGGTACCAGGCGGTGAGGAGCGCGCGCGAGCTGGTCCGCGTCGAGCTGACTTTGGGTGGGCGCTGGGACCATCAGGCGATCGAGATCGTCGACGAAGGCGGCGCGGCGGTCGACCAGGTCGCCCTCGCCGACGTCGTCCATTACGCCCTTTGATTGGAGCGGTCAGCGTTCGACGCGCTTGAACACGCCCTTGGGAATTCGCCGCGGCGCCGGCGCGACAATCAGGTCAAGCTCGCGGGGATGGAGCGGCCATTCGAACTCGCAGCCGACGTCCCTGTCCTTGCGCCAGACGACTCGGCTGCGCTTGGCCTCGAGCCCGGGCAGCTTCAGCCAGACTTCGCCGCCTTCCTCCAGCGGCTCGTCGGTCACGGCCTTGAAGCCGCCGACCGAGATGTCGACGACGACGACCTTGCTGCTCCTCGCCCCGTCCTCGCGCAGCGCCGCTGCGAGGTTGACGATCCGCCGCTCGGCCTTGCGGCCGTCGGAGATCGGGATCTGGGACAATTCGGCATCGATGAACAAGGCGGCCCCCTCTCGCGGCTGGGTCGGGCCGCTGTAGCGGGCGCCGGTAAAGATTAGGTTGCGGGGGGAAGGTCGGGGCCGGCGCTTGGCAGCGCCGGCCCCCCCTCGGATACGCGACTCGAGGGACCGCCTTCCGCGTGGCCGGCATCGGGCGGCAGGGGGGGCTTATGGGGCACAGGCGTTGAGGAAGGCCTGAACGACAGCGTTAGCGTCCGTTAAGCCATTCCCCATTCCAGCCGGTTTGAGTCCGGTTTCGTTCGGCAAAGCAGGTTCGGAGGCGTAACGGGTGGCGCTGTTCGACAGGACAACCGACGGATTCGGATTCCATTCCGGTGACAACTGGTCGACGGCCGGGGGCTTACCAATTGACTTCCAGTCCCGGCCGTTCGCATTAGTGACAAGCGTGGGGGATTACCGATGGGTATCTATCACGATCAGGTAATCGAGGCCGCTTACCTCCATACCAAGCCGGGCTGTTTCTACATCGGTCCCTTCGCGCGCCGGGTAAGCTTCGCGTCGCAACAATTCCGGGCGCTGGATCTGGTCGCGGCGCTGAGCGATAAGGGCAAGCTGGTCCATCCCCCCCGCCATCCCCGCGCCGGCCGGCCCAAGCAGATCGCGGTGATCGGCGCCGGGATCGCGGGCCTGACCGCGGCGGCGGCGCTCCGCGGGCAGGGCTGCACGGTCCATCTCTACGAGCGGATGGACGAGCCCCTGGTATTGCAGAAGAATGCCAGCCACCGCCTCGTCCATCCGACGATCTCGCGCTGGCCCGCCGAGCGGCTCGAGCTGACGACCGATTTCCCCTTCCTGGACTGGTTCGCGGCGCCCTGCGACCGCGTGATCGCCTGCCTGCGCACCGAATGGCTGGAAAGGCTGGCGCCGCGCCCGAACGACCCGCGCTACCGGTTCCTGCCGGAGCGGACGGTCACCGGCATCTCGGTCGACCGCGGCGTCATCCGCCTCGTCGTCAAGCCGGCGCTCGAGGGCGTTCCGATAGCCTATGACTATGCGTTCGTGACCACGGGGTTCGACGAGGAGGAGACGGCCGCCGGCCGCGACATCGTTTCCTACTGGACCGAGGACCGGATCGAGGAGTGGCGTCGCGACGAGGAGCGCCAGATCTATATCAGCGGCTGTGGCGACGGCGGGCTGATCGACGCGCTTCGCCTCGTCCACGGCCATTTCGATCGCGGCTGGCTCACCATCCGCCTCGCCCAGATGCTGAGCGGCGTGTTCGACAAGGAGATCGTCGACGCCGAGAACGACGCGCTGATGGCGGCGAAGTCGCTGGCCTGCATGGAGATGATGACCGGCTCGGCCAAGGCGGCGGCGGCGACCGACCGCAAAGTCGGCGGGCCCTATCA
>Ga0196963_10000734_pt1 | contig 26064 bp, 19 predicted proteins | sample S1_5metaG_FD_148600 | JGI IMG/M metagenome (GOLD analysis project Ga0196963, IMG submission 148600) | Soil microbial communities from Anza Borrego desert, Southern California, United States - S1_5 | ecosystem: Environmental > Terrestrial > Soil > Desert | place: USA: California | collected...
GATCCTCGCGCAGCAGCAGGAGAACAAGCACTTCCAGATTGCGGCCCGCCGCGTCGGTGCGTCCGCCAGTCTCTTCCACGGCCGCCCTCCTCCGCACGCCCCGCTGGACGGGGCGGCTTAATCCTATAATTCCTTTACGCGGGTTCGCCAACAAACGGGCGGCTGCGGGGGAGGAATGGCGTGCAATTAGCGACCATCGATATCGTCGTCGTCATCATCTACGCGATCGGCATTTTCGGTCTGGCCCAGTTCGTCAGCCGGGAGCGGGCCGGTCACCAGAAGGACACGACCGATTATTTCCTCGCCTCGCGCACCCTCCCCTGGTGGGCGATCGGGGCCTCGCTGATCGCCGCCAACATCTCCGCCGAGCAGATCGTAGGGATGTCGGGCTCGGGATATGTGATCGGCCTGGCGATCGCCTCCTACGAATGGATGGCGGCGCTGACGCTGCTGATCGTCGGCAAGTTCTTCTTGCCGATATTCCTCCGCAACGGCATCTACACGATGCCGCAATTCCTCGAGCAGCGGTTCGGGCCCAACATCCGCACGTTGATGGCCCTGTTCTGGCTGGCGCTCTACATCTTCGTCAACCTGACCTCGATCATCTGGCTGGGGTCGATCGCGGTCAACCGGGTCGCCGGCGTCGACCAGGACGTGGCGATCGTCGCCCTGGGCGCCTTCGCGCTTCTCTACCAGCTCTACGGCGGTCTCAAGGCGGTGGCGCTGACCGACATCGTCCAGGTCACGCTTCTGGTGATGGGCGGCCTGCTCGTCTCCGGCATCACCTTGAGCCAGCTTGGCGGCGACGCCGGCATCCTGGGCGGCCTGCAGACTCTGACCGCGCGCCTGCCCGAGCATTTTGACATGATCCTCGACAAGAGCAGCCCCCACTACAAGGAGCTGCCCGGCCTGTCGGTGCTGATCGGTGGGATGTGGATCGCGAATTTGAGCTATTGGGGATTCAACCAGTACATCATCCAGCGCGCGCTGGCGGCGAAGAGCATCGGCGAGGCGCAGAAGGGGGTGGTGTTCGCCGCCTACCTCAAGCTGCTGATGCCGGTGATAGTGGTGCTGCCCGGAATCGCCGCGGTGATGCTGGCGCCGGGCCTGGAGAAGCCCGATCAGGCCTATCCGACGATGCTTCGCTATCTCCCGGCGGGCATACTCGGCCTCGTCTTCTCGGCGCTGATCGCCGCGATCATCGCCTCGACCGCGTCCAAGATCAATTCGATCGCGACCATCTTCACCCTCGATATCTACGCCAAGTTCCGGCGCGATCCGAACGCGCCCGCCCAGGAGGGCGACATCGCCCATCCCGAGGTCGACGAGACGGCGCCGGCGCAAGCGCACCGCGAGAAGGAGCTGGTGCTGGTCGGCCGCACCGCCGCGGTGGCCGCCATCGTCATTGCCATCCTCGCCGCCCGGCCGCTGCTCGGCCAGTCCGAGCAGGCGTTCCAGTTCATTCAGGAATTCACCGGCTTCTTCACTCCGGGCATCGTCGTCATGTTCCTGCTCGGCCTGTTCTGGCGGCAGGCGACCGAGGGCGGCGCCATCGCCGCCGCGGTCTCGTCGGTTCTGCTCTCCTGGCTCGGCAAGCTCTACTGGCCCGAACTCCCGTTCCTTGACCGGATGGGCCTGGTCTTCCTCGCCGCCGGGGCGCTGGCGGTCCTGGTGTCGCTGCTGCGTCCGGCGCCGGCGGCCTCGAACCTGATCACCATGAAAGGGGTGAGCTACAAGACCCCGCCGAGCTTCGACATCGGCGCGCTCGGAGTGATCGTCATCCTGATCGCGCTCTACGCCACCTATTGGTGAGAATGGGTGTCAGGCACGTTCAGGTCGCGCCCGCAATCTCAAGCTCTTGCAAATTGGTGTCTGAGCCGAGTGGCGGGGCGGTCACCAGTCGAACGGCTCGACGGTCTCGCGCCGGCCGGCCAGGAAGGCGTCGGCGACGAGCCGGAGCGGCTCGCGGTCGACCTCGCTCTCGCCCGCTTCGATCAGCTCGGCGAAGCGCGCGTAGAGGGCCGGATATTCGCCGATCGAGCCCACCTCCTGGGCGGCGCCGTCGAGGTTCAGCTGGGCGCCGCCGTAGAGCAGCTCGACGGCCGTGCCGTCCTCGGCCTCGGCCCGGATCGTCCAGCGCTCCCCGTCGCTGTAGCGCCAGTCGAGGTCGGCCTCGAAGCCGCCGGCGAAGCCGATCCGCGCCGCGATCGGCGTCTGGCGGTTCGCCGGAAAGGCGAGGGCGGCCTCGCGGAGGAAGAGACGCTCCGGAAGGATACGGGTGGCGATGGAGAGAGCGTTGATGCCCGGATCGAACACGCCGAAGCCGCCCGGCGCCCAGATCCATTCCTGGCCGGGATGCCATTTGCGAACGTCCTCGTGCCAGAAGATGTCGAGCGAGCGGATCGTCTTGCCCGCCAGCGCCGCCCGGGCGCCGGCGACCCCTGGCGCGTGCTGCGAATGCCAAGCGGTGAACAGGGTCCGCTCCGCCGCCCGGCCGAGCCGCTCGATCTCCTCGATCTCGCCGAGCGTCGCCGCCGGCGGCTTCTCGAGGAGCACGGCGAGGCCCGCGTCGAAGGCGGCGGCGGCTACCTCGAGCCGCACCGTCGGCGGCGTGCAGACCGCGACCGCATCGAGCTTCCCCGCCATCGCCGAGAGCATCGCCGCCGTATCGGGGAAGACGGGCACTCCTTCGTCCGCCGGCGCGCGCGGGCTCACCACGGCGGCGAGCTCGAAGCGCGGATCGGCCGCGATCGAGGGGACGTGCCGGTCCTTCGCAATCTTGCCGTAGCCGACGATGGCGATTCGGATCGACATTCGAGGTTCCTTCGTCCGGGCGGCACGCACGGTCAAGGGCACGGGGACAGTTTGGAAACCGTCCCCGATCGGTTATGGCGCGGGGAGGGAGGGCCGCGCATATGGCCGATCACAGCATCGCGAGGCCGGTCATGGGCGAGGGCGAGGCCCGCCGCCTCTTCGATGTCCAGCATCAGGCGTCACGGCGGGGGCCGCCGGCCGACGCCAAGCTTCGGCGCGACCGGCTCGAGCGGCTGCGCGCCGTCGTCGCCGGCAACCAGGCCGCCTTCGCACGGGCCATTTCGGACGATTTCGGAATCCGCTCGCGTACCGAGACCGAGCTGCTCGAGATCGTTCCGACGGTGAGCGCGATCCGCCATGCCCGCCGGCAGGTCGGACGCTGGATGCGGCCGGAGCGGCGACGGGTCGACCCGCTGTTCCAGCCCGCCGCCGCCTGGGTTCGCTTCGAGCCGCTCGGAGTGATCGGGATCATCTCGCCCTGGAATTATCCGCTGCAGCTCGCTGTCTCGCCGCTGGTCGACGCGCTCGCCGCGGGGAACCGGGCGATGGTCAAGCCGTCCGAGCTCACCCCGGCTTTCTCCGAGCTGCTGCGGCGGGCCGTCGCCGAGCGGTTCGACGAAGCCGAGATCGGGATCGTAACCGGCGGAGTCGAGGTCGGCCAGGCCTTCGCGGGCCTGCCGTTCGACCATCTGCTGTTCACCGGCTCGACCGCGGTCGGCCGCAAGGTCTACCAGGCCGCCGCCGCGAACCTGGTGCCGGTGACGCTAGAGCTGGGCGGCAAATCGCCGGTCGTCATCTGCCCCGATTACGATCTCGCCAGAGCGGCGCGCAGCGTCGCGTTCGGCAAGTTCGTCAATGCCGGCCAGACCTGCATCGCGCCCGACTATGTGCTGGTGCCCCAGGGCCGGGAGGGCGAGTTCGCCGAGGCGGTGATGGCGCAGGTGCGCCGGTCCTATCCGACGATTGCCGGCAACGACGATTATTCCGGGCTGATCAGCGAGCGCCACCAGCGCCGGCTGGCCGACGCGATCGAGGCTGCGAGGGCGGCCGGCGCGACGGTGCTCAGCCACGAGGACGAGGGCGCCCGGGCGCAGGGCAAGATCGGCCCGACCATCCTGCTCGACGCGCCGGCCGGTTCGCTCTTCCTGACCGAGGAGATATTCGGGCCGGTGCTTCCGATCCTGCCTTATCGCGACCTCGACTCCGCGATCGCCTTGATCGCGGCGGGCGAGCGGCCGCTGGCGCTCTATTGCTTCAGCAACCGCCGCCGCTACCGCGAGCGCGTGCTCGACGGCGCCATTTCTGGCGGGGTCACGCTCAACGGCACTCTGCTCCACGTCGCCCAGGAAAATCTTCCGTTCGGCGGCGTCGGGGCAAGCGGAATCGGCGCCTATCACGGCCGCGAGGGCTTCAAGCGCTTCAGCCATGCCCGCGCCGTCCACCGCATCGGCTTCGTCAACGTCTTCGAGCGGCTCGGCCCGCCCTGGGGCAGGATGGCGAAGGCGCTCGGCCGAAGGCTGGCGAAGCGGCGGTAGGAATTTCCTGGCAAGGGCACGCAATGCGCCTCGTTGCTCCGGCCATTTCCGCCAGCTATCGACCGATTGCGGACATCAGGGTCGGGTGCGAAGTCGCGCAGTGTGAAAGCTAGGCTTTGAAAACTGCCGAAGCGAGAAAGTCGATCACATGCAAATCGAAGGCGACTACCGTCGAGACGGTTATGCGGCGATCAGGGGCCTGATCCCTCCGGAGGTCGCTTCGAACCTTTGCGCCCAGCTGCAGAGCGACCTTGCTGCCGAGGGAAAATCGTTCGTGGACTTCGCCCAGCCGCAACCCCTCTCGAACTATCCGACCGTCGACATCTCCGGTCACCTCTATCGGCCGCTGACGACGTTCCTGTGGGGCCTCACTCCGATCATCAGCGAGCTCACCGGGGCGGACGTCCTGCCCAGTTACGATTATTTTCGTATCTATCGGCAGGACGATATCTGCCGGGTCCATTCGGATCGCCCGTCATGCGAGCACAGCGTGTCGCTCACGCTCGCCTACAGCCATAATTTGCCATGGCCGCTTCAGATCGGCTCCGCACGGGTGAAGGTAGAGGAACCGTGCGTCGAGGATTTTGGCGACGAACCCTATTCATCGATCGAGATGCAGCCCGGCGACGCGGTCCTGTATCGTGGCATCGAACTGCGCCACGGTCGAACCTTACCAAATCCCAACCGATGGTCCGCGCATCTTTTCCTGTTTTGGATAGAGCGCGGCGGCGAATTCGAGCAACACGCATTCGATGCCGAACGCATCCAATCGGAATTGCAGCGCGTCGGCAATCTGAAGGGGTAGAGGGTCCAACTGCAAACTTTGTGTTCGTCGCCAGCCAGGCCACCGGCCCCATTCGGCGATACTGATGGCGCGTTCGCGGGAATTCGTGGGGTCGGCGCCAATCACCGACGCGGTGTTGCGCCGCGCTGCCGATCAAATCGCGAGAATATTCAGTCTGCCGCCGCGGCTGAGGTTTTCCCCAGAATCATATCGCTGGCCTTCTCCGCGATCATGATCGTCGGCGCGTTGGTATTTCCCGAGATCAGTCGCGGCATGATCGACGCATCCACAACCCGGAGCTTCTCGACGCCGTGGACCCGCAGCTCCGGGTCCACCACCGCCCTGGGACCGTGGCCCATCGCGCAGGTGCCCACGGGGTGGTAGATGGTGGTGCCCCAGGTGCGGGCGTGGTCGAGCAATTGCTCGTCGGTGACCGCGTCCGGGCCAGGCATCAGCTCGCGCTCGATGTAGCGCGTCAATGCCGGCTGCTTCGCGATCCGCCGACCCCAGCGCAGGCCGGCCACCGCCACCTCCTGGTCGAGCCGGTCGGCGAGATAATTGGGCTGGATCGCGGGATAGGCTGACGGATCGGGCGACTTGATCCGGATCGTGCCGCGCGATTCGGGACGCAGCTGGCAGGGCGCGATGGTGAGGCCCGGCTCTTTCTCCAGCTCCATCTTCTGGGCGTTGGCGAGTTTGTCCGGGTCCATCGTCGCGGGAAGGATGTGGAACTGGATGTCGGGCCAGGCCAGGTCCGGCCGCGACTTGCAGAAGACCGCGACATGGGCCGCGGAAAGGGTGAGCAGGCCCTTCCTGCCGAACATGTACTTGAACGTCTCCCTGAGAAAGCGGGTGCCGCGCACGAGCTCGTTGACCGAGACGATGCCCTTCTTGAGCCGGAAGGTCTCGCCGGTGACGAAATGGTCCTGGAGGTTCTCGCCCACGCCGGGCAGGTCGGCGACCGGTTCGATGCCGTGCTCGCGCAGCAGGCCGACCGGGCCGATTCCGGACAGCTGCAGGAGCTGGGGCGAATTGATCGCGCCGCCGGCGAGGATCACTTCGGCATGGGCACGGGCGAGGCGCGTGACCCCGTTCTGGACGAACTCGACTCCGACGGCTCGCTTGCCCTCGAACAGGACTCGGCTGGCGAGGGCGCGGGTCTCGACCCGGAGGTTGGGGCGGCTCATGGCCGGATGGAGATAGGCGACGGCGGCGGAGCAGCGTTTGCCGTCCTTGATCGTCACCTGGTACCAGCCGACTCCCTCCTGCTCGGACCCGTTCGGGTCGCGGTGCGGGAGCCCGAGGGCCTCGCAGGCCTCGATCACCGCCTCCGAGACTTCGTGGCCGGTCGTCGGATCGGAGACGTTGAGCGGGCCGCCGACGCCGTGCAGGTCGCACTCGCCGCGCTCCTGGTGCTGCGAGCGGCGGAAATAAGGGAGGACGTCGTCCCACGACCAGCCCTCGCAGCCGAGCTGGCGCCAGCCGTCATAATCGGCCCGCTGGCCCCTTATGTAGAGCATGGCGTTGATCGAGGACGATCCGCCGAGCACCTTGCCGCGCGGCCAAACGTGGGTTCGGCCGTGAGTCCCGGGATCGGGCTCGGTGGTGAAGAGCCAGTTGACCTTGGGGTCCTTGAGCGTCTGCGAATAGCCGATCGGGACGTGGATCCAGACGTTCGACATGAATTGTGAGGGCGCCTTGAGCGGGCGGTCGTCGCCGCCGGCCTCGAGCAGCAGGACCCGGGTCCGGCCACCCTCGCTCAAGCGGTTCGCGAGCACGCAGCCGGCCGAGCCGGCGCCGACGACGATGTAATCAGCCTGAAGCGCGTCGGGCATGAGCTGTTTCTTGCCGGGCCGCGACTCGGCGGACGAAGGCGGCGGTGAGCTCGGGCCGGGTGAAGGGAAGCATGTGGCCGCCCTCGACGAGCTCGATCTCGGCGCCCGGTATCTCGCTCGCCGTCTGTTCGCCGTGAAGCCGCGCATCGAGCAGATTGTCGGCGGACGCGTAGAGGATTCCGACCGGTACGGAGAGGGTCGGATAGCGCTCGACCATGCCCTCCAGCTCGCCTTCGAGATCGACCAGGTCGGACGAGGAGGCGTAAAAATTGCTCGGCCGAAGCGCCAGCAGGCCGCCGCCCTCGGTGCCGAAACCGGCCGGCACCGGCTCGGGCGCGAAGATCTCCTTCAGCGCCTCCTCTGCCTTCATCATCCCGAGCGGCGTGGCCACCGTCCAGGCGACCGCCTTGCGCATGGCGGGCGAGCGGATGACCAGCGACTTGAACACCGGCGGTACGTCGCCGATGCCCTGGACCTGGGTGAGCGGCGCGATCAAACCGAGGGCGCCGACCACGTCGGGATGGTTGAGGGCGATCGACAGGGCCAGCGCGCCGCCCAGCGAATGGCCGACGATCAGCGGCCGCTCTAGCCTCAGCAAGCGGATCATCTCGGCGATCGTCTCGGCCTGGACGCGCAGGCGCGCCGAGGCGCCGGCGGCCCGGGTCGAATAGCCGGAGCCGGGGCGGTCGACGAGGATCAGGCGATAGTCGCGGGCGAGGTCGTCAACCATCGGCCGGCCGAAATTCCTGAGCTGGCCGCCGAGGCCATGGATGAGGACGATCGGCGGCCCGGCGCCGCGGTCGACGACGTGGAGCTTCTCGCCGGCGACCTCGATCAGCTCGCCGTCACGGGGCACGGCCTTCTCGATCTTGCGGGCGGTGGCGCCGCTGAACGCGGCGAGCCCGCCGCCGAGCGCGGCGAGGCCGCCGGCGCCGGCGAGCAGGAACGGGATCACGGCATCGCCCTCCCCAGAAGCTTCCAATAGGATACCGGCGCGAGCCGCTCGAGGATAGCCATGACGCGCGCGTCGTTGCCGACCAGCACCCTCGGCCGCTCCCGCTCGACGCCGGTGACGATGATTTCGCCGGCCTTTTCCGGCGGCATGCGCAGGAATTTCTCGAAATCGCCCTTGCGCGCCTCGAGCTCGGGATCGTTGATGCCGCGCGGCGGCCTCGCATTCCTGGCAATCGAGGTTTTGACTCCACCGGGATGGACGACGGTGACGCCGATACGGGCGCCCTCCGCCTCGAGTTCCCGCCGCAGCGATTCCGAGAAGCCGCGAACGGCGAACTTGCTCGCGCAATAAGCGGTCTGGCCTGGCGGGGCGATCAGCCCGAACAGGCTGGAGATGTTGACGATCCGGGCGCCGTCCGAAGCGCGCAGGAGGGGCAGGAAGGCGCGGGTCATCCGCACCACCGCGCGGAAGTTGATCTCCATCAGCCAGTCGAAATCCTCCTCGGCGACCTGCTCGAACGTGCCGCCGATCGCGACCCCGGCATTGTTGAACAGGAGGTCGACCCGGCCATGCGCGGCGAGAACGATGGCGGGGAAGGCGGCGACGGCGGCGCGGTCGGCGACGTTGAGCCGGTGGCGGCTCACCGTGACGCCATGGGCCTCCGCCAGCGCCGCGGTCTCGGCAAGGCCGGCTTCGTTCAGGTCGGCGAGGGCGAGGTCGCAACCGCGCCGGGCCAGGGCGAGGGCGATGCCGCGGCCGATGCCGCTCGCGGCGCCGGTGACGACCGCGGTGCGGCCGCAAAGCTTCATGCCGCCTCCCTCTCCCGGGCCGGTTCGCGCGCGGCCGCCGCGCCGCGCGGCAGGAAGCGGATAACGCCGTCCTCGACCGGGGCGAACTTCAGGCTGATCATGTCGAGCGCGTAATTCTGGTACAGCTTCCACGGCTTCCTCGAGCCCTGCTTTGGCAATATGTCGCGGGCGCGCTGGACATAGCCCGACGTGAAGTCGAGGAAGGGCACCTCCTCGATGCCGGGTTCGCGGGCCGGGAGGGCGATCTCGGTCCCGGTCTTCCGCATATGGTTGAGCAGGCGGCACAGATAGCCGCCGGTGAGATCCGCTTTCAGAGTCCAGGAGGCATTGGTGTAGCCGAACGAATAGGACAGGTTCGGCACGTCGCTGAACATCATTCCGCGGTAGCTCAGGGTCTTCGACAGGTCGCGCCGCCCGCCGTCGACGGTGAAGGCGATGTCGCTCGCCAGCTGCAGCTTGAGGCCGGTGGCGGTGACGATGATGTCGGCGGCAAGCTCGCGGCCGTCGCTCAGGCGGATTCCGTGCTCGCTGAAGCGGTCGATCTCGCCGGTGACGATCGACGCGCTGCCGTTCGAGATCGCCTCGAACATGTCGGCATCGGGCACCAGGCAAAGCCTCTGGTCCCAAGGATTGTAGCGCGGCGTGAAATGGGTCCCGACGTCATAGCCCTCGGGCAGCTGCTTGCGGACTTCGTCGAGCAGCTTCTCCCTGACCTTCGCCGGGCGCTTGCGGGCGAGGTTGAAGAAGAACATCTGGAGGAGGACGTTTTTCCACCGCACGATGGCGTAAGCGAGCTTCGAGGGGAGGAGGCGGCGCAAGGCGTTGGCGATCGAGTCCTCGGACGGTCGCGAGATCATGTAGGTTGGCGAACGCTGGAGCATGACGACGTGGCCGGCGTCCTTCGCCATTTCGGGCACGATTGTGACCGCGGTTGCGCCGCTGCCGATCACGACGACCCTCTTGCCGGCATAGTCGAGGTCCTCGGGCCAGAATTGGGGATGGACGATCTCGCCCCGGAAGCTTTCCTTGCCGGCGAACTGCGGGTCGTAGACCTCCGAATAATTGTAGTAGCCGCTGCAAATGTGCAGCCAGCCGCAGGTGAAGCGGACGCGCCGGCCGGTGTCGGCGCGTTCGGCCTCGACGATCCAGCGCGCTTCGGCCGAGGACCAGTCGGCGCGCTTCACCTGGTGGCGGAAGCGGATATGATCGCGGATGCCGTAGCGGCCGGCCGTTTCATTGACGTAGCGCAGGATCGAGGGGCCGTCGGCGATCGCCTTCGCCTCCTCCCAGGGCCGGAAGCTGTAGCCCAAAGTGTACATGTCGCTGTCGGAGCGGATGCCGGGATAGCGGAACAGGTCCCAGGTGCCGCCGATCGCGTCGCGGCCTTCCAGGATGACGTAGCTCCGGCCCGGCGCGCCTCGCTGGAGATGATAGGCGGCGCCGACGCCGGACAGCCCGGCGCCGACGATAACGACGTCGAAATGCTCGATGGCGCCGCTTTCCACCATGGTCGTCCCCCACCGTCCTCGCCTCGTCAACGCGTGCGCTTGACACCAATAGGGCGCAAGGGGATTGTGCGACAAGAAGCATAAAGTTGCCGAATGAAACCGGCACCGGGGGGGGGGAATCGCAATGAACAGATCCGTCATTTTCGCGCTTGGAGCGTCGGTGCTGGCGCTGGCCGCGGCGGTTCCGGCCTCGGCCCAGACGGTGCCGGAGGGCGAGCCCGAGCAGACCGGAGACATCGAGACCGGCGCCGGCGCCGACGAGGCCGGCGAGGTCGAGAGCGGCGCGACCCAGAGCGCCGACGAGGGCGATATCATCGTCACCGCCCAGCGCCGCGCCGAGACGCTGCAGAGCGTGCCGATCTCCGTCTCCGCCTTCAGCGGCGAGGCGCTCGAGCGCCAGCAGATCGAGAATGCCAGCGACCTCCAGCAGAGCCTTCCCAACGTCACCTACACCAAAACCAACTTCACCTCCTCGAGCTTCACCATCCGCGGCATCGGCGACCTGTGCACCGGCTTCTCGTGCGATTCCGCGACCGGCATCCACGTCAACGACATGCCCCTGACCTCCACCCGCCTGTTCGAGACCGAATATTTCGACCTCGAGCGCGTCGAGGTGCTGCGCGGCCCGCAGGGCACCCTGTTCGGCCGCAACGCCACCTCGGGCGTGGTCAACTTCATCAGCGCACGCCCCAATCTGAACGACTTCCAGGCCAGCGTCAGCGGCGAGGTCGGCAATTACGAGTCGATGAAGGTGACCGGAATGGTCAACGTGCCGATCGGCGACGTCGTCGGCGTCCGCGTCGCCGGCTACTGGCTCAATCGCGACGGCTATATCCAGAACCGGTTCGACAGCAGCCGCATCGACGATCGCGACCTCTACGCCGTGCGCGGCACGATCCGCATCCAGCCGACCTCCGGCACCACGCTCGACCTCGTCGGCTATTATTTCCGCGAGAAGGACAACAGGTCGCGCATCCAGAAACAGCTCTGCCACCGCGATCCGACCGGAATCCTCGGCTGCCAGCCCGACCGGCTCGCTTTCGAGACCGTAAACGGCAATTCGACGCTCGCCGCGATCCTCACCTCGCGCGAATTCTTCCGAATCAACAACGCGGCGCTGACCAATTTCGGCCTCGGCAGCCTCTACGGCCCCGACGTCTTCTTCGGCAACGTCGTCAACCCCTCGGACCTGCGCACCGTCCGGACCGACTTCGCGCCGACCTATTTCGCCAAGGAAAAGCACCTGATGGCGCGCCTCGAGCAGGAAATCGGGGACGATTTCGATCTGACCGTCACCGGCGGCTGGACCCAGCAGGAGGTCGACAGCCGAACCGACTACAACCTCGTCGCCGGCAACTCGCTGGCCAACAATCCGGGCCTGCTGACGCTCGCCGGGACGGCGGCGGCGCCCGGCATCCTGTTCCCGGGTGGGGTCAATCCCTACGTCCAGGCCCGCAATGCGCTCATCCCCAACGGCCCCGGCGGTGGCGTCTGCACATCCGAGACCAACCTCAACTATACCGGCGTGTTCGGCGGCTTCGTCAATCGCTGCACGCCCGGCAGCACCGATTATGACCGCTCGCAGAGCCATTCTCGCCAATATGCGGTCGAGGCCCACCTCGACAGCGACTTCGACGGCCCGTTCAACTTCCTGATCGGCGGTATCTACCTCGACAACAAGTTCACCGATTCCAACTATTACGTCGCCTCGTTCGGCCTCGATTACGCGGCCGGAATCCTCGGCGCCGCGACCGCCCTCGGCCAGCGAGCGGCGGGCAACACCGCCTTCCCCAACGTCTTCCTGGCGCCGCCGACCTACAACAGCGAGGTCAACCTGTTCAGGCTGAAGAGCTATGGCGTGTTCGGCGAAGTCTATTTCGAGGTCAACGACAAGCTCCAGCTGACCGGCGGCCTGCGTTACTCGAACGACAAGAAGCGCCAGATCGCGCGCGTGCCGCTGTTGAGCTGGCCGGTGCCCTACGGCATCACCGACGCCAACGCCTCGCCCTTCGCCGGCAATTTCGACGCCGATCCGACCGTGGCCGGCAACCAGCCCTACAATATCGCCCGCGCCGCCTTCGACGAGATCACCGGCCGCTTCGTCGTCGATTATCAGGTGACGCCCGACAATATGGTCTACGCCTCCTATTCCAGGGGCTATAAATCGGGCGGCCTCAATCCGCCGATCAATCCAATCTTCCAGGTCCCGGCGACATTCGAGCCGGAAATCATCAACGCCTTCGAGATCGGCTCGAAGAACAGCTTCGCCAACGGCAACGTCCGCCTCAACCTCAGCGCCTTCTATTACGATTACAAAGGCCTGCAGCTGAGCCGCATCGTCGCCCGCACCTCGGTCAACGACAATACCGACGCGGAGATTTACGGCGCCGAGGCGGAGGCGGTGTTCCGGCCGACGCGGGCCATGCTGATCAACGTCTCGGCCAGCTACCTCCACACTAAGATCAAGGATCTGCAGCTGGTCGATCCTCGCGACGTGTCGGGTGGGCGTTCGGACACGGTCATCATCAAGGACGTCACCAACGCATCCAACTGCGCGGTCATCCCCAACACCGCCGGCAACGTGCTCGGCACCAACACTCTGGTGACGGCGTTCAACGGCGCGCTCGGCCTGCAGGGGCCGGTGCCGGTGCCCGGGACCAACACCACCGGCGCCTTCTCGATCTGCGACGCGCTCGCGGCGACCATCGCCAATCCATCCGCGCCGCTGCGCGCCTTGTTCGCGACGCCGACCGGGCCGCTGCCGTTCACCGTGTCGACCGGCGTCCCCGTCGACCTCAGCGGCAACGAGCTGCCGCAGGCGCCGAACTGGAAGTTCGCCGCCGGCATCCAATATACCTTCCGCTTCGCCAACGGCATGACGCTCGTGCCCCGGGCGGATTTTGCCTATACCGGCAACTTCTGGGCGCGCAGCTTCAACCGGCCGATCGACCGGGTCGACGGCTATGAGGTGGTCAACGCCCAGATCCAGCTCAACGCCGCCAACGACCGCTGGTTCGCGCGCGCCTTCGTCCAGAACCTCACCAACAACGACGCGATCACCGGCCAATATGTCACCGACCAGTCATCGGGCCTGTTCACCAACGTCTTCACGCTGGAGCCTCGGCGCTACGGCATCGGCGCCGGCGTCAAGTTCTAGCGGACGAGCGGGGCAAGGCTGGAAACCCTCTCCCGTCAAGCCGGGAGAGGGGTGTAGGGGGTTTCGCCCAGCGCTATAGGCAGATCGATTCGCGGCCCAAAGGACACCAGCCATGCGCGACTATCTCGACTTCTATATCGGCGGCGAATGGGTGCGGGCGGCCGGGGCGAAGACGCTCGACGTCATCAACCCGGCCGACGAGAGCGTCGCCGGGCGGATCAGCCTTGGCTCCGCCGCGGACGTCGACAAGGCGGTGAAGGCGGCGCGCGACGCCTTCCCCGCCTATTCGGAAACCAGCCGCGAGGACCGGCTCGCGCTGCTGCAGGCGATCGCCGCCGAATACCAGAATCGCTATGCCGAGATCGCCGAGGCGATCACCGAGGAGATGGGCGCGCCCGCCGCGCTCGCCCAGCGCGCCCAGGCCGCGGTCGGCATCGGCCATCTCCAGACCGCGATCGGCGTGCTCAGGGACTATGCTTTCGAGGAGAAGCGGGGCGGCACCCTCATCAGGAAGGAACCGATCGGCGTCTGCGGCTTCATCACCCCCTGGAACTGGCCGATCAACCAGATCGCCACCAAGGTCTTTCCGGCGCTCGCCACCGGCTGCACGATGGTTCTGAAGCCGTCCGAGATCGCGCCCTTCTCGGGCTATCTGTTTGCCCAGGTGCTCGACGCCGCTGGCGTGCCGGCGGGTGTGTTCAACCTCGTCAACGGCGACGGGCCGACCGTCGGTGCCGCCATTGCCGCCCATCCCGACGTCGACATGGTCTCGTTCACGGGATCGACCCGCGCCGGAATCGCCGTCGCCAAGGCCGCGGCCGACACGGTCAAGCGCGTCCACCAGGAACTGGGCGGTAAGTCGCCCTTCCTGGTGCTGGAGGATGCCGACGTCGCCAAGGCGGTCACCGCCGCCATGCGGCACATGCTGACCAACAGCGGCCAGTCCTGCAACGCTCCGACCCGGCTGCTCGTCCCCAAGGCGCGGATGGAGGAGGCCAAGGCCGCCGCGCGCGCCGTCGCGGAGAAGAGCAAGGTCGGCGACCCCAGAGGCGATGCCCAGCTCGGCCCGGTCGTCTCCGACGTGCAGTGGACCAAGATCCAGGGCCTGATCGAGAAGGGCGTCGAGGAGGGCGCGACCCTGCTCTGCGGCGGGCCGGGCAAGCCCGACGGGCTCGACAAGGGCTATTACGTCCGGCCCACCGTATTTGCGGACGTCGACAACAACATGACCATCGCCCGCGAGGAGATATTCGGGCCGGTCATGTCGATCATCGGCTACGAGGACGAGGAGCAGGCGGTCGAGATCGCCAACGACACGCCCTACGGCCTCGCCGCCTACGTGCATTCCTCCGACGCGGACCACGCGCGCCGGGTGGCAGCGCGTTTGAGGGCGGGGCAGGTCAACATCAACGGCGCCGAGCTCGACTTCATGGCGCCGTTCGGCGGCTACAAGCAGTCGGGCAATGGCCGCGAATGGGGCGACCACGCCTTCGAGGAGTTCCTTGAGACCAAGGCCATCCTCGGCCACGCCTGATCACCCCGTCGCCCCAGCGCAGGCTGGGCCCCCCGCCGGATGAAAGGCTCAGTGTCCTTCACCCCCCGCGACCCCAGCCTTCGCTGGAGTGACGGAAGCGCGCCACCGGGCCCTTATCATGTCGCTGGTTTCCCGCGAGCCGTCGTGGCTCCAGCCGGGCTCGCGCAGTAGATAGGCGAGCTTGGCCTTGAGCCCGGGCGCCCGCCAGGCGTCCCTCGCCATCTCCACCCATTCGTGGAAGGCCGCCCAGAAGAGATTGTACGAGCCGAGCGGCTTCACCGTGCCGTAACGCGGCGGGTCGTCGTCGCGCTCCGGCTCGAAGCTGCCGAACATCTTGTCCCAGACGATGAATACGCCGGCATAATTGCGGTCGAGGTAGCGCGGGTTGACGGCGTGGTGGACGCGGTGATGGGCGGGCGTGTTCATCACCGCCTCGAACCAGCCGGGCAGCCGCCCGATCATCTCGGTGTGGATCCAATATTGGTAGACGAGGTTCAGGCCGACGCAAAAGAAGACCATCGGCGGCGGGAAGCCGATCAGGAACAGCGGCAGGCGGAACAGGAAGTTGAGGCTGATGAAGCCGGTCCAGGTCTGCCGCAAGGCGGTCGAGAGGTTGTAGCGTTCCGACGTGTGGTGGACGACGTGGCTCGCCCAGAACCAGCGCACCCGGTGAGCCGAGCGGTGGAAGGCGTAATAAGCGAGGTCGTCGAGCAGGAAGCACAGGACGAACGCCCACCAGGCATAGCCGATCTCGATCAGGTGGAAGCGGTAGACCCAGAAAGAGAGGGCGGCGACCAGCCCCGCCGATAGGATGCCGGCGACCAGGCTGCCGAGGCCAAGGCCGAGCGAGGTGGCGGTATCCCGGCCCTCGTGCAGCCGCCGCCGCTGGCGCTTCGCCACCCAAAGCTCGACGAGGAGCAGGCCGACGAAGCCGGGGATCGACCAGTATACGGGGTTTGGAAGCTCGGGCATCGCGGCGGAGACTATCGCGGAAATTCGGTCATTACGAGCGCGGCGAAGCCAGGGGACGCCATCGAGGGCTCCACGGACTAGCCGTGCGCGAAAAGCCGTGCGAATGGGAGTGGAAGATGAGCGACCTCGAATCCATCCCCGCCGTCATCGACCAGCTTTGCGAGATGTTCGACGATTCGGTGACCGCCCTGCGCAGCGCGCTGGCGCGCTACCTGCTGCGCGGCGAGCGGCCCGATCCGGAGGCGCGGGCGCGAGGGCTGTTCGCCTATCCCGAGCTCAGGATCGACTACAGCTTCGACCAGCCGCCCGCCTTCCCGCCCCGCGCCTTCGGCCGCCTGAACCAGCCCGGCCGCTACGCGATCAGCATCGCCCGGCCGCGCCATTTCCGCAAATATCTGGCCGAGCAGCTCGAATATCTGGTCCGCGACTACAAGGTTCAGATTTCGGTCGGCCATTCGCCGAGCGAGATACCCTATCCCTACGTGCTCGACGGCACCGACGATCTCAGGCTCGACGGCGCCCACGCCGCCGACCTCAGCCGCTGGTTCCCGGCGACCGAGCTCTCCCATATCGGCGACGAGCTCGCCGACGGCACCTGGGACTATCGCCGCCATCCCGACCGGCCGCTGGCCCTGTTCGACGGGCCGCGGGTCGATTTCAGCCTCGCCCGACTGCGCCACTATACCGGTACCCCGGTTGAGCACACCCAGCGCTATCTGCTGTTCACCAACTACGTCCGCTACGTCGACGAGTTCGTGCGCTGGGCGGCGGAGGAGCTGCGCCGTGACGACAGCCCCTACGAGGCGCTGTCCGCGCCCGGAGGGGTCTTCGTCACTCGTGACAGCGAGGATCCGGTCGCCGAGGTGGCGGCGGGCAGCTGGCGCAAGGTGCAGATGCCGGCCTACCATCTGATCGGAGCCAACGGCGGCGGCATCACCCTCGTCAATATCGGCGTCGGACCGTCCAACGCCAAGACGATCTGCGACCATCTCGCCGTGCTGAGGCCGGAAGTGTGGCTGATGATCGGGCATTGCGGCGGCCTCAGGCCGAGCCAGACGATCGGCGACTATGTCCTCGCCCATGCTTACCTGCGCGACGACCACGTGCTCGACTCGATCCTGCCGGTCGAGATTCCGATTCCGCCGATCGCCGAGGTCCAGCAGGCCCTGTACGACGCCGCCGGCGAGGTCACCGGCGAGGAACCGCAGGACCTGAAGCGGCGCCTCCGGACCGGCACCGTCGTCACCACCGACGACCGCAACTGGGAGCTGCGCATCCAGTCCTCCGCATTGCGATTCAACCAGTCGCGCGCGGTCGCGATCGACATGGAATCGGCGACCGTGGCGGCTCAGGGCTATCGCTTCCGGGTCCCCTACGGCACCCTGCTCTGCGTCTCCGACAAGCCGCTGCACGGCGAAATCAAGCTGCCCGGCCAGGCCAACGCCTTCTACGAGCGCGCGATCAGCCAGCACCTCCGGATCGGAATCGAGGCGCTGCGCATCCTCAAGCGCCAGGGCGCCGTCCTCCACAGCCGCAAGCTCAGGAGCTTCGACGAGCCGCCGTTCCGCTAAGGCTTGGGGGTGACGTCCCTGATTCGCTCCGGAGCAGGCGGAGCGAGCGGGCTGGACGACGCGATCCACGCTTCGAGTGCGTCGAGGTCGAGCGGGCCGCCGGTCGGGTCGCTGCCCTCCGCGAAGATCGTGAAATTATCGCCGCCGGTGGCGAGGAAGCTGTTCATCGCCACCCGATAGACGGCATCGTCGTCGACCGGCGCTCCGTCGATCCGAAGGTCGAGGATGCGCTGCCCGGCGGGACGCGACAGGTCGTAGGCGTAGCGCACGTTGGCCGAGGGCAGCAGCATGTTGGGCGCGGTGACGGTGTTCGAGCCGCTGTCGAACTGCTGCTCGAGCAGCGCGCGGATCTGGCGCCCGGTCAGGCTCTTGACGACCAGCGTGTTGCCGAACGGCTGGATCGCGAACAGCTGGCCGAAAGTGACGCTGCCGTCGGCCGCAGGCTGGAGGTCGGCGCGGACTCCGAAGCCGTTGGTGAACGCAATTTGCGCGCCCGAGGCTCGGGTGGCGGCGAGCTGAGCGTCGGCGATGAGGTCGCCCAGCACCATCTCCCGGTCCGCGGTCAGCGCGCGCGTCGCCGGCGCGGTGACTCGACCGACCACCCGGTTGGCGAGCGGCCCGGCCCGCTCCGCGTAACGCCGGACGAGGGCGGCGACCGCCGGGTCGGGCGCGTAGCGCGGGAAGCGGTCGCTTGCCGCGACATTGCCATAGCCTTCGCTCTGGACGATGACGTTGTCGGCGCGTTTGGCGGTGACCCGGCCGGCCGCCGGATCGATGGTGAGCGCGATGTCGGTGACGAGCGTGCCGTAGCGGCCGGCGCTGGTGACGAGGAACGGACGGGCGGGGTCGATCCGGCCATGGTCGCAGACATAGGCATTGTGGGTGTGGCCCGAGACGACGAGGTCGACCGCGGGGTCGAGCCTGGCGAGGATCGGCAGCAGGTCGCCGTCGACGCCCTCGCAGCCCTTGTCGTTATAGCCGACCTTGGTCGACAGCCCCTGGTGGATCAGCACCACGATCGCATCGGCGCCTTCGCGGCGCAGCTTCGGCACCAGCGCGTTGATCGTCTGGGCCTCGTCGGCGAAGGCGAGGCCGGCGACTCCGGCGGGCGTGACCAGGGTCGGAGTCTCCTTCAGGGTCAGGCCGATGAAGCCGATGCGGATCCGGCCGCGGCCTCTGCCGAAGCTGCGCAGGCCGTAGGCGGGGAAGAGGTTCGAGCCGTTCTCGGTTACGACGTTGGCGGCGAGGAAGCCGAAGCGCGCGCCGGGGAAGGGCTCGACGGCGCAGGGCTGGCGCGCCGTATGCTTGTCGCACCCCCCTTTCTGCATGCGCAGCAGCTCCTCGCGCCCCTTGTCGAACTCGTGGTTGCCGACGGCGTTGAAGTCGACTCCGATCCTGTTCATCGCATGGATGGTCGGCTCGTCGAGGAAGACGGCGGAGACGAGCGGGGAGGCGCCGATCATGTCGCCGGCCGAGACGACCACGTTGTTGGGATTGGCCGAGCGCAACTGGCCGATCGCGGAGGCCAGGTAAGCCGCGCCGCCGGCGGGTACCCTGGTCGATCCCTCCTCGCGCCGCGGCGCGTCCACCGACTGTTTCGGCGGCTCGAGATTGCCGTGAAAATCGTTGAAGGCGATGATCTTCACCTCGACCGGCGCACCGGCCGGCGGCGCGGTCGTCGCGCAGCCGCCCGCCGCCAGCAACAATAACGCCGCGGCCAACCTCATGGTCATGCTCTTCTCTCCGCCCGACATGGCGCGGCTGGTGCCACGGACTGGCGCGAATCGCCAATGGCTTTATGCTCGCCCGCCATGGCCCAATCTCGCGACCCCCTCGTCGAACGCGCCCGCGCCGCCGCGCTCAGCGCCTATGCACCCTACAGCCGGTTCAATGTCGGCTGCGCGATCGAATCCACTGAAGGACAGATGGTCGTGGGCGCCAACATGGAAAATGCCTGCTACCGGCTCGGCGTCTGCGCCGAGATCGCCGCGCTGACCGCTGCGCAGCAGGCGTTCGGCCTCGGCAAGGTGGCGCGGATCGCGGTGGCGGGGGGGCATGTCGCGGCCGCGGCGCTGGCGGGGGAGGGGGTCTGCACCCCCTGCGGCGGCTGCCGGCAGGCGATCTATGAAGCCGCATGCCTGTCCGGGAACGATGTGGAGGTGGTGTCGGCCAATGGCAGCGGCACGGTCGTGGAAAGACGCCGAATCTCCGAGCTCCTGCCGGCGGGCTTCGGCCCGGACAATCTGACGGACGCGGGGTAGGGCGGAACACTCGATCCCGAGCGAACAGGACCAGGACCGGACCTAGACCAGCTTGATCTCCCTCAGCCGCTCCTGGAGATATTCGTCGGCGGTGCAGGGCGGCCATTTGGGCTGCTCGCCCGGCGGTACCGTTCCCGGCAGCGCCTCGATCAGGAAGTCCGAGCGGAAGTGGAGGAAGAAGGGCATCGAATAGCGGGGAAGTCCCCAGCGCTCGCGGGGCGGGTTGACGACTCGGTGGGAGGTCGAGCGGAGCTGGCCATTGGTCAGGCGCTGCAGCATGTCGCCGATATTGACGACGAGCTCGCCGGGCCTCGGCGAGACCGGGATCCAGCGCCCTTCCTTGGTGAGCAGTTCCAGCCCCGCCTCCTCGGCGCCGAGGAGGAGGGTGATGGTGTTGATGTCTTCGTGCGCCCCGGCGCGGATGTGGCTGCCGGGCTCGCCCTCGATCGGCGGATAATGGAGCAGCCTCAGGACTGAATTGCCGTCACGCACCGAATCGACCAGATATTCCTCATCGATGCCAAGATAGCGGGCGATCGCCCTCAGGATCTTGATGCCGGTCCGGTCGAACGTCTCGTACAATTCGAGGAAGGTGTCGTGGAAGCTCGCCACCTCCTCGGGCCAGACATTGTCCGGCATCGGGCCGCGGAAGGGATGTCCCTCCGGCAGCTCGCGTCCGACATGCCAGAATTCCTTGAGGTCGTGCGCCTTGTGGCCCTTGGCGGTCTCGATGCCGAACGGCGTGTAGCCGCGCGCGCCGCCGCCGCCGGGTATGTGGTAGCGGCGCTTCACTTCGTCGGGCAGCGCGAAGAAAGCCTTCGCTTTCTCCTCCGCGCGCCGGATGAGCTCGTCGGGAATGCCGTGGTCGGCGATGATCGCGAAGCCATATTCCTCGAAGCTCTTGCCGAGCTCCTCGGAGAAGCCGTCGGGATCGCGTTCGGCCGCCGTCAGCGAGACGGAGGCGATGGGGCGTGGTTCAGCGAGCGTGGCCATGGCGCCTTTTATCGAGAATCGACCAACACGTCACCCCAGCGGAGGCCGGGGCCCCGGCGGGTGAGAGGCGCCGGCGATCTCCGCCCCTCGGGAACCCCGCCTTCCCCGCGCGGCGGGCCCCTAGGGAAGCAACAGCCCCGCCAGCGCCGCGCTCATCAGGTTGGCGAGAGAGCCGGCGATTAGCGCGCGGATGCCGAGCCGGGCGATCACCGGCCGCTGGTTGGGAGCGAGCCCGCCGGTCACCGCCATCTGGATCGCGATCGAGCTGAAATTGGCGAAGCCGCACAGCGCGAAGGTGACGATCGCCCGGCTGCGCTGGCTGATCTCGGCGGCCTGCATCTTGCCGAGGTCGATGAAGGCGACGAACTCGTTGAGGACGAGCTTGGTCCCGAACAGCCCGCCGGCCGTGCCGGCCTCCTTCCACGGTATCCCGATCAGGAACATGATCGGCTGGAAGACATAGCCGACCAGACGCTGGAAGCTGAGATTGTTGAGAAACTCGGCGAAGGCGGGGGAGAGGTCGAAACCCGTCCGGGCGAGGCTGTGGGCGAGCCAGTCGCCGAAACCGCCGAGCAGGCCGTTGAGGAGCGCGACCAGGGCGACGAAGGCGAGGACCATCGCGCCGACCGCGACGGCGAGCTTGACTCCGGTCTGGGCCCCCTGCGCGGCGGCCATGATGATGTTGGCTGGCTGCTCGCCTTCCTCGAACGTCTCGGCGACGTCGACCTTGTCGTCGGTCGCCGGCGCGGCGCCCTCCTCGAGCGGCAGCTCGTCCTCGCGCGGAACGTCCGGCATGATGATCTTCGCCATCAATATGCCGCCCGGCGCCGACATGAACGCGGCTGCCAGCAGATAGGGCAGATAGGCCTCGCCGAGCAAAGCCGCGTAGGCGGCGAGGATGGTGCCCGCGACACCGGCCATCCCGACCGTCATCAGGGTGAAGATCTGGGCCGGCGGCAGCGCCGCCAGATAGGGCCGCACGACCAGCGGCGATTCGCTCTGGCCGACGAAGATGTTAGCCGCCGCGCCCAGCGATTCGACCCGGCTGATGCCGGTCACCCAGCCGATCGCGCCGCCGACCCAGCGGACGATCCGCTGCATGACTCCGAGATAATAGAGGATGGCGACGAGCGCGGCGAAGAAGATGATGACCGGCAGCGCCTGGATCGCGAAATTCTGGCCGAGCGGATCGGCGGCGAGGGCGCCGAACAGGAATTCGGTGCCCTTGCCGGCATAGCCGAGCAGGTTGGCGACCCCGCGCGAGAGCGCCTCGATGCCGGCCCGGCCCCAGCTGGTGTAAAGGACGAGCACGGCGATGCCCGCCTGGAGCGCGAACGCCGCGCCGACGACGCGCAGTCGAATCGCTCGGCGGTCGGCGGAGATCAGCACGGCGATGCCGAGGATCACCGCGATTCCGGCCAGGCCCATCAGGATCCGGTTGACGTCCGCCATGCTTCCCCCCTCACCACACCATGCCCGGCCGCGCCGCCGCGATGGCGTCGTCGAGCCGGTCGATCACGTCGCCGATATCGCTGCCGACCAGCAGCTGAGCGCGCCGCGCCGGCGACATGAACCCGCTCATCGTGGCCTGATCGAGGAAACCGATCAACCCGTCCCAGAAACCGGCGACGTTCAACAGCGCGAACGGCTTGGCGTGGTAACCGAGCGCATTCCAGGTCCACGCCTCGAACAATTCGTCGAAGGTGCCGATGCCGCCGGGCAAGGCGACGAAGGCGTCGGTGAGCTCGGTCATCTTCGCCTTGCGCTCGTGCATCGACGTCACGATGTGGAGCTCGGTCAGGCCGCGATGCGCGACTTCGAGGTCGATCAGCGCCTGGGGGATGACGCCATGGGCTTCGCCGCCATGCTCGATCACGGCGTCCGCGACGATGCCCATCAGGCCGAGCTTCCCGCCGCCGTAAACGAGGCCGATGCCGCGCTGCGCCATCTCCTCGCCGATCGCCCGCGCCGCCGCGGCGAAGGCCGGGTCGGTGCCGGGACTCGAGCCGCAGTAGACGGCGAGGCGCTTCACAGGTTTTCCACGAGCGCCCGGAGGTCCGCTTCGGGCCGGGCGCCGATATGGGAGATGACCTCCGCTGCGGCGATCGACCCCATGCGCAGCGAGTCCTCGAGGCTTCGCCCGCGCGCCTGGCCGACGAGGAAGCCGGCGGCGAACAGGTCGCCGGCGCCGGTCGTGTCGACCACGCCCTTGCCGATCCTCGCGACGGGAACCGAGACCCGTCGGCCCTGCTCGACCGCGAGCGCGCCGTGGGCGCCGCACGTCACGACCAGTCTCGGAACCTTGTCCCGGAGCGCCTCCACGGCCGCATCGCGATCGGGAAGGTCGGCGAGCTCGCAAATCTCGTTCTCGTTGGCGAAGAGCAGATCGATCGCGCCGGCATCGATCATCGCCATCATCTCGGCGCGGTGCGGGGCGATGCAGGCGATGTCGGAAAGGGTGAAGGCGACCTTGCGCCCGGCCTCGTGGGCGACGGCCATCGCCTGCTCCATCGCCGCCCGCGGCCCCGACGAGCGCCACAGATAGGCTTCGAGATAGAGGATCGCGGCGCCTCTTATCTGTTCGGGGTCCAGAGCGCTGGCGGTGAGCTCGTGCGCGGCCCCGCGGAACGTGTTCATCGTCCGCTGGGCGTCGGGCGTCACCAGGATCAGGCACCGGCCCGTCGGCAGCCCGTGCTTTACCGGCGGCGTCTCGAACTCGACGCCGTGGGCGCGGATGTCATGGGCAAAAATTTCTCCGAGCTGGTCGTCGGCAACCTGGCCGACGAAACCCGCCCGTCCGCCGAGGGCGGCGACGCCGGCCATCGTATTGGCGGCCGATCCGCCGCTCACCTCCCTGGCGTTGCCCATCTTCGCGTAGAGCCGCGTGGCGCCTTCGGCGTCGAGCACCTGCATCGAGCCTTTGACCAGGCCCTCCCTCTCGAGGAAAGCGTCGGTCGAGTTGGCGATTACGTCCACGATCGCGTCGCCGATGGCGAGGACGTCAAGGCGGGTTTCAGTCACGCGCGCCGTGATGGCGGGAAGCGGCGCGAACGGAAAGCCCTTTTTGCGCGGGCGCAAACCGGTTACGCAGCCGTCATGTCGACCCAGCCCGCCGCGCCCGCCATCCCCCGCTCGCTGTTCGCCTACTCGATCATCTACGGCGGCATGGTCTGCATCGCCGGAGTGCTCGCCAACAAGCAGGTGGCGCTCGGACCGCTCGGGGTCGAAGCGGGAATCTTCGCCTTCCTGCTGCTGGTGGTGATGTCGAGCGCGGTCGCCGAACTGTTCGGACGGGAGACGGCCAACCGGCTGGTGATGATCGGCTTCGCCCCGCTCATCCTGTCGATCCTGCTGGCGATCCTCGTCCTCGCCTTGCCGGCCGCGAACGACATGCCGGCGGACCGGCTCGGCGCCTTCGAGACGATCATGGGGGGCACTCCGCGGATCTGGATCGCCGGCATCATCGCGTACGGAGTCTCGCAATTCCTGAACGTCACGATCTTCAGCGCCCTTCGCGGCAAGGGGGAAGGGCGGATGATCTGGCTGCGCGCCGGAATCGCGGCGATCCTCTCGCAGATCGTCGACACTTTGCTGTTCATTACCATCTCCTTCTACGGGCTGTTCCCGATTACCGACCTGCTGATCGGTCAGATGGTCGCCAAGGTGGTGCTCTCAGTCGTGCTCGTGCCGCCGCTCGTCTCGCTCGCGGTGGCGCTCGGACGGCATTTGGACGGGCCGGCGGCGGGCGGCGGGGCCTGATTCGCTCCGCCCACGATATCAAGGGCTTGGCCTGCGGTGAGGCATCGCTGCAACCCATGATAATTTTTTTGGGCCTCAACGCAGTTTGAGTCTTCGAATCGTCCCATCCGGGCTATAGCAGACGCCGGGAAGAGGCGATTCTGCCTCCGAGGGGAATTAGCTACGATGAAGAAGCTCACGCTGTTGTGCGCGACGACCGCGCTCGTCATGCCGGCCATGGCCTTCGCCCAGTCCACCGGTTCGGTGGACTTCGAGGAAGAAGAGACGATCGTCATCACCGGCAGCCGCACGCAGGAAGTCGGCGGCATCACCGCCCCCGACACGACCAAGGCCAAGGCGGCGCTGACCTCGGAAGTTATCGCCCGCCAGAATCCCGGCCAGACGATCCTCGACACGATCAACCTCATTCCGGGCGTCAGCTTCCAGAACAACGACGCCTACGGATCGTCGGGCGGCACCCTCAACATCCGCGGATTCTCGGCGGACCGCGTCTCGCTGACGAGCGACGGCATCCCGCTCAACGATTCGGGCAATTACGCGATTTTCTCCAACCAGCAGATGGATCCGGAGATCCTCGGCGAGGTCAACGTCAACCTCGGCACGACCGACGTCGACAGCCCGACCGCCTCGGCCGCCGGCGGCACCGTCAACTATCGCTCGATCGTTCCTCGCGAGGAGCTCGGAGCGATGGTCTCCGCCTCGGTCGGCGAATATGACTTCCACCGTGTGTTCGGAATGATCGAGACCGGCAACCTGACCTCGTTCCGCACCCGCGCCTTCGTGTCCGCGTCCAAGGCGTCGAACGACAACCCGTTCAACAATTACGGGCGGGTCAACAAGCAGCAGTATAACGCCAAGGTCTACCAGCCGCTCGGCACCCGCGGCGATTTCGTTTCGGTCGCCGGCCACTACAACCAGAACCGCAACAACTTTTTCGGCTCGCTGCCGCTTCGCCAGGACCTGACGCGCGTCGTCGGCGGCGTGACGGTCCCGCGCATCGTCGGCGGCCTGGCGAACAACCGCTATCCGCGTAACAAAGACGAGCGCGAATATCTCATCAACTTTCCTTGCCTCGTCGACGTGCCTCAGGCGGGGGTAGCGGATGCGCCGGCGCCGTCTTCCGACCCGCGGGGGGGCGTGATCTTCACGCCCGACCCGCAGGGGAATTTCGCGAGCTGCGGCACCGAGTTCGACCGGCGCTTCAATCCGTCGAACACGGGCAACATCCGCATTTCCTCCCGCTTCACGCTGGGGGCATTCACCCTCACCATCGATCCCAGCTACCAATATGTGAAGGCGAATGGCGGCGGCACGGTCACCGCGCAGGAGGGGCTGCGCGACATCAATCCGGCCGGCGGCACCGCCACGCCGGCGCAGTGCCGGACCACGCCGAACAGCGCGACCAACACCTGCGTCGCCGGCTATCTCGGCGGCACCCCCTTCTTCGGCAGGGATATTAACGGCGACGGCGACGTGCTCGACACGGTGACCGTGCTCGCGCCGAGCCAGACCCAGACGCACCGTTTCGGCCTGATCGCCGGCGTGCGCTGGGACATTAACGATCAGCATGCCGTCCG